>ERZ795047.2227-NODE-2227-length-18848-cov-4.456925_pt1 | contig 18848 bp, 18 predicted proteins | sample MGYA00375131_ERZ795047 | MGnify/ENA primary metagenome ERZ795047 (study PRJEB30176, sample SAMN05720228) | activated sludge metagenome | isolation source: Anaerobic digester | place: Japan | collected 2015-05-20 ...
TCACTGGAAGGGGATTGTTTGTCCCCTTCCAGCTTTCAGATTAAAAAGCTATAAACCGTATTCCTGCCCGAATTTGCCAGTTGGACCCGGGGATTCTCTGTGGAGCATCAACAGTATTGGCATCTTTCTCATATACAATCGTGTATCTGCCCTCTTCGATCCGTTTACGCCATTTGAAACTCATCTGTTCAAATGCTACCTCTCCAAATGCCGTCATGAGGTCAGAAAGCGGGATATCGATTCCCATGAGTCCCAGAAGTCCCAGTGCAGGTGAAGATTTTATTTTGCCCTCGTAATTAACGACATCTGTCCCAGCTAACCTCGATGCCTCATAGGAGAGGGAGTTCCAGAAAAAGCCAATACCTACCCCTGTGTACATATTGAGGAGTTCCAGTATTTCAAATCTGGGCACCACCAGGACTTTAAGGCCAAATAAGCTGCTGCTGTAATTAATTGAACTGTCCCGTATGGTCGTATTCACAACATTATTGATATCTCTGATCTTGAGTTTTGGTATTCTTCCGGAATACCCGAAAGCGGCCTGAAGGGCCACGTTTTCCATCATGAAATACTGTATCCCGGCATCAAACTTGATACCCTGGCCATAATTGAAGTATTTATCTTCCCGTTCGGAAAGAGCGACATCATCATAGGTATGTGAGGAGAAAACCTGTCCTCCTGTGGGAAATCCAAAACCTAATGACGCGAAGATATTGAGGGTTTCACTGTCTTGCGCAAAAATAAATGATACGGCTGCAAGCAATAAAAAAGCGGCTTTTCTGCAATTCATAGATACTCCTTTGGTCAGGAATAAACTTTGTAATCTATCTCAGGAAAAATATTATTGTGCGACTCAAGAAGCGAAATGTAGTCGAAGTCGAACCTGTTGTTTTGTAAATCATCGTAAAGCCTCAGGAAATTGGCAATGTGTTCCTTTGTGCGTCTTTCGGCATACTGCACCATCGTGCCGGTTTTCATTATAAAAGCCCAGTCGCTTGACTCTGCAAGAAGGAGCTCACGTGCCATCTGATTGAGTACCCGCCTGACATTCTGATCCGCCTCAGGAAATCTCCTTGCGCACTCTGTCATCTTCTCTTCCATACGGTGCAGATGGCGGTAGATCCAACTGTTGCACTCGTGCAGCCATACTTCTGAATATCCTCCCTGACCCCATGAGGAGAATGCCGGTTGAACAGTCTGATTGGATGGAAAATGTTCAAGATAGTCGGAAGGGGTTACCAGGCGGATTGTATCCTGCTCGAAAGCTGTCTTACGGATAAGGAAGTTGAGCCACTCCGGACCCTCATACCACCAGTGCCCGAACAGTTCCGCATCATAGGGTGCCACAATTATCGGAGGCCGGTCCATTATGGTTCTCAGATGTTCGGCTTGTTTCTGCCGGTTGAACATGAAATTCCCTGAATGTTCAGCCGCGATTTTTATTCCCTCCTGGCGATTATAGGGCTGTTTTTCACAGTTATTGCCAGTCACTTTGTGGTACTTGATTGAAGTGTTGGTTCGTATCCCTATTGGATCGATATAGGGGGCTATGTAATCCATTTCCAGATCAAAGCCAATATCCCTGTAGAATTCACGATAAGAGGGGTGGCCGGGATAGCCTTCATGGGCGCTCCAGACAGATTTTGACGATTCCACATCCCTGCCGAAGGCAGCTACATTGGTTCCCTGACAGTAAACAGGTGCGTAAACACCGTATTTAGGTTGGGGGTCTGCATGAAGTATTCCATGGGTCTCCAGGAAGAAATAGCGGATTCCTGCTTCAGCCACGAATTTTTCTACTCCGGGATAGTACCCGCATTCCGGAAGCCATATGCCGGGTGGATTTCTGCCGAAGAAGCGCTGGTATGAGTTTACTGCTGTGATAATCTGAGCACGAACCGCTGAAGGGTTTACCTGCAGGTTGGGAAGATATCCATGGGTCGCGGCACAGGTAATTATTTCCAGGACCCCAAGATCCTGGAGGCGTTTAAAACCTCTGGTGATATCGCTGTCGTAAACGTTTTCAAACAACCGCTTGCAGAGTGTAAACCTTTCCAGGTACATTTCCGCGGTAGAATGAAACTCGGTGTTTTTTGTGCGGTCGAGTTCTTTTTCTGCAAGTTCAATGAGTTTCAGAAGTCTTGCCTGATAGCGGGTCTGCAGGAGCTCATCACTCATCATTGAACAGAGTGTAGGGGTAAGGGACATGGTGATGCGGAAAGGAACTCTGTCGTAGACCAGGTTATTGAAAATTGCCAGCAGAGGCAGGTAACACTCGGTCATTGCCTCGTAAAACCAGTTCTCCTCCAGCATATAATCGCATTCGGGATGCCTTACGTAGGGCAGATGGGCATGCAGGACAAGACTCAGAAAACCTTCAGGGTTGTTATTGCTCATAATAGGTATTCAAATGGAATCAGAAACCAGCAGATCCCAGATATGTTGAACTCTTATGGGCCTGTTTTGAGGTCCCCTTCACGGTTGATAATCCGGCAGAAAAGCTGATCAGTTTTTCTGTCGATTCCGAAAACCATTGTCTGTCAATGTTTTCGCTTACTGAATTCTGAGGCGGAGTCTGAACCGGTGTCCTTGAAAGTATAGAATATTCGCCTCTGTCTGAGAATGCACCAAATTCGAAGTGATATTTATCAGGCCGGGGCAGGCCTATGAATTGTTCATTTCTGTGGTTGTGCAGTTCTATTTGATGTGCCGGGGCACTGTTATTGCGGTGAGGTTCTTTAACGGTCAGAATGATTTTCGACCCGGAGTGGGAATCAAATCCGCTTTTTTGAGGGTTCTGGTTGGTAAATTCCCAGTAGACGAAGGAATTATGTGGATCTCTGGGCAGGATGCATACATAATCCTGGTTGTATTTTTCCGGTATCTGGGTGCTGAAACTGTAGCGCGGGGTGTTATTATTTACAGGTTTGGCCTCTGATGGTGTTATCAGATCACTATTCCTGGATTTGGAACGGGAAATTCGGGTTCCGGATGGCCTGGAGTTTTTTTGCACGCTTTTTGTTTCCAATCTGGAAACCTTGCACTGCCTGCTTGCCATCATTCTCTCCATAGGATCTCGAAAAAGCGTGCTGGATCGGTCAATAGCTGTTCTGGGCGCTCTGATACCATTTCCTGCCGGCGTTAATTCCTAAATAAATTCCTGCAAATTCTTCTGTAAAGTTCTGATACCTGCTGTCCCGTCGCCGACCATATTCCAGCACTACATCAAAAAGACCGCCACCTTCCTTGAGTGGAAGCCCTATGCCGAGAGTAAAAGCGAATTCAGAGGCTGTGGGAGCGGGTAACTGAGAGTACCGGAATCCTGCACGATATTGCATTATTTCGTGATACTTCGGAGTAAGGAGATTTGGAGCGGGAATATATTGAGTACCTATGGAGAAGCTGTATGCCCTGTCGACTTCATCGACAGTTTCTATTTCCGAGTAAAATCTGTTCCAGAGTGTAGCTTCCAGTTCCATAGCAGCCATCCATTCAGGTGTGATAATATAAGAAGCCCCGAATGCTATGGAAGGAGCTGGTTTCAGTTCATAGGTCAGGTTTTCAGTTATCGGAGCGTCTGTTTGAGGACTGTTCTCTTTGACACGTGTACCTCTGATTGTGCGTTTGTCACGTGCGTCGCTTTTGAAAACATACTGACCGCTGATTCCCAGAGTCAGATTCTGGACAGAGGACTGAATTCCGGCTCTGATGCCATTTCCGGTAAAACCAGTGTTAGTGGAATCGATAAGCGTATCGCTGAGGAATCCTTCAGTTTTTTTGATAAGGGAGGTCTGATTGTTGAAATAGACCCTCTGATAGCCAAGTCCTATCCTTGCCCATTTTGTGATTGAGACACCCACCCCAACTTGCCAGCTATACATTCCACCGCTTCTTACAAGTGCCAGGTCCTCTTCTATCTTATCATCACCCAGCGGGTAGGTTCTGGCAAGCCTGAACTTCATGTCAGTATCTGTCTGCTGATTGTAGGAAAACCCTAATGCTCCAATCATTCCCAGCGGGAAAGAGAAAGAGAGCAGCCTGGGACCGAAGCCTGCATGGTTGCTCCTTTTATCATCCTCGTAGATATTGAGCAGGCTCAGTGAGAACGCGGCATTGAAGACCGCACGATTCATCGTTCCAAGGTTTGCCGGATTGTCAACCATTCCGAAATAATCATCGGAAACGCCTGTTCCGGCTCCGCCAAGGGAAAGAGAGGGACCGCTACCGCTTTGTAAAGGTAAACCGAAGGGGTATTTGAGTCCCAGAACAGACTGAGAATAGACGCATGCCGCAAGCGACAGGATTACTACTGATGAAAACAGCTTTTTATTGATCATGATATTTTTCTGCTATTTGATTGTTGTCAGTACTGCATTGAATACAGGCTTTTTCCATATAACCTTTTCCCAGCTCATATCTGATGATTTACTGATCTGAAGGTAGAGAAAAACTGTAGACGGGCGTTTTGATCTGTATTTCTGGAGATGTCTGTCCGCGTAGAGGATCAGTTTCTTTTTCAGCCTTCCTTTACTGTCTTTCTCGATTTTGAATTCAAATGACCTTGAAAAGAATAGGGAATCCAGTTCGGAGCCATCCTGAATCAGATTGTCGGAGATATAGTGCCTTACGGCAAAGGTAGTATCTTTTTCCTTATCGAAATTGATATGTGTTTCGGGTATGATATTAAAACCAGCGGAAAGGATTTCATCGAAGCCGCTTGTACTCATTGTATCCCAGAGAGAAGAAATGTCGATTTTAAAAACAGCAGTTCGTCCAGAGACATTTGAGGAGACGGGTAGTGCCTTCTGTTCATCGATGTTCTCATCCTGCGCCACGTAATTGAAATAGGATGGCTTTATGGAGTCGGTAATTGTAGATGTATCTCTGGTAAGTGTGATTCTCATCAGAGGCTGTGACAGTCTTATAAAACTCGAATCATCTTCGTTATAAAGACAGAAACTGAATGTTTTTGCTTCCAGGGAATCGTAACAGGTGTCTTTGCAGCCTTTATTGTCGCCGCATTTGTCATAGCATTCTTTCAGTGCCAGGCAAGCTGAAAAAATCTCAGAGACAAGCTTATCATCATTTATTTCAACAGAGAGCCGGTTTTCTACTGTGCTGTCAGGTGCCAGTTCACCGATAAGTTTTCCTTCAGGAGTAATAGATGAGCGTGAGAATTTTTGATCCTGAGCGCATTGATAGAGAGAGAGCTTCAGGTTTTTGAATGCAACGGTTCCATAATCGAGTGTGTCAAAAGTGAGAGATATGGAGACAGGTTCATCACCGAGTTCAAAGCGGGCCCCTGCATTTTTGTCGATGGTGAATTCAGTATAGCCGGAGGTGATGTAACCGTCTTTTGATCCGGCGGCTATGAGGCCGGGGTGAATGCCAAAACTGGTGCCATTTTCGTCCGGAATGCTGAAAAAACCAGTAACTATGCTTTCGTTTCGTGAAAAAGTTCTGAAATTCTGGTCTATATTGACAGCGGATGGATTAGTGCTGCTGATGATATCTCTGCCCAGGCCGGTAGTGTCTTCAAGACCCGAGCACGATAGAAGCAACGCCAGAGCTATTAAACTAAAGATTTTCCTCAAAATATTGCACCTGCCGGAGACTGTTAAAGTGAGTTATGGTACAGCGGGTAAGTACCTGTGATATGAATAAATAAAATAGGTTTGAGAGGTCAGGTAAGTCAAACCATTCTCAATGTTTCTTTGTAAGTGTTTTTTCACGGAATCGGCTTTTAGTTTACCTGTATATTAAGTATTTTTCGTTTGAGAGGGGAAGCTTTCAGAAAAGCGGCTGATTCAGTGACTTAGACTGACAGGTCTGGATTCAGGTCTGTCCTGCTTAAATTTATGGATACTCACCAGATCAAAAAACCTTCCGAATGCAATATCCTTGTTGTAGATGACGAGGAGATTATCTGCGATGTTCTGGAAGAGGCTCTGGAGCCTTTTTACAAAGTCACTACCTGCACAAGCGGCCGTGAAGCCTTAACTCTGATAGAACAGAATGAATTTGATGTTGTGGTGACCGATCTTAAGCTGCCGGATATCTCCGGGATCGATATCCTGAATTTTATCAAGGGGAAGGATGAGTATGCTGAGGTGATAATTATCACCGGGTATGCTTCGCTTGACAGCGCGACAGTTGCAATCAATCAGGGTGTCAATTCCTACATGATAAAACCTCTCGATATAACTGATTTTCTGATAAAGGTGGAAAAGGCTGTCGCATCGAGGCTTTTTCATTTAAAGAGTCTCAATCTCATGAGGAATTCCGAAGGTATTTCCTCCGATGTAAAAGAGCATCTTTTCGACCTTACCTCCCTGTATTTTTTTACAAGAAAACTGATGCTTTCTCTGGAGATTTCTGAAATCATGCGTATAACTCTGGAAGAGGCGAATCAGAAGATGGGGTCTGTACTCTCGGTTATAAGTGTTAATCTTTCCGGATTCATGGAGGTTTTTGCGATGCCATCTTCCGGGGAAATAGAACCCAGAGAGGTCAGACAGGTTCTCCTGAATATGCATCAGAAGGTCATGCCCACTATTGACAAGGAAAGATTCGCTGAAGGTGAGATACCTCTTGTTGTTTACAAAGGAAAACAGGGCGAAACACCGGGAATAAAGTCGATTCATCCGGTCAGTGTTCCCATGATGGTGACTGGCAGGACAATAGGATCATTAACGGTGTTTTTTGATGGTCCGGAGAGAAACAGCAGTGATCAGTGCCAGTTTCTGTATGTTTTCAGTTCGATGGTTTCGCCGGTGGTTGAACACGGATATACCGCTCTTCAGGTCAGAAGACAGGCTAAAACGGACAGTCTTACCGGAATTGCGAATCACAGGCTTTTTCAGGAAACTCTGGACAGGGAAATCGCGCGGGCAACCAGGAAAAAAGGAAAATTTTCATTACTGCTTATCGACATAGATGATTTCAAGAGCATAAATGATACTTACGGACATCAGGTCGGTGATGCCGTAATAATTGATTTGACAAAGAGAATTTCTGCCATGGTGAGGGTATGTGATCTTTTTGCCAGGTACGGCGGGGAGGAGTTTTCCCTTGTGCTTCCTGACACGGACCTTTCCGGAGCGGAGATTCTTGCTTCAAGAATTTTAACAGCTATTTCTTCAAGACCCTTTTCTTCTCCTCAATACCGGATCGGTTATACAATCAGCATCGGTCTGGCGGTTTTTGACTGGGAACACGGCCTGAAAAAAGACAGGTTGATTGAAGTCGCTGACAGGGCGCTTTACACCTCAAAACGAAATGGAAAGAACAGGTTTACAGTTGGCAATATTTCAGTATGAAACTACAATATGTTCTGATTTCCGGTGCCATTATCGGCTATAGTACAATACTGGACCTGGTACGCAGGATCGTTTTCCCTTTACTGACAAAAATAAGTGAGAAAAGAGGCTGGGATCTTCCAGCCAGGCAGCGGTTTCCCTATTCGATAAGAGATCACAGGAACAGGTCTGTTGTATGGATTCACGCCGCATCCCTCGGGGAAGCCAAACTTCTTTTCAAATTCCTGGAGATTCTCGAGCAGCGGCATCCTGAGGATCTCTATCTCCTCACTGCTGCAACCCGCAACGGAGTGAAATATCTGGAGAGCAGAGATGAAAAGTCAGTATGTGCTACAGGTTTTCTACCGCTTGATACGATACCGTTGGTAAGCGGTATCGTCGATCATTTCAGAGTAACACGTGTGTGGCTTCTTGAGACTGAGCTGTGGCCGTCGATGCTCTGGACCTGCAGGCGTAAAGGGATTCCTGTGGGTATAGTTAATGCCAGAATCGAGGAGAAGTCTTTCAGCAATTATAAACGGTTCCGGGGAGTGCTGAAGTTTTTATTCGGATGTTTCGATGTGGTTCTGGCGCAGAATGAGACCTATGCGCAGCGTTTCGCTGAGCTGGGTGTAAAAACAGAAAATATTCATATTGTCGGGAACCTTAAAAGTCATATAATGATCAAGCGGCCGCCCAGAAATGAGTGGCTGGCGTTAAGAAAAGGGCTTAACATCAGCGACAATCAGCCTGTGATAACCGCAGGGTGCGTGCATGCGCCGGAAGGCCGGACACTGAGGGTATGTCTGGATATTCTGAAAGAAAACAAGATGAACTGCAAGCTGATTGTAGTTCCCCGTCATCTTCATGAGGTTCCGGATCTGCTCAGACAACTGGGGGAAAACACATTACATCTGAGAGATATTACCACCTCGAGAAAATGGGATATCTGTGTAATTGAGAAAATCGGCATACTCGATGAGATGTACAAGATAGCCGATGCCGCGATAGTGGGAGGAACATTTGATTCCACCGGAGGCCACAATGTGTGGGATCCTGCGAAATTCGGAATCCCGGTATTTTTCGGTCCTGATTACCACACCCAGATAGACGGGTGCGAAAAACTGATTACCGCCGGTGTTGGTTTCAAGGCTGAGGAACCGAGGGATCTTGCCGCGCTTATCCTGAGGGTGATGAAAACTGAAGCGAAGAAATTTGTAAATGCCCAGTTGCTGTTTCAGGAAACAATTAACAAAAGGCAAGCGGTTCTGGAGCCGCTTATCCCATGACAGAAAGTTTGAAGCAGATTTACATTCTGGCAGGCAATGACACAGTGGGAAGAGAGCATGCCCGTGAAGGCATCATTGAGGGCATCAGCCGGAACCACGGTCAGGTGACATCAGTGCGCTTTGACACGGGGGATGGGGATTTTTCCCTGTTTACTCAGGATATCCTTACCCCATCGCTTTTTCAGGAGACCAGGGTATTTCTGATCGGGCATGCGCAGGAACTGGATGAAGAGGAGATTTCCCAGTTAAATGAACTGCTTGACAATCCTCCTCCGGACTGTTACCTGATAATTGAGATCGATGAGGATAAAAAGGGTAAGGAGTCGGAACCGAAGACCGCTAAAAAACTTGGGGCTTCCAAACGGGCTGCCGAGGGCTGCAGCAGTTATATGGAATTTCCAAAACCTCCTGAGTACCGAATATCTCAATGGCTTCAAAATCAGGTGCCTCTTCTTTTTAAGAGAAAGATTTCGAGGGTTGATGCCGATTATCTTGCTGACCTGGTGGGATCGGATCTGGATACGCTTCATTCGGAGCTGCAAAAAATCGATATTCATCTTCCGGCAGGCCAGGCAATCGACCGCACTGCGATCGAGCATGTAGTTGGCGCATCAAGGCAGATGACTGTGTATGAGCTGGCTTCAGCCCTTTCACAGAAGCAGTTCCCCAAGGCGTTAGCCATCATTAACTCTCTTTTTTCCACGGATTTTTATGCGCCTCTGATGATTTCAGCATTTTTCAGGCATTATTGGGCACTTTTCCGTATTCGCCGTTTTGCTGAGGCAAATCCTCAGGTTGTTAAAACTTTTCTTTCTTCCCGTGGTTACAAGGATCCTGCGGTGGATGCCGCGGCTTACGAAATCGGACTGGCCAGCGGGCTTTTGCAGGAAGGGGAGCAGAGAAAAATATACCCGGTAATAATCGCATCCGGGATTGTGCAGGCAGCGCGCAAATTCAGTGATGAGGAGCTTAAGACTGTTCTCAGATGGCTGCTTGAGTTTGACGCAGGAGTAAAGACCGGAAAAATAGAGGCAACAGAGCATGAAGTACAGCTTTTCTGTTTCAGGATCGCCCGGGTATCGGAATTAATCAGGAGCGGGACGGATATTTGAGGTATTTTTTCAGGGTTGAATATGATGGGAGCCGGTTTGGAGGATGGCAGCGTCAGCCAGATGTTCAGAGCATTCAGGAGCATCTTGAGAGAACCTTTTCCATTGTACTCAGGACTGAGATCTCCATTACCGGAGCGGGGCGAACTGATGCGGGGGTTCATGCAAGGAGGCAGGGAGCCCATTTTGATTATGAGGGCTTAATAGACTGCGGCAGATGCCAGTTATCGGTGAACGCGCTTCTTCCTCCTGAGATCGCTGTATTCAATCTTCAACAGGTAGAACCGGATTTCCATGCCAGGTTCTCTGCTGTCAGCCGGCTTTACAGGTATCATATCTGTTTTCAGAAACGGCCGCTTCTGTTCAGACAGGCATGGAAACTCAAGCACAGGGTAGACTGGGAAAAGGTGAGGACCAACATTCCGGCTCTGCTGGGAGAGAGAGATTTTGCCGCATTTATGGCATCAGGGAGCGGCTCGGAAAATTCGGTGTGTTTGGTAAAAAGGGCCTCCCTCGATAATGAGGGGGACATTTTGGTATTTACAATTGAAGCAAACAGATTTATTTATAAGATGGTGAGGTCAATTGTCGGTACATTGGTGGATATTGGAAGAGGCAGGCTCGAGGCTACAATGGAAGAGATAATTGCCAGCAGGGACCGCAGCATGGTTGGGGAAACAGCTCCGCCTTTCGGGCTTGTGCTGGAAAACGTTATGTATCCGGGGGTAGAGTGATGTACCGGTGTGAGGGAAAAACTTCCGTATATCTTCTGTTTCTGGTACTTGGGATTGGTGCCGGTCTTATTGGCGGTGCCGAATTCATGCGCCGTCTCTATAGCGGAAGCCTCCCTTACGTATCAAATTACACCGATGCTGCCGATACTGTGTACCGCGAGCCTGAGCCTGAAAAGAGTTTTCGTTCTCAGGAAACGGCTGTTGTTCAGGATGATGTGAACCAGTCGAGAAAAAATGCCATAGTAGCATCTACAAGGCTTGTGGCGCCCTGTGTTGTGGGTATTGTTGTCACTCAGATTCAGGTAGTGCGGAACCAGTACTATTCCGATGATTTTTTTGATTTTTTCTTCGGGCCGGAACTTATGCCCAGATACCGTCAGGTTGAAAGTATCGGTTCGGGATTTGTTATCCGTAAAGATGGTATGATTCTCACGAATTACCATGTGGTGCAGAATGCTGCCAAGCTGTATGTAAACTTTTCCGACGGGCGCCAGGTTGAGGGTGTTGTGGTAGGAGTAGATGAAAGGTCGGATCTGGCGGTAATATCTGTAAAGGGTGATAATTTCAAGTCTGTACGGTTCGGGAATTCTGATGAGGCGATGATCGGCGAGTGGGCCATTGCAATAGGCAACCCGTTCCTGAATTTCATAAATGATGCTCATCCTACAGTGACAGTTGGAGTAGTAAGCGCACTTAACAGAAATTTCGCTCCTACGGAAGGTGTTTACTATCAGGGAATGATTCAGACCGATGCGGCAATCAATCCGGGAAACAGTGGCGGACCGCTGGTCAATGCCCAGGGGGAAGTTATCGGGATAAATACCTTTATTTATACAGGATCAAATGCCAGCAAGGGATCTATAGGAATTGGTTTTGCCATACCTATCAACCGTGCCAGGAAAGTCGCCGAGGAATTGATTAAGTATGGAAAGCGCAGGCGTGTGTGGACAGGGATATCGGTGCAGAATCTTAATCGTTCAATAGCGCTTTCTCTGGGATACGAAGGTACTGATGGTGTGGTGATTGTCAGTGTACAGCCGGGCAGTCCCGGGGAAAAAGCCGGTTTACGTGTTGGTGATATTATCCGGCGGATGGGAAACAGGGTGATTCAGAGTCATGCTGATATCGATGGCTTCTTTCTGGATTACTTTGTAGACGACAGGGTAAAAATGGTTATCATTAGAAAAGGCAAGACAATAGAAACCGGTCTGACTCTCAGTGAGTATACCGGAAAATAAAAACGCTGGGCATTTTTACAGAAAGGGTCGGTATGGCGGTTCCTTTAAAGGAAAAACGAGTCTCTACAATTGTGCTGGTGGTTTTTGTGGGGATCATTATCGGAGCTTATCTTAACAGTATAGTATCGATGCTGCCCGGAGGCGAGAATGTTGTAAAGACGTTTTTCACCTACAGCATTCCATTCGGAATTGGGGATTTCACGCATAACAAGCCTGTACTGATAGATCTGAATGCTGTCAAATTCCAGTTCGGTTTCATGGTCAGATTCAGTTTACTATCCATAATTGGAATTTTCGTCAGTCTATATTTGTTTCGCTGGTACAGATAAGCATTGAAGGTGTGATCCGGTTCATGCCGGAGCAATTAAAAGGAAGGTTTTTAGAATGGCTTTTTTGGATATGGGTGTTTCCGGGCTGGTTGAAAAGATCCGCAGAAAAGAGATCGGGTGCCTGGAAACAGTAAAAAGTTCGCTTGATCTGATAAGGGAGAAAGACGACAGTCTGCATTCTTTCATCTCTGTACAGGAGGAGGAGGCTCTTGCAAGGGCTAAAACTCTGGACTCTCTTCCTGATGAACAAAAAGAGAAGATGCCTCTGCTTGGCGTTCCCCTGGCTGTAAAGGACAATATCTGCACTGAGGGAACAGCGACTACCTGCGGGTCAAAGATGCTTCAGGATTTCAAACCTCCTTACAATGCAGCAGTAGTGGAGATGCTGCTTGAGGCCGGGGCAGTGATTGTAGGTAAGGCCAATCTCGATGAATTTGCAATGGGATCCAGCACAGAAACATCATTTTTCGGTGTCACAAGGAATCCTGTTGACCAGGAGAGGATTCCCGGCGGATCGAGCGGAGGGAGCGCTGCTGCAGTTGGAGCAGGGCTTGTTCCTGCTGCTCTGGGTTCTGATACCGGCGGCTCTATCAGACAGCCCTGCAGCCATTGCGGGGTGGCAGGATTAAAGCCGACTTATGGCAGGGTTTCCAGATATGGTTTGGTCGCTTTCGCGTCATCACTTGATCAGATTGGCCCTATTGCCTCCGATGTGCGGGATCTTGGACTTCTGCTCTCTGTAATTTCCGGTGCTGACAAGCGGGATTCCACCTGTGCCGGTAAACCCTTTGCCGATTCTGCCTCTCTTTACAGCGGTGACATCAGAGGATTGAGGATCGGCCTGCCTGCGGAGTATTTCGGCGAGGGTTTGACAGATGAAGTCAGGAAGCCGATTCTGGAGACTGTCGGGCGTCTGAAGGATTCGGGTGCGGTTGTGGAGGATGTATCGCTGCCGAATGTTTCTTTCGCAATCGCAACGTATTATATCATCTGTACAGCAGAAGCTTCTTCGAACCTTGCCCGCTATGATGGTGTAAAGTATGGTTTCCGCAGCGGCGGGAGTTCAAACCTTATGGACATGTACAGCGAAACCCGAAAACAGGGTTTCGGTGAAGAGGTAAAGAGAAGGATAATGCTGGGTACATACGTGCTCAGTTCAGGTTATTACGATGCCTACTATCTGAAAGCGGCCAGGGTACGGACACTGATAAAGGAAGATTTCGAGCGGGCATTTCAGAAATGTGATATCCTCATATCACCTGTTACTCCGGCACCCGCATTCAAACTGGGCGAAAAGCTGCATGATCCTTTACAGATGTATTTGACTGACATCTATACTGTTTCAGCAAATCTGGCAGGAATTCCTGCTCTCAGTGTCCCTTGTCCTTTTGCAGAAGGTCTTCCTGTCGGGGTCCAGTTCATGGCTCCCCACTGGAGGGAGGATACGGCACTGCGTATGGCGTTTGCGGTTCAGGCGATGAAAGGGAATTGACAGGGAATATTTAATGAAAGGTTACAGGCCGGGTTTCGGACTCAGCGTGGTATTTACAAGTGCAGTCCTTTTCTTTTCCGGCTGTGCTTCATCGGTGAAATACACCCGTGATTCTCCTCAGACAGGTACCACTTCAAAACAGTATCTTGTGCCCCGGGACTGGGATTACCGTAAAAATTACCAGATTCCTCAATCCCGTCTCTCTTCGGTAATAGCATCCTACATTGGTACACCATACCGCTATGGAGGAATGAGCAGAAAGGGTGTGGATTGTTCCGGTTTTGTCTGCCTTGTTTTCAGAGATGTAAGCAGAGTGAAACTCCCGCATTCCACCAGGAAACTCAGGAAATACGGAAGGGTAGTTCCCGTGCAGCAGGCCCGTCATGGGGATCTTGTATTCTTTAAGGGGTCAAGGGGAGTTGTTGACCATGTGGGTATTTTTCTGGGTGAGGGGCGTTTTGCGCATGCAAGCAGCAGTAAAGGTGTAATATACAGTAATCTGAGTGAAAAGTATTATTCTCAACGTTTACTGGAGGTACGGAGGTTGTTCAAATGAAAGTTGCTTTTCTTGGTGAGCGCGGCTCTTTCAGTGAACTGGCCGCTATAGAGCATTTCGGCCCTTCGGCAAAGCTTCAGGCAAAACCTGATTTCCCGGAAATTTACAGATCTGTTGTTGATGGTAACTGCAGTTATGGAGTAGTACCGATTGAAAACTCTCTTGCAGGGAGTATTCATCAGAACTATGATCTTCTTCTGGAGAGCGGACTATTCATAACAGGTGAGATACTTTTACGAATCGGCCATTTCCTTATTGCCAATAAAGGAGTGAAAAAAACACAGGTAAAAAGAATATTCTCTCACCCCCAGGCTTTAGCTCAATGTAAAGAGTACCTGAAACGTTTTCCGGATGCAGAGAAGATCCCTTATCCCAATACTGCTCTGGCTGTGAAGAAGATCAGAGATGAGAAACTGAATGACTCAGCGGCTGTGGCATCGATGCAGGCGGCTATCAACTTTAATATGAATATTCTGGCCGGCAACATCGAGGATAACAAATGGAACACTACAAGATTTCTGATATTGGCGAGAAAAGCGGAAAAACCTCCGAAAGGTGTACCGGTGAAGACATCGGTAGTTTTTTCCATGAAAAACGTTCCGGGAGCCTTGTTCAAATGTCTCGGAGCGTTTGCCCTCAGAGATATCGATCTCTATAAAATCGAATCACGTCCGGTGCATGGGAAAGGGTTCAAGTACCTGTTTTATCTTGATTTCGAAGGTTCAGCCGAATCTGAATCTCAGCGGAACGCAATCTCCAATTTGCAGGAAATCACCCGCTTTTACCGTTTTCTTGGTTCTTATCCACAGGGGAAGCCGGTTCAGCCCAAAATGCCATAAGAGAGTTTAGCTATAGTTGGCGATTGTAAACAGTAACCGCAGGCGTAAGACATTGCATTTTGGTGTACCTGGCAGATTACCATTTACTTTTCTGTAATTGTTGTCCTTTACGTAAACTCAGGTTATAATAAACAGGATGCGATCAATTCTGTTTATATTGATTCCCTCACTGCTGGGAGCTTCGGTTCTGTTCGAGGATGACTTCAGCAACGAAGTGTTCTCGACTCTGAATTGGGTGGCACGTATTGACGATGGCGGTAGTGCCGGTTTCAGCAACGGGGCTGCCTCAATTGACAATGCGAGCATTGTATATTCTGCGATGCTGGTACATAATATGCCTCAGAAATCCCCGGATTTCACTTTCAGCGGAAAAGTAGTATCAATTTATCCCGGTGCGGGACTACTTTTCTGCTTGAGAAATACAAATGAAGGGGCCGATTTTTATGCAGTAATGACAGGTGATGGCTCGGTTTTCGCTTACAGGTACAGCCGTGACGGAGCTACCCTTATTTCTTCAAAGGAAAGCCCTTTTGTGAGGAAGGCCGAGAACCAGATCTCAGTGAGCAAAAGAGGGGAGCGGATAAGTGTTTTCTGTAACGGGTATTTCATCTTTTCCTTTATTGATTCTGAGCTGGAAAGCGGTGATATCGGATTGCTTGTCCAGCCCTATATTTCTGCATCCTTTGATGATGTGGTATTCAGGGATGAAACCATAGACTCAACAAATTTTACCTGTTTCAGGGATGATTTCCGGGATACTGCCGCTTTTGGGTGGACAAGGGATGGAAGTGGAGATGCAGTAGCAGGGGACAGTGTCCTGAGAGTCACAACGACAGCATACCAGGATTTCTTTTATGGGCTGGAGATTCCACTCGCGAATTTCTGCATGAAAACAACTGTAAACCTTTCAGGAAGTGACAGTGGTTCACTTTGCGGCCTCTTTGTGCTTTCCGGCAACACCAATCTGTTTTTCTGTGTAAATGGAAAGAGCCAGTATTCTGTTTATTCAGACGGCCAGGACCCGGAGCTTGAACCTGTTGACCGGTCAGAATCGGAGGGTATCTATACTCTGGAGTTGAAAAAAGAAAATGGAGAGCTTCAATTTCTGGTTAACGGCTTATTGGTGGAGTCTAAACCTGCTGAAGCTTTATATCATAAAGCGGGGTTGTACACCTCTTCAAGAGCGCTGGCGTTGTTTAATGATTTTGAGCTGCTTGATCCTGATGGGTGTGGTCATTTTACATCCGTAAAGTTCAGCAGAGTAAGAAAGGTTTATAGAACAAGGGGAGGCATTGAGACAGATATCCTGGGGCGAAAAATAAATTTCCGCAATTCCTCATTGCTTTTTATCAGGACCGGGAACCAGGAAAGGGAAAAGGGGTTTCGGCTCCGTGCTGGAAGCACGGAGCGAAGATAGTCAGTTTTTGGCCATGGCCTTGAGGCACTTCATGCAGATTTTAATTCTTTTGGAAGTACCATTTACAATCGTTTTGATTGTGCGCAGATTCGGATAGAAAATCCTTTTACTTACATTGTGCGCATGCGAGATTGTATTACCGGACTGCGGGTGTTTTCCGCATATTTCGCAAGTTTTGGACATATTTCCTCCTGATATCAATTTTCAGAGTAATCTTCAAATATACTTTTTGACGGAAGGCTGTCAAAGAAATACGATCAAGGCCCTGAAATCTTCTGACTTGACCGGCTGTCTCTGTCAGGAAGGGATACTTTTTTATCGTTTTTTATCCAGTGAAGATTTATACTATTGGATTCTGTGGCGGGATCGGAAAAATAAGGATAGATTGAGCTGGTAAACAGTCTGCCGCGGATTGTCCTGGTTTAGAAGTGATTTCCTGGATTTAATACAAACTGCTGTTATAACGAGGTGTGAAGATGCGCATTCGTTGCTGGGGATCAAGAGGGGCTATACCTGTAAGCGGTCCTGACTTTATTAAGTATGGAGGGGATACTGCGTGTGTGGAGGTCAGATCCGGGGGAGGAGATATAATTATACTGGATGCAGGAAGCGGTATAAGGAATCTGGGTGTTAAGTTGATGAGGGAAAAGATCAGAAAGATAAACATCCTCTTTACTCATCTTCATCTTGACCACATAATGGGATTTCCTTTTTTTGGTCCTGTTTACAGTCGTGAATTCAGTATAAGTATTTACGGGTGTCCTTTTAAGATTTCCAGTTTCGAGAGCGCATTGCATGGGATGATGAGGTCTCCATATTTTCCGGTGGATCTTAAGAACCTTCCTGCCAGAGTGCGCTACAAAGATATCATGGCCAAATCTTTCCGGATAGGTTCTGTAAAGGTAACGCCCGTTTATCTGAACCATCCTAATGGAGGGTTGGGGTACAGATTGGAGGAGAAAGGGAAGGCCTTTGTACTTCTGACTGACAATGAGCTTGGTTATGACCTGTCCGGGAGTCAGCCTTTTGAATATTATGTGGATTTCTGTAAAGATGCTGACCTGTTGATTCATGATGCTGAATTTAACAGAGAGGAGTACAGGAAGTTCAAGGCCTGGGGTCATTCTGCGTACACTGATGCGGTTGAGCTTGGGATCAGGGCAGGGGTAAAAAGACTTGGGCTTTTTCATATCAACAGCTATCGTACCGACAGGCAGGTGGAGTCAATAGTAAGGGATTCAAAGAGAATAATCAAGAAGAATAATTGCGGGATGGATTGTTTTGCGGTAGGAAACCAGTTTGAAATCACCATATAGAGATATTAATTTAGTGCTTGTTTTTCTGGAGAAATCCAGGGCTAAGGCTGATTTTTTCGGAAAGTTCTTTATATCTGTTTCCCATTATGATATAATCGAAAAACTAGGTTGGATTGCACATAAAGTGTGAATTTGTTTATATTGTATGAATTTTTTCAGAGGGTACCAGGGCAGCATTTACATCGCTGATTTTTATATATGAGGTGAAACGGAGAGTATGGAAAAATCGCAATTTCTTCCTGAGGAGGGTTCGCTTGCGCTTTATCTTAAAGAAATCGGGAAAAACAGGAGCCTGACGGTAGAAGAGGAATCCAAGCTGGCTGTAAGGATTCGTAAAGGTGACCGGAAGGCGCTTGAGAAGCTGGTAAAAGCTAATCTGCGATTTGTCGTAAGCGTTGCCCGGAATTATCAGAATCAGGGATTACCCCTGAGTGATCTTATAAATGAGGGAAATCTGGGGTTGATCAGGGCCGCGAAGCGTTTTGATGAGAAGAAGAATTTCAAGTTTATCTCTTATGCGGTTTGGTGGATAAGGCAGGCCATTTTACAGGCTTTGGCTGAGCAATCCCGAATAATTAAGTTGCCGCTTAACCGGGTTGGTACGATTCATAAGATAGGGAAGATGCAGAGTAAGCTTGAGCAGAAGTATCGTCGTCTTCCCAATGTAGAGGAGCTTGCTGCTGAGCTCAATATTGATGAAGCAGAAGTGCGGGAGACGATAAAGATCGGCAACAGTCATATGTCTCTGGATGCTCCGCTTCAGCACGGGGAGGATTCCAAGCTGATGGATATTCTCCAGGATGAGGATCAGGAGCAGCCGGATGACGGGTTGATGGAGATTTCGCTTCAGGATGAGATAAATCACACCCTTGAGACTCTCAGTGAGAGAGAAAAGGAAGTTGTGAGGCTGTATTTCGGAATAGGGGAGGAAACTTCTCATACCCTTGAGGAAATAGGCCAGCGGTTTAATCTGACCCGGGAGAGGGCGCGCCAGATAAAGGAGAAGGCTTTGCGGAGGCTTAAGCATTCATCCCGCAGTAAACGTCTTCTGGCTTACAGGTCCTGACCTTTGGAGTGCAGGCACGGACAGTATTTTTTAGGTAAATAGAGGACTTTTTCCTTATATTGACAAAGTAGTGCAGTAATAGTTTACCTTTCTGGGAGCCGGTATGAAAAGCTCAGTTGGATGGTTGCTGTTTGCAGTGCTGATACCAGTTTTCTTCATCTCCTC
>ERZ795047.2229-NODE-2229-length-18847-cov-4.458546_pt1 | contig 18847 bp, 11 predicted proteins | sample MGYA00375131_ERZ795047 | MGnify/ENA primary metagenome ERZ795047 (study PRJEB30176, sample SAMN05720228) | activated sludge metagenome | isolation source: Anaerobic digester | place: Japan | collected 2015-05-20 ...
CGCCGGCGTTCTGCATCTAGCCGTCAACTCCTACTCTCTGCACAACCTGGGAAACGTGGTCGAGCGCCTTTTCGGCACGCCCCGATTCGCTCTGATCTACTTGATAGGAGGAGTATGGGGTTCGCTGGCCAGCACATTCATGTCCGACCCGAGAGTGCTCGGAGTGGGCGCCTCCGGCGCCATATTCGGCCTCGCCGGCTGCCTGTTCTACTTCGGACTCCGCTATCCCAATCATTTCCGGGTATTGGCAGGCTGGAGGTTCATCGCAATCGTCCTGATCAACCTGTTAATCGGGTTCTCCAGTTCACACATTGACGGATATGCCCATATGGGCGGCCTTGTGGGTGGTTTCGTCGCAGCCCTCGCACTGGGTTTCCCGACCGAGCGTACATCACATGTCCGGTCCACAGCCCGCATATGCCTCGCCATCGCTACCCTAGGCGCCATCGTCCTGGCAGTCAGGCCCACGCCCGCATCCATATTCGTTCCGATATCTATGTCCAATCCGGGGTCTAAATCAGTATCGGCAGCCATACTCGCTTGCGGCGGTGTACAAATCCGCTGGTCCGCTCAGCCGCATCAGGCAAGGAGCCATCTGCTGGGCTCCAAGGCTGCAATGCCCGCCGACACAAAATGACGAATGGAAAGTCGGAAAAGACACGCGCACACGAAAGCGCCAATCCAGCAGTATACCGTCGGCAGACGAGAGAACAAGGATGCGAACTGCAGGCAACTTGTCTGATAGACGACAGGTTTCGCGTCGAACCTGTCGGCCCGACGTCAGGTTTGACGAGAGTTACGGGTTGCTCGGCCTCTTACCTCGATCGGCATCGAGGCCACACATCGCATCACCCGGGTTTAGCTGCAGGTTTGCTGAACGTCCTTCAAGCTGCCTGCCGCGTGACGCCCAACTCTCGCTCCGGTTCGTAGGTTCTGTGCAGAACCTGTCGGCCACACGACAAGTTGGGCGCAGAACCTGTCGGCCACACGCTATGGACTACCCGTATCCATGGGTATTTCTGGGCGTGACGTTCTCCTGTGGTGGGCTCTGGCGGGGTTCTGGGGCATCCTGTCCGTTTCTGAACAGCCTTTCCGGGCAACCTGGTCAGATCCTACCTGGTTTTGCAGGCGCTAGTTGTCTGAATTCGCGCCGACTGGGGCTCGACCTTTTTCTGTCATCACGTCGCCGCTGAATCCGCAGGCAGAGGCGTTTTACATCATCTGGTAGACTGCCTCTGTCCCTCGAGTATGCCCGAGAATGCCTCAGACAGCCGCAGACTTTCCATGAAACACCAAAAACTCCCGGGGCTTGCCTGATCCCGGTCAATACCGGGCATTTTCTGATCAGGTTGGCGTACAAACCGGGCAGTATTGTTACAGGTGAGCGAACTCCCTGCTAAACGCGGGTTCGCCTAAAGGCCTGCTCAGCGGGCTTTCACCGACAACTGCGCATGTTCAAGCGCAGGCAAGCTCCCGGCGCGGTGTGTTCGGCTAATAAGCAAGGCTCGCGTCATTTCCAGCGAGGTAGGTAATACATCGAGCCCACACCACAGGTAGGGCGCAGATCCTGTCGGCCACACAACAGGCTCGAGCCCCGGCCTCAGAAACCGACAGCCCCAAGGCCGCAATAGCCCCGCGGTCGTCATCTACGATCCCTACACGCACCCCCCGCTGCGTAGCTGCGGACGTGCGGACGTGGACATGCGAACGTGCGCATGCACGCGAACGCGGACATGCGGGGGTGCGTGTACGTTCTGTGGGCAATAGCAATTGGAAAAGCGGGTAGACATCGCTAGGCGGGATAGTGAGCGGGGAAATGGCATCCTCTCGGATCATTTCGGATCATTACGGTGGGTTGTTGGCTGAGAGGGTGATGCTCACCTCGCCGGTATGGCTATTTAGCTGGTCTTGACGTCATGACCGTCAGACAAAACGGCTGGAGCTGGCATATCGTCAGTTTCTGCTATTAGTTTCCGAGATACCCGCAACTTTTGAGTACATCGATTTCAAAGGGCCACCTGACCGCCTCCAAATCACGAAAAGCTGGGGGTATCCGACGGGTTTGGGCAGTGAAGCAGGCGGGCGGGCCGACATAATATCCCACATCATGGGGTCATATGGTAACGGCGCGCAAGTAATGGGACGTCGTGCCATCGATTCGCCAACAAATCGGCGGCATACGGCTCCCAGGGCTCGTTTTGCGGGGTCGATTCGCCCCCCGGAGCCCTCTGCCCAAATCGATGTACTCAGAAGTTGCGTTTTTCTCCGAAAGTATTGTCAAAATCTGACCGAATCTCTGGGCGGATACCCCCGGGGGTATATCACTGAGCCACAGCAGTTGTCTTCCCGTCCCTCAGCACGCCCCCGGATGTATCCCCGGATGTGTCCCTGGCCCTGGCCCTATTCCTGCACCTACACGCAGGTCTATCCCTGTACCCGGTGCGATTCCAACTGCCTCCGCTGTGGCCCTGGCGAGACCACACGCCTGAATGCAGGGGATCTGCGACCCTGAACGCCACAATTCCTACACGCACCCCCGCTGCGTAGCTGCGGACGTGCGGACGTCGATTGACACGACCCCCAGGGCGGTAGTAGTATGTGGGTGTGCACACTTTTGTGAACATATCCGCTCGGCAGGCGACGACCTCGTATTCGCGTCTATGCAGTGGCTACAGGCAGTGTCCATATGCAGCAGCTATATGAAGCAGCTACGTGCGGCAGCTATTGGCAGTGGCTATCAGGAGGGATCTACGTGGGCGTTTTCGACAAACGCATCGACACTTTTCTCGCTGAATACAATGACCTCCGCGAAAAGGACCTCTACTACTACCTTCAGCAGGTAGACCAACTTGACGGCGCTCATGTCTGGATTGGCGGACGGCGCATGGTCATGTTCTCCTCATACAGCTACCTCGGCCTGCTCAAGCACCCAAAGGTGCAGGAGCGCGCCCGCGAGGCCCTGGACCGTTTCGGCACCGGCACCCACGGCGTCAGAATACTGGCAGGCACGACAGCAGCTCACGTCGAGTGCGAGCAGCGCATTGCCAGTTTCCTCGGAACTGAGGACGCCATCGCATATAGCTCTGGCTATGTTGCCAACCTGTCTACCATATCCACATTACTCGGCCGCCACGACGTAGTCATCACCGACAAACTCAGCCATGCCAGCATCATCGACGGTTGCATGCTGTCAAGCGCTGAGTTTCAACGGTTCAAGCACAACGACCTCGACGACCTCAAGCGCCTGCTCGAGGCAGACGCCGACAGGTTCGAAGGCAAGCTTGTGATCGTCGATGCGGTATACAGCATGGACGGCGATGTCTGTCCCCTGCCCGAGCTTGTGGCACTTTGCCGCGAGTACGGTGCATGGCTGATGGTAGACGAAGCTCACTCCCTCGGAGTCCTGGGCAAGACGGGGCACGGAATCATCGAGTACTTCGGCATGTCGCCGCAAGACGTAGAGATGCTCAGCGGATCGCTATCCAAGACCCTTCCCGCAGTCGGGGGTTTCGTGGCCGGCAGGCACGACCTCATCCAGTTCCTGCGCCACACAGCCCGCGGCTTCGTGTTCTCAGCCGCCCTCCCGCCCGCTGCGGTAGCGGCCATCACCGCCTCCCTCGATGTCATTGAGGAGGATCCGTCGCTCATCGCCGCTGTGCGCCGCAACATCCAGCGGTTCGTGGGCGGGCTGAACGAGATGGGCTACGACACACTGAACACTAAGAGCTGTGTGATTCCGATAATCATAGGCAAGCCCGAACCCACACTCGAGCTGACGTCCAGGCTGCACAGGGACGGAATGTTCGTATCGCCCATTCTACACCCGGCGGTGCCGATGAACACCTGCCGTCTGCGTGCCAACGTAACAGCAGGGCACACCGACGAGGACATCGACTTCGCCCTTGATCTACTTCGCAGGCATGGAAAGGACATGGGGATTATCAAATGAAGGCCGTTCAGTTCGAGGGGACCGTTCCCAGGTATGTGTATTCAACCGTAGCAGGCGCCATAAACCGCAACGCATATTACGACCGATTCTCCAACATCGTACTGAGGGACGTTCGTCCCCCCGAACTACCCACGCCAGAATGGGTTAGAATCAGGACCAAGTATGCCGGATTCTGTGGCAGCGACAAGAACCTGGTGCTTCTGCACGATTCGCCGTCCACATCCCCGTACGCGTCTTTCCCGTTCACCATTGGCCACGAGAACTGCGGTTACTTGTCCGAAATGGGCGCTGTGGCAGCCGAACGCCTGACCGTCGGCATCGGCGCCCGCGTCCTAGTCGATCCGCTGCTCTCGTGCGTTCCCAGAGGCATCAGTCCCGTCTGCCCCAGCTGCGCGCGGGGCGATTACTCACTCTGCACCAACTTCACCGAAGGGTCGGTCTCACCAGGCATGTCCATCGGGACATGCCGCGACACTGGAGGCGGCTGGAGTTCAGAGTTCGTGGCCCATTACTCCCAGCTGATCCCATTGCCCGACAGCATCAGCTTCGAAGACGCAGTGCTCGTTGACGCGTTCTGCTCGTCGTTGCACCCTGTGATGCGCAACTTCCCATCTGATGACTCCACAGTGCTCATCATCGGCTGCGGAGTAATCGGTCTCTGCGCCGTCGCTGCCATACGTGCACTCGGCGGTAAGGCCCGGATTGTGGTCCTGGCCAAGCACGAGTTCCAGGGCGAAGCAGCGACACGGCTCGGCGCCGACGCCGTAGTCTATATGGCGAACTCCCGAGACTACTACGCCGAACTGGCTGACATCCTCAGAACGAAGTTGCTCAAGCCCATGCTGGGCAAGAGAGTCGTAGTCGGAGGGGCTCATACCGTGTTTGATTGCGTTGGCAGTTCTACCAGCATCGACGATGCATTGCGGTTCACGATGCCTCATGGCACGATGGTCCTGGTTGGCTTGGCCGCCTTCCCCAAAGGCGTTGACTGGACCCCTATCTGGCTCAAGGAAGTCCAGGTGCGCGGGTCGTTCTGGTGTTCAACCGAGCAGTTCGAGGGCAAAGCCATGCGCACCTACGAGATCGCAGTGGAACTGCTACGTTCCGGCAGGCTCAGCCTATCGCACCTGCTTACCCATAAGTTCAGCCTAGAAGAGTACAAACAGGCCATTGAAGCCAACCTCCACCTGAGCAAGTCCCGGCTGATCAAGTCGGCGTTCGAGTTTGACTGACGCCCGACCGAAGTGGCACATGCGTCTGGGCTGCAACGATGGTATACTTGATATAGCAGCACAGCAGCACAGCAGCACAGCAGCACGGTGGCAACATGGCAGCACCGATGAACGACTAGACGACGCATGCCGGCAGGCAACCGTAATGGCGGCCTGGCCAGATGGAGGTAGCAACAGCTTTGGCACGAGTCGGGATCACGGACACGACCTTTCGCGATGCTCACCAGTCGCTTTTCGCCACGCGGATGCGCACTCACCACATGCTCGAGATAGCGGCATACCTCGACAAAGTAGGGTTTCACTCGATGGAAGTGCGGGGCGGCGCAACCTTCGACACTGCCCTCAGGTACCTCAATGAGGACCCATGGGAGCGCCTTCGCCTGATACGCGAGACGGTTGTGAACACGCCTCTTCAGATGTTGCTGCGCGGGCAGAACCTGGTGGGCTATCGGCCTTACGCCGATGATGTAGTTGATGCCTTTGTCGGCAAGATGGTGGAACTCGGGATCAGCATCATAAGGGTGTTCGATGCGCTCAACGATATCCGAAACATCGAAAGATCAGCGGCTTCAGTGAAGCGCTTCGGAGCTCACCTTCAGGGGACGATCTCATATACCGTCAGTCCCGTTCACGCCCTGGATGGCTATCTCGACTACGCGCGCCGGCTTAAGGATGTGGGCGCAGATTCCATATGCGTCAAAGACATGGCTGGGATCTTGACACCATATGTAGCTTACGACCTGGTGCGCCGACTAGTTGACGAGGTCGGCCTCCCCGTCCACCTGCACAGCCACTATACCTCCGGCATGGCGTCAATGACCTACCTTAAGGCGATTGAAGCAGGCGCAGCGGTCGTGGACTGCGCCACCTCCACATTGGCAATGGGCACATCGCAACCTGCGTCTGAATCGCTGATCGTGGCTCTTGCGGGCACCGGGTACGACACCGGCCTTGATGCGAGGCTCATCAGGCCCGCTGCGTCTATCCTGAGGCGTATCATTGACGACACCCCTGAGTACCGCGACCTCATCGGCAATATGCAGGTCAACACAGACGTGCTCGTCTACCAAATCCCCGGCGGCATGATATCGAACCTTCGCGCCCAGCTCAGACAAGTACAAGCCGATAGCCGGATCGAAGAGATCCTAGCTGAAGTCCCGAGAGTCAGGGCGGAGATGGGTTACCCTCCTCTCGTCACGCCCATAAGCCAGATCGTCGGCGCCCAGGCCACTTTCAACATCATCCAGGGGCAGCGCTACAAGAGCATATCCAATGAGGTCCGTGCCTACGTCAGGGGTGAGTACGGGCGTCCGGCCGGCGAGATCGACCCCTCGCTCAAGCGCATGGTGCTCGGAGACGAGAAACCCGTGATATCCAGGCCCGGAGACGGCCTCACACCCCAGATGCCCACTGCTCGCGAAGCGGTAGCACCATATGGCGGTTCTGAAGAAGACGCGATATCGTATGCGTTATTCCCTAAGGAGACAGAGAATTACCTCGCTCACAGAGCAAGTCACCCGCGATCATAGATACCGGCAGTTGCAGGGTCGCATGAGATTCCACTCATCACCATGCGCTTAATCAAACGCGCAGAGCCCGCAGGGGGTAAGCTACCGTCACCTAGGTCGAGGACGGCCGTGGCAAGTGCGCTGAGCACATACCGGATTACCGTGTCGGTATCGATATTGAGTATGCGTCCTTCAGCTTTGCCTCTGGTGATGATCGGCCCAACTAGCTTGGCAAAGCGGTCGCGGTATTCAGCTACTTCAGTCAGCCATTCTCGACCCGAAGCGAGCACTTCTCTGAAGAACAATCGCATGAAGTCAATGTGTCGTCTGCCGTGTTCAAGCAGCACATCAAGCACACGTGAGAGCTGCTCTACGGGATCATCGACCTTCTCGATACTCCGCTCGGCATCAACCAGAAGACGCTCCAGCCCGTCCGATATCATCGCCGCGAAAAGCTCTCGCTTGCCGCCGAAATGATAGTATATTGTGCCTTTTGCCACGCCCAGGTGCGCCGCTATCTCATCCACCGAGGTCGACTCAAAACCCTTCTGCGCAAACACCCGGGCTGCACCGCGGCATATCTCCCTCTTCCTGCCCGTCCTGTTCATCCCAAGCCACTGCTCCTCTGCCCCAGCTATTTCACTCATATGGCGGCCTTTATCTTCATCAGGAACCGGACCTCGCCTATCGCGCCCTCCGGTTTGCCTATGAAGCTGTCGTAACCTGCCAGACGATCTGCCATAGCCGCCAACACCGCCTGCCCCTTTTCCGCCTCAGCCAGACCCTTGCTGAGTTCATCCGCCATCCGGGACGTGCCTTCCTTACGCATGCGCGCTAACCCCCCTGCAAGTTGCCTGGCCCCCGATGCAAGCTCCTCGCACCCGCCCCGGATCGTGCCCACACCGCTTGATGCCGCCGTCAGCCCCTCAACGGTGGTGCTCATCCCTGGAAGTTCGGCACCCTCAACGCTCCCGCCCTCAGCCAGCAGCACAGTCCCGCGCTTCAGGTCATTAAGCCCCGCGTCTATCTGCCTCAGTCCTTCGCACAGGACACCCATCCCAGGTATCGTATTGCCTTCAACTTCGCCGCCGTAAACCACCGCATTGAGCGCAGCCACAGCCTGCATGGCCTGGGCGATCATCTCGTCGGATTGGGACAGGTATCCTGAGACCAGGCTAGTGCCGAGCTTCAGCCTTGCTGTGTTCGAGGCCAGCCCACGGGCGGTTTCAGCCAGCTGTGGAAGTGAAGGCACCTGCGAAAACCCCACTCTCCCACCTGCACTGAGCATGTTCACGGCCGCATCCTGCTTCTTCAGCGCAGCGGACAGAGCAGCGTATTCTGAAGACTTGGCAATGGACGGGTTGGCCCGCGCCAATGCCTCAGCTGCAGCCATAGCGTCCGAGCCGGCCGACTTAGCCGACGCGACTGTCTGCGCCTGCGACGCAAGCGCCCTGGACAGGGTTTGGGCCGCTGCGTCAGAGTCCGTCACGCCAGACACAACGCGCTCAGCGAACCCTGCATTACCGCCCAACAGATCCGCAGGCAGCATCGACACGACTGAGCCCACACCCTCCGCAATCTGCGTCAGTATCGCGAGGTCGGCCTCCGCTAGCTGCGCAAGCTCCAGCGGCGCCTCCAGAACCTGCCCCGCGAGCCCGTCATTAATCGTTCTGGCTATCGTATAGTGCGCATCTGCGAGACGTGCCAGGTCGCGCAGCCCGTCTTCCAGCGCGGCAATCCCCTTCTCCAGCTCGTGCTGGCCCTCCGCGAGCCGCGACGCGCCGTTTTCGGCCTCCCGAACAGCCGCGTCCAGCGCAGTCGCGCCGGCGGCGAACTCCCGGAGTTGATCGACTATGTCCAACTGGGACACCAGGGGCAGCGCAGGTATTATCGACACATCGAACCCTGCCGGACTCATGTCGTCTCCCTCCAGGATCAGGGAGGCCGATGCGTCAGGTGCAGGGAATAACATCCAGTTGACCTTGAGGTCCTTTCCCGCCAGCACTGTAGTAGCTCCCGGGGCATCGATGCACCTATAAGACGGGAGCGGCACATCCGAGCTGATCTGCACGATCATCGGGACGCACACATCCGCAGAGAAAGCAACGGATGCTCCCGGTGACCCGAATGCGCCGTGTTGCAGTTTCTGGCTGCGGATTGTGGTGTTATGTAGACTGAGACGTATCTCAAGCCTGCCGGAGCTACCGACCACCTGCTCAGGGGGGACCTCCGTCCCGTTCAGGATGTACGCGGCCTTGATTGACACCGGCAGTGGTCGGCTGGACCTGCCTGAGTAGTTAATATCGGTCGTCTGTGACGGGTCAGACCCCCAAGTAAGCCCGGTCTCGCTCACTTGCGGCACTTCAGGGCCACGCAAATTCACAACATCGGTGAGATCACCGGGGTCGAATATGCTGGTCGGCCCGCCCTCGGGCGAACGGATCCAGTCCACAACAGTAGTCGACATCACCTGCCCGTCTGGCGCAAGCACTGCAAACACCGTCTCATAATCGCGAATCCGCGAAAGAGTCCCCGATCCAGCCTCCCCAGTCGCGGTTGAGGATCGAGACCCGACTGTGGCCTCAGCCAGGGCCGCAGACTGCCGCCCAATCGCCGGCCTTCCAGCAGCAATCAGGACGAGCAGCGCGCACAAGCAGAGGACCGATCTCTGTCTGGTCTTCTTCATCCGAAACACCCCAATCCCGAAAACATGACACTGCGAGGTTCGCCAACAGAGCATCAGGCATCTGTCATCCAGCATCAGGCATCAGGCCCACCGTCTGTCCCTTCAGGCCAGCCCGCAGAGGTCTTCGCCAGCACCTTCTGCACCACAAGCAGAATGGCCGGCAGCAGCACCGTGGCTACAATTGTGCTCACAATCGCGCCCCTGGCGAGCAGCACAGCAAGGTCCTTTACCGCCCTCAGGCTGGTTGACGCATACACTCCCATGATGGCTGCGAACATAGCACCTCCACTGCACAAGATGGCCGGGCCACTCTCTTCCACAGCTAGACGCATGGCGTGCGTCGGGCTGCAGGTGCTCAACTTTCCCCTGAAGGTGCTGGCCATGAGTATTGCATAATCCACAGTGGCTCCCAGCTGGATGGCGTTTATGGCGAGGCCCGAGAAGAAGAAGAGCGGAGTGTGAGTGAAATACGATATCGACTGGTTGAGCCAGATGGCGCACTGGATAGCCGCCACCAGCACAACAGGCGCGGTCAAGGAGCGAAACGCTATGGCGATAATGATGAAGATGGCCGCGACGGATACAATGTTAACCACGGATATGTCGTGTGAGGTGAGCCTCATTAGGTCGCTTGAGATGACCGGCCCACCGGTAAGGTACACCGTGGCATCCGACTCGTCGAGCACGCGCGGCATCATCTCCCGGATGTCGGCAATCAGGCTATTCGTAGCCTCGTCAGATGCCTTGCTATCGATACTCACTATGGCTGCGCTGTATTCGCCCGCCACATACCTTGATGCAACGCCCTTCGGCACGAAATCGATGGGCACAGCCGGATCGACCGCATCAGCCAGGCAGCTGGCACCAACGACTCCGCGGATACCGCGAAGAGCTGTGGTTATTCGCTGAAGTCGCCAGCCGGGCACTCCCCCTGCAACAACATACATCTCTCGTAGCCCGCTGACCACATCGCCGAACTCCTCCATGGCCGCAATCGACGGCATATCGCGGGGAAACGTGCTTTCAATGTCGTAGCTCAGGCTCATCCGCGAGGATCCGACGTATCCCAACACGAGCACCAGGAGAGCCATGGCAAACACAGGAAATCGCCTTCGCACTACCCATGAGGCCAGACCGCGAAAACTTGGAAGCAGCACAGGATGGGTCAGTCTGTCGATGACATTCTGAAGCGCTAGCACCAGGCTGGGCAGTATCACCAACGTACACACTACCGACAGCAGCACACCTCTGGCCATCAGGAGCCCCATATCCGCACCCAGTCGCACACGCATCAACGCCAGAGCTGCAAAACCTGCAGCCGTAGTGAGCGCGCTCGACAGAATTGCGTTGGCAGTCTTGACGATCGCCCGCTCCACCGCTGCTTCCGCGTCCGCGCCGTCTCGGCGAGTGCCGCCCGTGCTCGCGCCCACAACGATCTGATTGCGCTCAGCGTGAAAACTGTGCATCAGGAAGATGCAGTAGTCCATGGTCACACCCAGCTGCATGGCGGCAGCTACCGAGCTGGTCAAGTAAGACACCTTCTGGCCCAGTGCGTATGATATGGACATGTTGTAGGCATAGGCGGCGCCAATGGTGATCATGAATATGAAGGGCATAGCTGCTGAAGGCAATGTCACAATCAGCACCAGGAAGATCAGCACTGCAGCGGTCCGTATCATCTTGGGCATCTGGCTCATGCCCAGTTCCTTCATTTCGATCCCGCTGACTACCTCGCCCACAAGGTACTGGTCCTCGCCGAGCAGACGCCTCATCTGGTCTATCGCCCGCACAGTTCGGGGCGAAGAGCTGTCCTCGGCCAGACTGACCAGAAGGAATGTGATATCTCCCTCATCTCCCCTGTAGAACTGCGACACCAGTTCCTCGCCCAGGTAGTCGTGGGGGATGGTTGGATCGGCCAAGTCCGACAGCCAGAAGACTGACGATACCCCGTCTATCTTCGAAAGCCTGTCCTTAATGGAAAGGACAGCCCAGTCAGGCTGGCCTTTGACCACCACCGCCGCTCGCTCTGCATACCGGAACTCGCGATCCAGCACTTCATACCCGCGCACAGACTCCAGATTCCTGGGCAGGTACTTCAGCAGGTCGTACTCGATCGGCACGTTCAATGTGCCGTACACTGCAGGCACGAGCAAAGCAGCCGCAGCAATCAGAATTGCCGCCCGGTGTCGCACCGTGAATCGAGGAATCGAATTGACGAGGTCCAGAAGCCGAACACCCCAGCGCAAGTCGCAGCCCCGCCCTCCGCAGGTTCTGTAATGACTAATCTCGGGCCGACCGGTTTTGTACTGACCGGTCAGTACAGCCCAATTCTAGCCAGCGGAGCCTGTTCTGTCAACTGAGGGACCCGGAGTCTCGGTGACCCAAAACCTCGGCCACGCAAAACCTCAGCAACTCAGACCTCAGTAACCCAAACGCTTACCGGGCGGACGCCTCCTTCGCCCTCCTCACGACCGCCACAGCAGTGCCTGCCAGCAGAAGCACCGAACCCACCCAGAGTAGACTGGCGAAGGGTTTCACGCTTATCTCCAGCGTCACGGATTGCTGGCCGCTCTGGTTTCCTTGCACATCGTCCCCAGGCAGCAACTTGCCTATGCGAAGCACAGCCATACCGGCACCTGCATCAATCGACGTAAGCCTGAACGCCACACTCCGAGTCCCTGCAGCATCCCCGGGATTCGCAGAATCCGCAGCATCCAGATCAATGAGAGCATCTGTCTGCATTTGCCCACCCGCTGCAAAACCCAGCACTGGAGTTACAGTCCCCAATTCACGACTGGATGAAATGTCCAACACCTCGAGAGTAGCCCCAACAGCCATCACGTTTTCGCCCAGGTGCTGGCTCATATCAAACCCAACAAACTTCACAGCCAGGCCGTCAACCTCAACCTGCTCGCCCTTGTGCAACCTGACCTCCTTCGCATTGTCTGCCCATGAAGGCTCCCGAGATGCATCCTCCTGAAGCGGCGAGATGTAGAGGTCGCTGGCGATCGTACTTACTATGGCCGGATGGCGCAGCATCCCCTGATTAGTAGGGCGCATATATGGCTTTGCGGTAATCGCAGTGCCGCTTCCGGGTTTGGACACCTCCAGATTCCAGGCGACAGACGGCCGGTGACTGCCCGCAGCCTCGAATTCGTCGCGCGATACATACGCGACCCTCCAGCCAAACACCGTAAGCTCCTCGCCCGCCTGCAAGCTGATAGTTTCAGTCCGATTGTAGGCAGACGTGGCAATGACTCCGATAAGAATCAGCGCTATGCCCAGGTGAGCAACGAGACCACCCATCACCCGCAAACTCATACGCGCCCGTATGCGCTTGACCAGCACAACTAAGTTGCCTGCTAAAGCCATGAATGCTGCAAACAGGAAGAGGACGAACCACACGCCGGTGGCTCCGAGCAGCACCGCAACCACGGTGAGCACAATGGCCGCAACAGCCGGGATCAGCATCGCCTTACCGACCTGCGCGAGTGTCGAAGCGCCATAGGCCAAATGGGGGCAAACCGCAACTGTCAGCATTAGCATGAATCCCAGCGGGGCGTTGGTCATATTATAGAACGCCTGTCCTACAGAAGACGGATTCCCCGAAAAGCTTGTGAGCAGCGGGGTGCTGGTCCCGAGCGAGACAATTGCTGCTGATGCCACAAACAGCAGAGCCGTGAGGAAAAAGGCGAAATCCCGCGACACGGTCTGGTCATATGGTTCTCTGTAATTGCGCTTTGAGGTCATACTCCGCCAGCGCCACACAAGCATCCAGAGTGACAATGTTGCGAAGAGCACACACGCGGCAACCAGGTAGGACGACAGCCCCAGGCTGGCAAAGGAGTGGACTGAGAAGTCCGAGAGCACTCCGCTACGAGTGAGGAATGTTGCGTAAACGATGAGCAGAAACGAGACTATGGCCAACACAATGTTAGTCCTCACCATCTTGCCCCGCTCACGCTGCACTATGAGGGTGTGCATCAAAGCCGCCCCAGCAAGCCACGGAACCAGCGACGCGTTTTCCACCGGGTCCCAACCCCAGTATCCTCCCCATCCTAGCGTGGCGTAGGCCCACTTAGCTCCAATGATGATGCCGGCGCCCAGAAAGAGCCAGGCCGCAACCGTCCAGGCCAATGCGGGTTTCGCCCATTCCGAGTACTCGTCCCGCGCAAGTGCACTGATGGCATATGCAAATGGAACCGCGTATAGCGCATACCCAATGAAGACTATGGGGGGGTGTATCACCATCCACGGATCTTGCAGCAGAGGGTTCAGGCCAGCGCCGTCTGCAGGCACTGCAGGCAGCAAGCGAAATGGGGTGGCCCTGAGCAGCAGGACCATCAGTACCACATGCACTAGCACGTAGAACCGCATCACAGAGGCCTCTGCCCCTGCGGACACTACTGCATCAGGCACTGCCGATGATGAGTACGACGAAGCCCCTGTGTTTGCTGGGATTCGGGCGCCTGCAGCGGTGTGACTGGCGCTGGCGGCCAGTATCAGTCCGATGGCTCCCGAGATCGCAGCCCACAGCAGGAACGTTCCTTCCTGACCGGCCCAGAACCCGGATACGAGGTAGAAGGCAGATAATCCTCTTGAAGAGTAGCTGGCAACATAGGCAAGACGGAAATCGTGTTTGAGAAATGCCGAGAACAGTGCCGCTGAGGCCGCCAGAAGCAGTATGAACTCAACTGCAAACAAGCCGCGTGCCAACCGCGATCGCCTCTCGCGCATAGCCGCTGTGCGCGCGCTGCTTGACATAAAGTAGAACACAAGAGAGAAACATGATGCAACAAAAGCGCCGATTAGCGCATAATTCCAGCTGCTATAGGTAGTCAAGTAACGCTTCCTCCTCTCAATACCACGTCTGCCGCTGATTATATCGTTATCGCGGACCAGTGTAAACGTGAAGGCAACCCGCAACGGCAGACTGCAACATGCAATGATTGACAGAAGCATCAGCTTTCGATATCATCCAATCGATGAGCAACTACAAGTTCAAAGCACTACGTACAAGCACGCCTGATCAGTCAAGTCTTCCACTTATGAACACGGCCTTGCAGGCTCATCTTCGAAGATCGCATTTTGTCTCACACAACGATACGCGAGACACAAGACGGCCTGAGAAGGAGGGCAGAGTGCCGCTTTGCGAGTAGTTCCAGAATGGCGGCACGTTGCATGTGAACTCAAAGGACCAGATCATACTGGCGCTTGATGTTGATACCGAGGAAGAAGCGTTGTCCCTCGCAAATAGGCTTTCCGGGCACGTTGGCGCCTTCAAAGTCAGCCTTCGTCTGTTCAGCATAGCAGGGCCCCAAATCGTAGGCAGACTACAGGAGATGGGGCAGGTATTCATAGATCTTAAGCTTCACGATATCCCCAGCACAGTAGCGGCTGCCGGTCGCGCCCTGACACGGCTGGGATGCAGTATGCTCACCGCGCATGCCGCCGGGGGAACGGTAATGTTGAGAGAATTGGCCAATGCTGTCTCCGAAGAGTCGCGCAAAACCAGCAAACCGGCCCCAACGGTTCTTGCGGTGACGGTGCTGACCAGCATAAACCAGCGTCAACTTGAGGAAGACATGCTGATTAGCAACATGCTCGTGCGTGATGCGGCCATGCGCTTCGCTAGCAGAGCCCAGAGTGCCGGGGTTGGCGGGGTGATATGCTCGGCCAGCGAAATAGCTGCTGTGCGTGCAACCTGCGGGCAGGATTTCAAAATAGTGACCTCCGGAATCCGCCCTACATGGTATGGTTCCAACGATCAAAAACGAATAAACACCCCCTACGAAGCGATCAAGCGCGGCGCGGACTATGTCGTAATCGGGCGCCCCATCACACGAGCACCTCACCCAGTTGCGGCCGCGCATGCCATCGCAGAGGAGATAGAATCTGCGCTCACGGGGTTTGAGATCTGATACAGCCTGGTGTATCCGCGTAACATCTGATGCGACCTGGCTCCATCCGTGTAATAACTGATGGGACCTGGCGCATTCAAGTAACAGTTCTGAGCCCAATCGCAGCAGCAAAATGTGGAGGGAGGAAGGACTTGCCGGGGCAATGCAGTGTGCTGAGGCTCCAGAGATGCTGCATTTGACTGCGGGCAGCCCAAATGTGATGGAATCAACACTCAGACTAGTCGCAGAGCTTATGGAGCTATCGGCTATCACCGCTCCCAAAGCGGGAGGCAAAGACTACATCGTCACGAAGGTCATAGCAGGAGATGAACTCAACACCCTTGCGGATGCGATGGTGCAATATGGTCAGCAGAGCGGCAAGCGCAATTTCGACCGCGACGCGGCTGGTGTAAAAGCAGCTGGAGCTGTGCTTTTAGTCGGGATCAAGGACGCCAGGCCCTTGTCGCTCAACTGCGGCGCATGTGGTTATGCCAAATGCGCCGACCTACCAGAGCCGCAGGAGGGGCCTGAGTTCACTGGGCCTTACTGTGCCTGGAGGTTTATAGATCTTGGCATCGCGGTATCGTCAGCTGTAAAAACGGCATCCATCCACAACGTAGACAACCGAATCATGTACCGCATTGGCCCCGTTGCCCGCAAAATCGGCCTTATAGACGCGAATGTAGCACTCGGAGTGCCACTGTCGGCGACCGGGAAAAACATATACTTCGATCGCTAATCACAAACACACAAACACAGCACAGCCAGCCCCGACCTGGAAGCAGATTCCTGCAATACCGGGATCCAATCAGGAACCGGATTCCAGTTTGCGTCCGGAATCCGGTTCCAACTCATCATGTTGCGCGCACAGCAAAAGCAGTCATAGCATATGCAGATCATCGCAGATCAGGCTGTTTGGGGCTATTCGGGGTGCGGAAAGGAGTTGTACAGGATCACCGGAACAGCTTTGTTGAGCATTATCGCCCCTGATTTCGCAATATTGCATTTCACTGCTTTTACCTCCACCCCAGCTCCAGCCGCCGTGCGTAATGCCTCTGTAAACTCGGGGTCCATTATTGCATTCGGCGCGAAGTATTCAGCATCCTTACGCTGTATCACGAATATCACCATCGCGCGGAAGCCCTGCGAAACCGCTGTTGCGAGCTCCCGCATGTGCCTTGCTCCGCGTGCAGTAGGCGCATCGGGGAATAGCGCGGCATTACCCTGTATGAGTGTGACAGATTTGACTTCCACGAAGCAGTCCGGAGCTTTTGCAGCAGGTACCGCATTCGATTCATCTGCGTTTCCAGTGGACAAACGAAAGTCAAACCTGCTACTACCATACATTGACTCCCTCGTTATTCGTCTATATTCACGTAACTCTTCAAAGAACCCTGACTTCAGGGCTGAGTATATCAACTCGTTGGGCACTCTTGAATCCACGGAGACCAAAATGCCATTATGCTCCACCAGAACCAAGTCGTATTCGGTCTTCCTCGGCGTACGCATACTGTCGCGCTGCGCTCTACTCAGATACACAATTGCACCTGGAAACAGCAGTTCCTCCAGTCTCCCGGGATCAGCTATGTGAGCCCTGACTACACCCAGTTCAGCCTCATCTTCAGCCTCATCTGTGCAGGCCCCCCGGATGTCCGAATCCGAACGTGCAATCGCCAAAAACCGGTTGGGCCTGACAATTAATGTTGCCCGAATTAGGCTGCCAGTCCGATGATAAATCGGCACATCTGCGTGTTCCATCTCCATCTACTGCTAACACACCTCTTGTAATGTCTTAGTGCCCCGAAACAGGCTGCTTCACCACGTATTTGCGCACGAAAGCCGCCGCGTTTTCCGCTGCGTCAGGGTGCACCCAGAAATCCGGGTAATACCCAACCCCATCCAGATTACGCAACTGCTCATCCATCCATATCATCGTAGGTATCCTTACATCAATCCCAGAGTATGGCAATCTGAGCAACCCTGCATTGCCTGTAAGCAGCGCACCACCTGTATTCGTGCCTATCAGCACCACGTTATGCATGCTGCGCAAACATCGAATCAGTGCTTCAGCCGCGCTTGCCGTTTTGCCATCTATCAGTACCAGTATGACCGGCGTATCCTGCACGTATCTGCCTGCAGAGACGGATATGTTCCATCCGGGCACATCAGGGTCCATCAGGTTATCGCGTTCCTTCCTGATTCTAATAAGCCAGTCAGTGCTGCTATTAGCCTCTATCTGCTGGTTCATCTGCAGTGCCAAGGCGGTATCAGTCAATAAGCTGGCAGTCATAAGGAACGGACCCGTATCCGTTGTCGCAATGCGCCTGCAGAACTCCTGTCCATACTGGATTGCGCCTCCCGGATTCGACCGCAGATCAAGCAGTATGAGATCCTTCTGCTCCAGGATTCCTGCATCTCGAACGAATGCGCTCAGGTCTTCGGCGGTTTCGGGCGATGTTCTGAAAGTCCTGCATATCGCCATCGGCAGTCCTTCGAACTCGATCAGCTCATATGCCTTCTCATTGCTATGCTGCACTCCATCAGCAGGCATCAGCCAGGCCATCTCGGCTATCCCGCTCTCAAATTCCAGCTCAAGCAATGTAGCCTGATGCCGCTCCGAGGTTACCACGCCAAGTATGTACACAATATCTCCATCCGCACTAATGGACGGTTTCAGGTATTCAGACGGCGCTTCGTTATTCACAGCCACAACGCGTCGTCCATCCAAGTCATGGTACGATCCGTCAGCTGACAGTGTGAACTCGCAATGCGGGCAGAATCGAAAACGCATATGCTCACATAGCGACCTGCTGCCGAAAACCAGGTGCGAGTCCTGAACGAAACCCAAATACCTCGCTATTGTGTCTGAGTACCGCCAATTGGGGATCGTATCGTAATATGAGGCTAATTCGGCGATCTCGCGCAGGATTGCATCCTTAGCAGCGCAAAATGCTGCATCCCCGCCGAAGAACTGGTACCCGGCATAGCCGAGCCTGAGCGCGCCAAACAGCAACTCCACCTCTTCGGCAGCGTGCTCCGGGCTTACCTCCCAGCCGTCTGGACTACTATCAGCGTCTGAATTCGATATGTAAATCCTTGCAGGCAGGCGCAGTAAGTCGGCTGTCTCGTCTGATAGATCCGAGTAATGATAGAGCAACTCGCGGAAGCGCTCCAGCTGATTCTCGGAGACCTCAAGTCTGGGCAGCCTATTCGCGTCCACAATGGCTCTGGCTTCAGGCAGAAGCACCAAACGCGTCTCGCCATGCTCTGCATCAGCGAGCGCTCCGATCAGAACTGCAAATAGCAGTGCAGACACAAAACACAGAACGCACAAAGCATACGGAGCGCGTCGCACGCACAGTCTGCGTAATCGGCGCAATCCGCGCAATCGGGCTATAAGGGGACTCATATCATCACCTCCCTGACGGCATAGCGCTCATCTCGAGCTAAGGCTCATAAGTGCTGCTCTCCAGTTCATCCGCCCATTCCGCCATCCGCGCAATCCGCGCCTGAAGCAGTTCCTCTGTAAGGCCGGCAAACGCCCCGCAGCATAATCCCTCACCCCGCCAATC
>ERZ795047.2230-NODE-2230-length-18844-cov-6.454415_pt1 | contig 18844 bp, 22 predicted proteins | sample MGYA00375131_ERZ795047 | MGnify/ENA primary metagenome ERZ795047 (study PRJEB30176, sample SAMN05720228) | activated sludge metagenome | isolation source: Anaerobic digester | place: Japan | collected 2015-05-20 ...
CTTGTCGTAACCCAGCTTAAACAGCGCAGCTTTTGTCCCTAACAACGAACTCGACCCGGACGGAGCTTGATGTGGGTAAACGATGTCCACGTTTGTATTTGCCCATTCTGGTTTCTTTCTTCTTTCTCTGGAGTATTTTATAAAATCGTTGGTATGGGAAATGATTTTATAATCCCCAGTTCTTTTTCTTTTATAAGCTTCAATATCTTCAATATGATAAGTAACAAAATATTTTATTTCCTCTTTATAAGGACAGTCCAACCCGATTGCAAAGACATCAAATTCGGAACAAATCGTCTTGAACCGATTTAAATCGTCTTCCCAGCAGGGAGCACAGCCAACTATAAGAGCAACCTTATTCAATACTGATTACCTCACCATCACTAAATTTTCTTCTTGAAGCCGCCATCATTATCTGTTGAAATACATCAACTGAAGCCTTTGTCTGGTTTCTCATTTCCTCATTGGATTGCTGAACACCTAGCAGTCTCGGATAAATGTCTCCAAGCATAGTTAACATTCCTCTCTTGTTTACACAATCCTTTAGAACCTTTGCCGGTTCAGCTTTACCATCAACCGGAATGGGCGTCCAAACCGTTTCCATATAAAATGGACAACATTCAATATCCGGCGCAGAACCAAGAAACTCTTTTGTCAACTGATACAACCAGCATTTCTCCTTAATACACGTTTCTTCCATAACCGCTCCTTTTTAAGTTTTTAACTTTTGGTACAAATAATACCTACCTGTGCCAACGGTCTCCAAGTATTGGCTGTTGAAGAAGCACTGGTAGCCCCATTTCCACTATTTCCTGTACTGGCTGTCCCAGAAGACCCGGTTTCTCCTGTTCCTGAGTAACCTGCATTTTCTACATTTGAAGAACCGGTACTTCCTGAAAAAGTAGAAGCTCCTGTTTTCCCATGATTATGCGGCATACCACCACCCGTATAAGAAGTATACGAATTCGTATGTCCTGAACCTCCACCATACCCCATTGTTTTCCCTTCGTTACCACCAATATAAACATCATGTCTATGCGAAGGAATTTGATCTACTGTCAAAGTCCAATCACTCGTTTCGTGAGTATGCGATCCCCCAGTAAAAGAGTGAGTATGACTCAATATCGAATGCGTATGATAAGGTCCTGTATGTGTATGCGCAGGTCCTGTATGACTATGCAGAGGTCCTGTGTGCGTATGAGTAGGCTGTGACCACGTTCCTGCCTGCATACCACCATTTACATTATAAGCCGCCGACCCGCCTTTAACTGCAAGAATGGCATCGGCAGGAGTCGAATCAATCACCCATCCCATAGGAGCGGTATTCTGATAAAACCACATTTTAGTTCCTGCAGGAATAAATCTTGCGTCGTTACCTTGGCAAACTGTTCCTGCCGTTGTCCCAAAATCGGCTTTTGTCAAAATGTTTGACAGAGCGGTAATTAATGTTGATATGCTTGCATCTGAAATCGTATATCCTTTGTTGGATAATGATTCTCCAAGAGCAGACACCATTGTGGTGCATTGATAGAAAAGTTTATTTGCCAACTCGCTGGTAAATATTCCTGTTATCGCTCCTCCTGTCCTCATTACATCTAGAACATATGTCGCATCATCTTGTTGATTTACCGCTGCCGGATTCCATTGTAGAAAATTGTTTGACATCGCATCCTCCTTTATTTATACCCAGTGACCTTCATCAAATCCTGATACATAAGTGTCTCTCCTGTCAAATCCAAAGAATGGCAGATTTGCGGGTGAAATGGTTCCAACATAATAATTCATCCAAACCCCCTGCGGCCTTGGAACGATATAATCATTTTCAATCAAGTCAATGATGATTTGCGTAAATGTTCCTGTAATGGTAACGTCGATGGTCATGTTCTGGTTATCTTGAACGATGATCTTACCGCCGGGGAACAATTCCTTCCAAGTTGTCTGTAATGACTCTGCTTTACCGTCCCAATGATTCTTTAACACTTGGTTCTTTAAAAGTATTCTATAGGTTCTGTCATCCAATACAGGGCTTGAACCGTCTGTAGGGTCAAAAGTTACCTGTCTTGGAATGCCTAATATTACACCAAGAATATCCAATTGATTTCCTACGCAAGCATCAAAGGAAGTGAATGTATAACTCCCTGCCTTTGTAGTTAAAGCGTTGGGGACATAAGAGATGGCATCTTTATCAATAATCCTGAAGAATGAAAAATAAAATGATAAACTTTGAGCCATATCTTTAATGTCATCAACCATATCCATGAAGCTTCTGGCCCAAGCCAGCATCTTTGATGAATTTTGATACTGACTTGTAAAGAGCTTTATATAATCAGCAACAACCGGTCTATATGCATCAACCAAATCTTCTGATTGTTCAACAATCAAAGCTTCATGAATGGTCAAAGATGCATTGGCAAATTCAAAAAATCCGAACAGATTAGAAATGCCCACAACAATGGTACAAGTCCCAGTTGCTGTGCTGGTTAACAATCCAGGAGTCTCCGTGCTAAAATCAGCGATTGAAGGAGAACTTGATGTTGACCATAAAGCTTCATCGGTCAAATCGACAATCACTCCATTTTTATAAGTCGCCATTACATGATATTGTAATTCATCGCCCAGATAAATATTGGCAATGCTGGGAGTGATTTCAACAGACTCAATTCCTGTTAATTCAGAGAACCGATACCAGATCAAAGCAGTTCTGTCTTCGAAGTTTAAATTTGTACTATTCTTGTATTCAACGGACATTTTTACACCATCGTAATGTTAATGTCATCAACGTCACTGGTAAATACTTCATTATAATCCAAGGTTAAATCCGAAGTCCCAACAGGACTTGGAGATTCTCCTATCGCTATCGAATAAATTGAAAACGTCGGTTTTAAACTATCCACATTAACAGACATCGCCGCATAATTGATCGAAGAAATAGTTAAGGTATCGCCAATTCCTAAACTATTGATATACTTGGCAACCGCTGCTTTTATCAAAACATCCGTGCCGGACAAATATCCTGACAATTGATGGATTTCAAATTCTATATATACAGGAACATTGGTCGGACGATAAAATCTCACGGTGGTTACCGTTCCATATTCAGCATCGGTAATGTCCGTTTCAACATCGCCATTCATATAACAGCCAAGACCTCTGTTGTAATAAATGGCTTTTGCAATATCTAAAATCGTTCCACCTTCTACAACACAGGTAATAGAATGTGCTGGTGCTCCTTCAAAAGGAACTCCTGCATCTCCATAATGCGTTGAATTTGTCGGGTTTTCATAAACCGCATATCTGGTAACATTATCTAATGCGGCAATAGCTGCAATCGTCCCCGCAAGCATGGTTTGAGAAGGAAGAGCAACACTAATCGCTTGACGGGTTCTTAACTCTGCATCAGTTTCAGCATTTTGTCCGGGAGTAGCGGCAACTGCATTGGTAACTCCTGTCCATCCCGCCGTAGGAGTGGCAATAATATCAATATCTCCTATAAGTGCAGTAATAGCACCGGGAGTTTCACAAGTAGCCGAAACCGTCAATTCATAATATTCCCCAGCGGGAGAACCGGCAGCTTGAAGCGTAATCGGTGTAGGCAAATCCCACAGATTTCCAGACTTATCTTGAACCTTGCCATTGGTAATGGTAACAGCAGAAGTTCCTGTAAGGATCACATCACAAGTTGAATAGGTCGCTGCATTTCTTGTTATCCCATTTAACTGAACCAGACTTGAAAGACCGACACCAACTGCGGTAACGGGACTCATTTGGTTGTATGCATACTGAATTGCCTGCATGGTTTCATAAATCATCAAAGACTCGTTTGCCAATATCTGGTAATCGGGAGAGTCGTTTGCAAGATAAATATCGGGACCAAAGATGGCTTTAGTATCATTTATTCTTTTTTCAAGAATATCATTATATGTCGGTAAATGAAGTCCATCTTTATCCACATATGGAGCAAAGTATGCGCACATTCTACAACTCCTTTTAAGAACTTGTTAATTGGTCCTTATTTGTTATATACAACTCTCCGTAGATCGTATCAACCCTACAGGTAAAAGAGTATTCTCTTGTTTCCGCATCATATTCAGACTCAACTGAATTTATCGCCGTTACTGCATAACTCCCATTAGGCATTTTCAATCCTTGAATTCTGTCGGTAATGATTTTGTCAATGATTTTTTTATCTTTGATTCTTGCTCCTAAAATCTTCTGCCAAAGAGGAAGACCGTCTCTCAAGTCTTTCCACCACTCACCAAGAAACAAAAGAAGCCTTGTTTTAATAGATTGAGCTATTGCTTCCGGATTGCCGGAAACATCTTGAAGATAATCTCCAAGCCCTCTTCCAAAACAATAATCATGATTTTCATCCAGCCTTCTGCAAATCATTAAACGACTCCTCCAGTATTTCCTGATCCCGGTTGAACCCCGCTATGGACATGATTCAAAAAATTTTTGGCATCAATAGATGACAAACCACCGCCAGATAATACAACACCGCTTGTAGCTGCCAAGGTAATTGATGCGCCAGACACCTGAACAGTAGGAGAGTTAATAACCGTAACATCTGTTGCGTCTACAGTTACGCTTGTGGAATTTACATCAACCGTAGGAGCGTTTACTTCAACTTCACTGCCAGCGGTCACCGTAACCTTCATCGGAGTGACTATATTAATGTCATTGTCTCTGACTTCAACATAAGAGTCGTTGTTAAGATTTCTTAAAACTGCTGAATCGGTAGAATAGCTGTTAATCTTTCTAGGTTGACTCCAAGGACCAATTATAGCAAACCCATCGGATAAATCATGTCTGCGATAATCCAACTGATTGCTGACCTTTCCCGACTCCCACCAGCTATCAATACAATTGTCCCCGAAAACAACCAGACATTCATCACCAACCGTTACCGGCATGGTCAGAACAAAATTGCCAGCACGAGGCATGTAGATAGGAACATCTTGAAGGATGGGAATTTCAATATTTTCATAAGGCTTTCCTTCCAGACTGACCATTTCTCTGATGGCTAATTTTACAGTCACCGTTTGCTTGGTTGAATCAAAGCTCTGAACAATTCCAGGACAAGCTACACGAATACGGTTGCTTAACTTTTCAAGTTTTTGCTCAAGAACTTCGTTTTCATCGCCAAGCCTTACAGATAATGGAACATTTACTAAAGCCATAATTTACCCCTGTACATCTTTACTTGTTCTAAACTGCGCTGCCAAAGTTCCTTCCATTGATTGGTTACAACCGGTCACGGTTGTATACCATTCATTTCCCCTTGTGGCTCCAGTATGAATTACCCCGATTACTCTATAAATACCATCTTCATCTAATCTTGAAAAACCAGCCGTGTTATATTGAATAGCCATTTGTCGTATTATCTTATTGTCTATCTTCACCAACATCGGTTCCGGTTTAAATACTCGTATTGTTGGATTCAATAGACAGGTAAATGTTATTCCATCTTGCGTTTGTTGAGGAGTACCAACTAATCCACCAGAGGCAGGAGAAAGAACAAGAGCTTGCTTTGTTAAATTGGCTGGTATTGGGTCTTGAGGACGATCAATAAAAACCTCTCTGTCAATTGTACTAATTGTCGTCCCATATTGTTGAGCATACTTTCTCATATAATATTTTGGCGAATCAAATAACACTTTTCCACGAGACAATTGTATATTACCAACTCCCTCGGATATTTTTGTTATATTGAATGGCTTTCTGGAATTTGCTGCCATGTTCATTACGATGTTCTTCTGGTATGCAAGAGCACCAAAAGTAGCCGCCACATGATTGTCATAAATAATATCCATGGCATCAATACATTTGAATGTTACCTTTGTCGTAACTGTGTCTTCCCTTTCCCACATTGGTTGGAAAATACTGCCATCGTAAATGACACCGTAATCACCGTTGACATATCCCGCTTCTACCAAAACTCTTGTACCAGACCTTATGACCATATTTTCTGTTTGCGGGTTTAAATTATAAACAACTATTTCTGAAAAATTAGGGCACTTCCATCCAGACTTTTCTATCTTGAAAGTGACATCCAGAGATTGATCTTCATAATCACTGTTTGATAAAACATAAGCCTTATACTTGCTGGGATCGGCAGAGGTTTCTGTTTCAGACAAAGGAATGAGAACACTAATCTTCCATTTTCTCCCAAACAACTTCTCGTTATTGTTTTTCTGTGTAGCTAAAATGTCAGTTGCCATTTTACCCTTCCCATACTAACGCAAAATCCGTCCCAAGGTTTTCATCTGTAGGATGATCGTACTCAAGCGGGTCTTTTGTCGGAACAATATATGCTTTCCCGATGCCAAGATATTCGTGCTGATGCAATATATTCAATTCGTCAGAGCCTACAGAACCGGCAACCAAAGGAACAGAATCAATAATAATTTCATCTGTCGCTGGATCGGTAATTCTCATAACCCAATACCCGCCGATATAATTCCAACTCAAATTAAACTTCAAGGTTCTGTTCACGCCGTCAATTTCCAGGGTAACAGAAAATTCTTGATTAGGATCACTTGTCAAAGGTATTTTTTGGTATGCCATATTTAACCACCACCTAGTCTTCGTCCCCATTTACTAAAAGTACTTTCACCGTCTGATGCACTTTGAGGTCCTTTTTTTGTTTCCACTACCGCTTGTCTCTTAGTAAGCGTAACATATTCAACCGGAACAACTGCCATCATCACTTGTCTTAAACTAACGGTACATCGTAAACTATTAGCGGATTTGTAATCATCTGAAACACTCATATTTTCAATGATCATATTGGTATAATAATGAAGACGAGTCCTTACAGAAACCAAAACTCTTTTTTCCTTCAATTTGCGTATTACTTCATAAGCAGATATTGATTTTGTTTTATCGCTTGCAAATTGCCCTGCTACAATAGGCTGAACAGAATCTGAAACCAAAACTTCAATCGTCAATTTGTCTGGGAGATTATAAGCATGATCGCTGATATTTGATCCGCCTTGAACAGGATGTTCCGTTACTCTTACAGAACCGACGTGATTCTCCTTCGTAAATGCATCAAAGTAGTAACCAACAGGTACTTCATAAGTTTCCCCAGTCTTTCCTTTTCTCTTCTCAACTTCGGATATGTTGGGGGCGAGATAGATCATTTGATCTTCATCGTTGCCATAATTCCCCCAGTCGGCAGGACGATAAGCATCGGAACCGGGAGCATCATCGATAGAAGGTCTTTTTGATATTTGATAAACATTCCAAGAAGCCTTACCAACCATATAAAGAGATGATAATGAATTTACTGTGCTTGTTATTGACATTTACATTCCCTCTTTAAGTTACACCAACCTTGCCTGCTCTAACCTTATCAAATTTTTCTTTTCTTAATTCTTGTATTGATCTTTTCACGCCTTTTGTGGCTTCGTCTGCAATTTGCTTTGGGTCTGTGGTTTGTGCATTGATGGTAACATTTACATTGTAAGTCTCTTCGCTTGTAGCTTCAGAAGCTTTTGCATAAACAGGAGAGCCGGGAGGAGTTTGTGGCATACTTTTAACTCCGGGTGTAGTCTTCGTCATATCTCCGGGAAATATAATTCCTGTTTTCTCTTTATATTGATCCATTACCGTTTGTAATCTTTTTGCTTTAAGGTTTTCCCCCATTGTTGTTGGTGCTGTTGCTCTTCTAACAATTGGCTTAAGAGGAATTTGCGGAGCACTTTTAATTCCAGGCAATATCTCTGCTAAATCAGAACTTGTAGTGCCAACTCTTTGTCTGTATTGACTTAATCCAGTGTCTGCTCTTGCTATGGAAGCCCAACGACCAGCTAAAACATTTTGATATTGACTTTGAGAAATACTTCCCTTCTTAAATTGCTCTGTTTGTTTCCAAATTAAAGCAAGAGCCAATCTATCTTGTAGTTCTGGTGTAAATTTTTCGTCTTTAGAAATACCAAGTCGTGCAAGCTCACCAATATCTTTATCTGATCCAAATAAAGTTGATCTGGTGAACTGATATTTTCCCAAAGCACTGGAGTTTAATTTATTTTTGGGATCAGCCAACATCTTTGTTTGGTGCTGTTCAATCTCTGCTAAAGTCATTTCTGTAAGAGGTTTTGCTGTTTTGCCTCCATAAGCACCATAACCAAGAGTCACATCATACCCTGAAGAGTAGCCCTTTTTTCTTGCTTGTTCGTCAGAGGTTCCTTCGCCTCTGGCTATGACGTTCAACAATTCTTTTTCCTGTGGAGCAATAGCAGTTGGTAACTTTGTTGGTCCTGAAGGAGCAACAGCAGTTGGTAACTTTGTTGGTCCTGAAGGAGCAACAGGTTTTTCTTTAGCTTGTTCCTCTGCGATAGCTCTTTCAGCCTCCTCTCTTCTCCTATCTCTTTCTGCTTTTTCGTCAAAATGAAGTTTCTCAAATTCTGCAAGCTCTTTCTCCAAATGTTCTTTCCATCCTAAACCACTTTCATGCTTTTTACCTCTTAATGCAGTCCATAGATGATCTGCAATAACTATTACACTTAAAATTGTCTTTTGAAGAGTAAACTTTAAAAATTCAGCAAACTCCCAAAAAGGCTCAAGCAATTCAGAAGACTTTCTTCCATCGCAATAAGCATAAAAATCTTCAAGTAATAAAAAGAAAGTTGTTAAAGCAACAGTTACAGCAGCAATCGGCCCTAACACAGGACTAAACACTGCCATAAGAAGACCGGATAATATAACCAACTGCTTCCCCAAAGGACCCATCATATCCCAAATTTTAATAAGCCAATTCCATATTGTTGAAAGTACAGGAGCAGCAACATCCCATATATCTCCAATAAGTCTTATAACTGTTTTTGCGAGTTTTATGGGAACATCCAAAAATTCTGCCAACTGCTTTGTCCAGATAGGTATTTTTTCAAAAATTGTTTCGGTAAATGATCTCAACTTTGAATGAAGTTCTGAAATACCTCCTTTATTAAGATTAAGAATGTGTACTGCAAGCCACTCAAGAGAAAGTTTCCCGGCAAGTTTCAATCTATCAAACTCATGGCCAATCCCACGAACTTGCTTCAACATATCACGAGATTCTTGTGGAACTTCAAGCTTATTGACCATATCTACGAGATCAAAATATCTTTCTCGCAATTCAACGTTCCAAGCAATCTCCTGAAGGCTGTTGCCCATGGTTTCAGAAGCAAGAGTAAAGGCTTTTGTTGCTTGCACAGACATAAACATCCGTTGTGCAAGCAACTGATACTGCATATCAGCCTTTGCTACCTGATTTACCATCTTGGTTATTTCAATGGTAATGGCTCCAATAGCACCAACAAAATTGGTCGTAGCGGAAGCATAGACATTTTTGGAAATCATCCCTTCAAGTTTTTTCTTGAAGTCATCTACTGACTCTTTTGCTTTTTTAAGAGCATTGGTATCAAATTGAATACCTAGTTTTACTAAATATTCTTCAAGAACGTTTTCCATTATTGTCCTCTATTTGCTTCCGACCAAATCCTGTATCTTCTTTCATTCTCTGCCTTCACTTGTGCCATCTCATGCCAATCAAGCAAATCTCTGAATGTATAGGTTCCGTCCCAAACTTCGTGCTGCTTCCACTCCCCTGAAAAGACCGGAGCATAAGCGTATTGATCTATTCTTTCGCACTGAACGGGGTCAAATCCGATATGGGTTTGATCAGGTTGTTCAATGCGTCTCCTTGAAAAAAATCGGCAATGTTAAAAATCAACGTATGGATCGTAAGAGTCAAAACGGTCATGGTATCTTCCTCTAAACCTTCTACACCCCAACGACCATCATAAAGCATAATCGGAATAGGAGCCACATTACCGCCAACAGATTTCACTTCAGAAACAACCTTTAAACATTCTTTCTGAACATCTATAAAGGTTTCCTTATCCATTAAGGATCTGTTTTTTCCTGATCCTCCAGTTACTTGAGCATCTCCAAATGGAAGCATCTGCATCAAGATAAGAGTAGTGATATAACTGCCTGTCAATGCATCCAATCTACCGATTCTAAACTTCCTTTCTCCAACATCTACCTCTTTAAACATTTCCCTTTTCATGTGATCTTCTCCTTTTTTTGTTAAATGTTAAGCCGGGATGTTCTGGATATTAGCAGCCCACAACGTCCAAGTAACCATCTGACCTTCTGCCTGATAAACCTTATCCGGAACTTTGCCGAACGACATGCCAACAATAATATGACTGGTTCCATCAGAAGTGTTTCTCAAAGAAGCGGACATTTCAGCCCATGCATTTGTATCGGCAATATACAAAGCATTTTCAGCAGCTAAAAGCCACTTATGCACATTACTGGTCTGCTGACACTGAATCTGAATCTTGCCATTATGGCCAGCGATTTTACTGACCATAATAGTCCCGTCTGCCGCAACACTATGAGCAGATCGTTCCGTATCCATTGTCACCGTTACCTGACCCGTCCCTTGTCCGGTAAAAATATAAGCTCCAAGATCAGGATGCACAAGAGCTCCTGATAAATCCAAGAAACTATAAGTAGTATGTTCAGCCATCTTTATTCCTCCTATTTAAAATCTTGATAACCAACGTTTGGCAAGAGCCGACAACTGACCCGCACCACTGGGATTAGGGGCAAAGGAGTCAATATCCGCTGCCCATAAAACCCACGTAACCATTTGGCCTTCAGCTTGATAAGACTTTTCTGGAATCCTTTCAAAAGACAATCCTCTTAAAGTATGTTTCGTCCCGTCATTGAGATTCCTCAAAAAAGCCGTCATCCTGCCCCACTCTTTGGCATTTTTTTTAATTAAAACTTGATACGCATGCAAAAGCCATTTATGAATGTTGCTGGTTTGTTGACATTCAATTATAAGCTTCCCGGCACCGCCCGGAATTTTTCCTAAAATCACCGTTCCATCAACGCCAATTTCATGGAAGGTTTTATCTTCTTCCATACTGACAACAACCCTGCCGACACCTTGGCCGGTAAAGGTATAAGATTTGCCAACTGCCGGATGAGAAATAACACCCGACAAATCCAAGAAACTGTAAACTGTATGATCAAATAAACCAAACATTTAAATGGCCTCTTATCGGTTAACGTAGACTCCCACCAAAACTGAGTGGACGGCTCCGGATTCTTTAATTGCGATGTAGAGAGGAACCGATTTACGGGCTTCTCTATCAGCCTGTGTCTGGGTAGACAATGCTTCTGCCTGCACTAAATAACCAGCAGGAAGTGGATCGTCAGTTTTCAGATTCAGAATATTCGGTCCTGTCCATGTCCCCGGTCCCAAGAAACCGATACGAACAGCTTCATCACAAGCTTCATTACAAGCCTGAATCAACTGGGTGACACCAGCATCGGTCTGCGGAATCTTCGGGTTCTGATAGAGAAGATCCATGATCGTCAACTGAAGATTGTTAACGAACATATCAAGATTGATCCGCTCATCAAAGAAGGTTCCATCGGCCATTCTACCCTGTTCAAAAATGGTGTAATAATTGGCATAGTCAAGATACAAATTACCATAATTTCCTTCGATTATATTAATCTGCGTTGAGGTTAAAGGTTCAACCGCAATACCCGTTTCCTGTTTGAATTTCAGAGTAAACGCAGAATTGGCCAAACCAGAATTCTGACCGCAAGCATAACCCATAATTGCAACAATTGCATAAATGTTGTTGGGATAAACTGCGGTTTGAGTCGTTGCATACTGGCCGATTGATCGGCTATAACCCAGAGATTTCAGATAAGTGAAAATGTCCGGAGGAGAAGCGGTTCCAGTCAAACAATCTGCATCGCTGGTAGTGTATGCATACACGCTGGAAGGCGTTGCGGTTTCAATATATGCCGCACAGGCAACATGGTCCGCATACTCTGCTCCAAGACAAATGGCAATATACCACTCTGCACTGGCTTCACGGCAAGCCTGCAGAGCCTCAACAAGGGTTTCACCAGAACCGGAATCCTGGCGGCCAATCCAAAGCTTATCGGGAGCAGGTGACTGGGAGAAATAAATGTTCGCAGCAATGTACTCAGGATCGGTAAGAGCAAAGTCTTCCAATACTTCTGCCGCACTTTCATACAACTTTAATCTGTCTGATACGGGAATTACATTGGTATCTCCGATAATCAACGTCTGATTAAACGATGATCTTGCAGCAGCAAGCGGACTTACCAACACCTGAATGTCAACAATACTATCCAAGGATCGTGTCGTCATATTTTACCTCTCTTTATTCAATGTCGATGTCAATTTGTAATCCATCCTTATTATAAACCCCCACAGGAACTTTCTCAATGTAGGGAACTTCACGATTAAGTACAACCAATTCATTAAAGGTCATACTTAAGTCAGACCTATCATACCACTGCCCTTGCCATAACTCCGGCACTCTTTTCGGAGGGTCAAACCGTGGAACCAAATAAATACTTGACTGTGCCAGAGTGTCATGATGCTCTTGCCAAAACATTTTGTTTCTGATGATTGTTGCATTTTCCCATGAACTAGGACCATAAAAAATACAATCCAATCTCAATGTTCTGGTATAACCGGTGGACATATTGGGTAAACCACTTTCTTGAGAATAAATATCTTCTCTTTGAACAGTCATGGTACTGGCATCATCATATATTTTAAGGAAAGCAATGTTATCTCTTATCCCAAATGCAGGCGCTCCCTGTGTAGGCCAAGACCATCTTACCTGACATTCAGTAGGACTCCCATCAAACATAGAAACGAAAAGATCATAAAAAATCTTTTGCAGTTCAGATAATGTCAAATAAATATCTTCGGCCATTTAAGCACCCTTTGTCCTGACCCCTGAAGCTTTGTAATACCCGTAATCAGCATAGGGCAGAACGCTTGCCAATTTATAGTAATTGTTTCTCCAGTAAATCTTATCGGAGATTCCTTCATACGTTCCTTCTCTGGAAACATATAAAGCTTGATTGGTATGAAAATTCATACCGCCGGAAACTCTGTCCCCTTCCGGCAACTGATGAAGCTCTCTGGGACTCATAACCGTTACAACACCCAGCATCTCAATCTGTATCGGTGTTCCTTCCGTCCAGACACCATCAACAAAAGAACCGTTACTGCGATACACAATAAACTTCTGTGAAAAATCCGGATCAGTAATTAGCTCTCTTACATTAATCATGCATCCCTCAACACGTACGTAATCGCTTTTCTCATTTCTCCGGTGTCAATAAGAGGAACAATGCTGGAGGTATCAACCTTTTTGCCCTTACCATATTTCCTAATCTTTGCTTGGATGGTAGAAGGGGCTAAAGGCTCCCAGCCGTTCTTCGGGTTCTTAAACCACTCCCTGCAAACATTTTGCGCTTGTAAACCGGCAGCATTTAATCCGGCAACAAATCCAGCTTGATCGCCATTTAATCCCTTATTTGCTGCGGCAATTAGTTGTCTGGAAATCTTTGCTTTATTGGTTTCATCTTCAATTGCAGGTTCAATGACCGGTCTTGCAGGGAGATGACGAAGAGGACTGCCCTTTGAATGGATCATCAATAAAGAAGCATTTGTCATTTCTCCATCATCCCTCTTGCTGTTCTCTTTCGGAATGCCGACATAAACAGCCTTCTTCTTTAATTGAGCCAAGACCTTATCAAGATCAATATTGACTTTTCTTTGAATCTGAACCGTTACCATGTTTCACCAAGATAAGGAACCGTTGTGTCGGCAGAAAGCAGTTGAGCACCACCAATACCTACAATCCTTGCCAGTCTTAAAAGCTCTCTACCATATCGAGTTAAGTTATAATTACCACCGTCTTCTTCCTTTGAGGCACTGGTATCATAACTGATTGAAACGTCTCCGACACTCTTTCCTGCAATCAAGCCTGTTGACTGAAGAACACTTGATCCTTGGTTTGCCGCTGCCACCGCTTGCGCAGACAAAGCAATATTATGAGCAACAAAAAGATATTTTCCATGAGTAAGCAAATTCCCCCAACGGTCAGCATTTAGACGAAGCTCTGCTATTCTCCCCCAGTATTCAATCTGTGCTGGAGGATATTGATTATCATCAGCAAACTCAGGAAATACCTTTTTAAATTCACAAGTGTCTGTAGCCATCTCTTTTCTCCTTGACTAATTTCTCTTCCTTCTTCTCAAACCAGCCTTGACAGCTTCTTTCGGAGCAGCGATAGATTCACTGACTTCTATCTTCTTTTTGGAAGCAGAAGGTTTGATTTCTTCAATCTCAACTCCTTCCTTTGTTCCCAAGTTAACGATAACAGGAGCTGCCGGTTCAGGTTTTTTAACAGGAACCGGTTTAGCAGCAGGAGCGGTAAAAGGTAACTCCTGCTGCTTTGGTTTAGCCGGTTCAGACTTGACTGCTTGCTCAAGAATAACTGCCTTTCCGCAAGCAATCAAACCTTGAATGAACCAGTGATCAACCACCTTATCATCAAAATCATAAGTACCAGGTTTATATGTCTCCCGCTTCCCGCTAGCATTCTTAATCTGCGCCGGGACATTAAATTTAATTTTTGTAGCCATAACAAATTCTCCTTTTTATTTGGCTTCTAAATGCCGTCGCGGTACAGGATGCATTCTGGATAGACGATCTCCACAACACCCAGCTTACCGAAGTAAGTGGTAATGTGGTAAATCGACCGATACTCCAACGGAGTCCTCTGCAACGGAACCAACGGATAACGAACACGATTCTTATCCTGACTGTATGCAACCATACGGTCGGTAGCGGCAGACGGGGAACCGGCAGCCACACCAAGACCCACCAGCCATTTGCAGGGCTGAATGTCAAGCTTCTTGCCGTTGATCTTCAGGGCAATGCAATTGTCCTCAAGGAACTGCAGGATACTGATATTGCCAGCGGTGCTCACCTTCTGAGAGGTGATATAAGCAAACTGTGCCGGAGGCAACAGAAGCTTGCTGGGGCAAACAGCGTAGCCAGCAGCAGCCCAACAATCTGAAATCAGATCATTGACATCTTTCAGGATTTCATCGGCGGTCTTTGTCGTCCACTGGGTCGTTCCACCAGCACCAGCATCAACAAAGCTCGTGGTAACGGAAGTGGAATTTAACAGACCGTATTTACCCATTGCTGTGTCACCGATGTAAACCATTTCGTCAATATCCATCTGCCACTTCAACTGCATACCCTGATACTTCTGGGCATCAACCGGACGTCCCAACTGCTGTGCGGACATCAGTTCGGGGATGGTATAAGAAACTTCCATGCCCCAGAGAAACAACGGCTGAGAAGTCTTGCCAATATCAACCGCAACGCCGGGAATAGCATTGGAAACCTTGCCAATGAAGTTCTTACCGCTGGACTGAACGCTACCGGCAGCCGCAAAGGTAGAATTCGTGAAGCTCGAAGAATCATCAGCAATGGAAACATCTTCACGAAGATCAATGTCTCTGCCCCATGTAATATTGACAAGGGGCTCATGCAACGTCTGATCGAGTCTTTCAAGCTCGCCAATCAAAAATGCTCCGGTACTATCAATCGTCATTCTATCGTATGTAATCATCTTTTCCTCCTAATCAGAATCTGTACTTTTTACAGGTTATAAGAAATTTCAACATTGCCATCGGAATCAGCTTCACCCATGAACTTGGCATTGGTGATCTCAAAGCAATCACCGCCGTCAGAGTCACATTCCAGACCGCCAATGGGCTGTGCGGTCGGATCATCGGCAGCAACCGTGCGAACAAAAACGGAAGCATTCTTTACAGGAGTTCCGTCCTGAACCTTTACGGTCATGTAACCCCGTCGCAGAACATCGAAATGCAGATTGGTCGGGGGAGTTCCGGTTCCCAGAGCTTCATTGGAAGAAGTCTGAATCGGATAAGCACGGCAACCAAATCCATAAATGTCATCGATGTCATCATCAGTCGTAATCGGACGAATTTTACCGTCCACCATTTTAACAGGCTCGCCATAACGAAGCACAGGATAGTCAGTATCCATCACCTGCGGTTCAATGTCAGCATGTTCCCTTCTTGTCACGTCTCCTGCAATTCCAGCAGGCATTCTCGTAATAAAAGCGTTACTCATGTTAGAATCCTCCTCTATTTTTTCCAGAAATTTTTATTTGCTTTATTGATTTTCTCAATTTCCGAAGAGATACCTTTGAAATAACTCTTCGCATCTACCGTCGATTTCTGAACTTTGGAATCTCTTACCTTTGCGATCATCTTGCTTGCGGTATGAAATACAACATCCAGTTCTTCAGGCTTTAATGCCTCCAACTGTTTACCATTCAGCAGTTTGTTGACGATCGGAGCATTGTCAGAGGTCATAGCGGATTTCAATGCAACCATCTTAATCCTTTTGATCTGTCTGGGAGCAGCGTCCTTCGTCTTGGGCGGAGTAACCACAATGTCAGGATCAATGATTTCCGCATTGCTTGCTACATCATTGAATTCCTCTTCCCAACCTTCTTCTTTTTCTTCTCCTTCGTCGTCCTGAACTTCTTCAAGGTCTTTTTCTTTCCCCTCTTCCCCCTCGGCATCGCCAGCAGGAAGTTCCTCATGACCTTCTTCAGTTTCGATCCTGATAAGTTCCTGAATAAGGGCTTCCAGTTTATCAAGACGCTCAACAATAGAAGCAAGATCAGGAGACTCATCTTCAATGTTCTCTTCCACCGGAGGCTCTTCGGCAGGAGGCTCTTCCACCTCTTTTGCTTCAGAGGCTTGTTTTGCTGCTTCTGCTGCCTGCTGTGCCGCTTCAACTGCCTGCTCTGCGGACGCTTTGGCTTCTGCTGCGGCCTGCTGCGCTTTCTCCACATCATCCATTCCCTCTACCGGTGCAGGCTCACCCAAATCTTCATCAGCCAAAGCATCGGCAAATCGGGATTTCGGAAAGATGCGCTTGAACAAATCTTTAGCTTTCATCTTATAAATATCCTCCTTCGTCGTTATATTGTTTTCCTTGTCACCACTATCTTGAATAGTGCATCTATTCCCTGCTCTCCCTTTTGTAACCAAGGCAACATGATTGCCAATGATCTCTCTCTGTTTCCCCTTCCCCTTTTCAATCTGTTCGTATTGAGCATCGTATCCACAGGAAACTTCCCGCAATCCAGACTTTACCAGCTCAATTCCTTTTTTAGTTGTAATCAAAAGGTCTCCCAACAAAAGGTCTGCCTGTTCTCCATCCCCTCTTCTTACATTCTGAACAACACCATGAGCAAGCTCGCTCCAATTCTCCGGAGTAACCATTCCTTCGGGGTGATTTATTGTGACCGGTTTTCCTTCAAATGATGCAATAGTATTCTGTGCGAATACTTCATCATCATCTCTTTGAATCTTAACCATACCATCAAGAGAAGCTTCAACAGGAACCTCGGAAGCGGTATATTCAAATACTCCTGTTCTCGTTAAAGGAACATCTTTACACAACAAAAAACCTTCAGGAGTTTCTCCAATATGCTCACTTAACTGCTCTGTAATATAATACATCATTGCCATCCCCATTTACAATTACAAGTGTATCTGCTTTTTCAAAAAATCAAGTCTATTCATATATCACCGTTGCCTTCAACCTTCTGTTCGGCAGGACTGGGATTTACAGGATCGTCACCAATAATGATTTTGATTTCTTGGTCTTTGGTTTTGGAGTCTTTACTTACAAAACTCTTTCCACAAAGCTCGCATTTATATTTGATCTTGCCGTTCTCTTCCCCGGAATAAGTCAACTGGTTCTTACAATTGGGGCATTCTTTAATTTTGTAATCCGCATCCAGTGCCTTATGCAAGTCAGGAAACTTATTGGCTCCGGTATTCTCCAACTCATGAAGCAACCTCTTTGCTTTTTCTTTATCACCATTGGCCTTAATAATATCTCTAATCTTTTTTTCCAATTTATCAAGATAGTTTGCTGGAAGGTTGTCTGGGGCGTCATCTTTTCCCTTACTATCCACTCCACTAATCGTTCCCTTGTTCCTGCTGGCATAAAAGATCTGTTCGCCCTTTTCTTCACCATAAACTTTCTTCATGGCCGCAAGAATCTTCTGCCCCTTCTTGGTCAAAGGATCTTTGGTGTAGAAGTCTGAGGAATCCCTATTAAGATAATTCTTCTCGGCGTACTCCTTCTCTTCTGGGGATAATTCTTTCATCCTCCAAAATTCATCAATCTTTTTCTTCAATTCCTGCCATGTATTCTTAACAAAGGATCTGTTTTTTCTATATCCTTCAAGTTTGTTATTAGATTGTAAATGGATATAAAATCCTTTATAAATTTCGGGATAATTAGCATCTTTAATTTTGGAATCTTCAGAAATTACATCCACATCATAGCCGCCACACTTGGGACATTTAACCTCAAAAGTATTAGGAGATAAATTCTTTTTAAATTTATAACCACATTCCATACACTCCATAAGTGCATCTTTTACTCTGGAATCCTTTGCATCCGTTCCCTTTATGAAAGCCGCCTTGCTTACGCCAGCATGACTGAACTCCTTATAAGCTTTGTTGAATTCTTCCTCATTAAACTGAACACCATGAGAGGTCATAAAAGATTCAATATTTTTTCTTAATTCAGCCCCGCCCATTCTCGGATTATTTCCCCGTCTTGCTGTTGCTACAATGGCACCATAATAATCGGGAGCATCATTCACTAACATTTCTTTAAGCTCTTTGTCGTCCGAGTCTTTCGGTTTAAACAACTCTTTGTTGCTTTCGTATTTGAAGTCCTCACTTCCGATCTTCCAGTCGCTATCCCATTTCTGATTCTCCGGAGTGCCTTTGGGAAATGGATTATCCGTTCTTGCCTTCCCTGTCATGGCCGCGTAGTAACCATTCTTGCTGTTGTCGTCTTTGGTCTTGGAATCTTTTCCAGATAAAACCTTATCCACAATTTGTTTCATCT
>ERZ795047.2231-NODE-2231-length-18843-cov-7.384767_pt1 | contig 18843 bp, 17 predicted proteins | sample MGYA00375131_ERZ795047 | MGnify/ENA primary metagenome ERZ795047 (study PRJEB30176, sample SAMN05720228) | activated sludge metagenome | isolation source: Anaerobic digester | place: Japan | collected 2015-05-20 ...
GACACCTTGCGAAAGCTCACCGAGGAGATCAGCAAAACCACCCCACGACATACACTAAGCGAAACGCGCAAGAACATGCGGTCCCAAAGCTACCAAATAAGGCACAGCCAATCTGATTACGGATCGAAGAAGGATCGCTGAACCAGACCGGCAGCGCGATTGCTGCAGAGAAACTCGCCACGGGGATCATAGGCAGTATCATACACAAACAGCCCTACAAGCCGCCTTATGGCGGCGTGCAGGGCTAGTTCTTCAGTCTTGCAAGCCTGGGGCAGGCCCCCTACCCGGCCACAGTCTCAGGCTCCGGATACTCCACCCCGAACAGCTCTACAGTCACCTTCTTCATTCTCACAGGCGACAGCGGCTTATCGCTCCGGTCGCACGGGACTTTCGCAATGCGTTCCACTTCCTCGTAGCCCGACACGACTTTCCCAAAAGCCGCATACCCGCCATCAAGGTGCGGCGATGTTCCAACCATGATGAAAAACTGCGAACCCGCAGAGTCGGGATGCGCAGCGCGCGCCATGGAAAGGACTCCGGGTACATGCTTGAGGTCATTCGCAAAACCGTTGTCCTCAAATTCCCCCCGAATACTGTACCCGGGGCCTCCGGTTCCGACCCCCTTGGGGCATCCGCCCTGGATAACGAAGCCCGGGATCACCCGATGGAAGGTGAGTCCATCGTAGAAGCCTTTGCTCACAAGGCTGATGAAATTGTTTACCGTGTTAGGCGCAACATCCGGATACAGCTCTGCCTCTATTACAGCTCCATTTTCAAGTTCTATGGAAACAAGTGGTAACAGGTTCTCTTGCATGTGCCTTCCTCCTCGCACAACATAATGGTAAACCTGCCATGGCTAGATCGATCACAAGCACCATCATAACAGCTGAAGCGCGGGAAATGAAGCTCGACGGCCCAAAGCTGCATTTCCTGGATCTGGTCCAATCAGAATCTTCTGATACGCCATACCACGTTCAGAGGTGTATCCGGCCCAACGCCGCCACCTTCATCAACTTGAGCAGGAATAATCGAAGCTTTGCCATCATAACACTGCTAGCCCGACCTACGATGGTCACGACAACGGGGGCGCTCAGAGTTGGCCACTTAGACTGCACTTGCCATGCAAATAGCCGTGTAACAGCAATCCCCAAATGTGATTTGATTCTGCTATTGCTGAAGCAGCATCAAGCAAGGGGAGTCGCTTCAAATGGACCACCTCGAGCCACACAAATGATTGCCACGGCGACCTCGTGGGAATATAGCAGATGAGCCGTTAACCTGTCCCCTATGGTAGAAGTGGCCCGATCCAAGACACTTGGTTGTCTGCTATACTACATACGTGAAGGAATCATGGTTCATATGCGCAGCGATACACTCCGTCTAGTATCGCTGATCCGAATGGGGGGCGTTGATATGGAGGAGGGCGATGTCAAATCCCTTGCCTCAGCTATGGGCAAAAGAGCCGTCAATATCGGGATGAAAAACGACAGCATCAAACTCCTTCGTTCAGCCATGAAGGGCCGCCACAAATCCCTCATTGCAGTGGAAGGCATATGGCTGAATGCAAAGGCGCTCACCGCCCGGGCACGCATCGAAACATTGTACGTCTGCCCTACAATGATTCATACGCCGGAAGGGGCGGACCTCCTTTCCAGACTGGTCGACCAGACGATGGGTGAGATCTGCATAATCTCCGAAAACGTCTACCACAGGCTGAGCGAGCCGAAATCGGACGAAGGCGTAATCTCACTCTGCAGATTGCCAGAAATCACGCTCAACAGTGTTCGTCCGCGCACTAGCGACTTAGTGCTCGTTTTGGACGGTCTGGAGAGCCCGGGCAATGTGGGGACGATAATACGCACAGCAGAGGCCGCCGGCGCTTGTGCCGCAGTCATCTGCCATGGGCAAGCAAATATTACCAATCCCCGAACAGTGCGGTCGAGCCTGTGCAGTGTTCTGAGCCTCCCTGTATTGGAGGCGGATATGGAAGACATCATACGGTGGCTCCGTATGCACGAATTCGCGCTCTACTTCGCAGACGCCTCTGGCGGCGTCGTCTACAGCGACATAGAGTATGCCCCGAGATCTGCATTGGTGGTCGGGAACGAGAAATACGGGATAAACCCGGACTGGTATGAAACCGAACACCTGTCGGTGTACATCCCGATGATGGGCACAGTCGATTCCCTAAACGCTGGCGTCGCCGCCTCTATACTCGCCTACGAAATTCGCAGCCAATTCGGGCACACTCGCGCACGGTCTCATATGAAAGCTTAACGGTGTGAAGGATCCTATTATCCCGTGCATGCATCTTTGTCTTCTCTCCTCCAGGCCATACGCTCGGGCTCTGGCAATCAAGGCAATGGGCTTGTAGCTGTTTCAGGCACAAACAATCCCAATCCAAAATGGCATGCATAGCCCAAAGCCACAGGCCCCATCAAAGGGCCATCGAACATGAGCTTGAATTTGAAAGCTCTCTTCACCGGATCTGGGGCATTGCCATAGGCTCGGACTATTCGATATACCCGCCTTGAAGCAGTCGCGCCAAGCAGCTGCATATCAATGAGCAGCGGCAGACTGCAATTGTCGTGTACACGCTGATCCCATTCCCGGGCAATCTGCTCTTCAGGGCCGTCCTGTTGTCTGCCGTTCTTGGTTAGCTTGGTCTCTCCGGCCCGTGTCCTCTTCGGGTGGCGGGTCATGACGTAAGGAACAGCAGAAATCCAAACACGAGAAGGCCCAAAGATCCTGCCCAGCTGCGCGATGTTCTCCATGTTCGCCACGCCCGACAGCCTGAGCTCCATGGGCTCGCAATAATGTCCAAGATAGACTTCCCTCACTCTGGCAATCGCGTCGATTTCGAGAGAGTTGAACCCTCGAACGCTATACACGAATACTGTGTCAATCAACCCATCTCCGTCGCCGTCATCAGCCAAATAAAAAGCGTGCTGATGACCGGAGAGCACCTTTCCCGACTGGTCCTTTCCCGACAGGACGGGCGATACTGCTCCGCCATGGGCCTTTCCATACTGACTCATAATCGCCCGTCTGCACATCTCGCCCACAAGCAACGTCTCTTCTACAGGCGGACGAAAGCAAGGCTCCACACTGCATCGGACTCCAACAATGCCAATCACTTATTTGCACTCCCAGGAAACCGTCTTGTCCTCGCTTCCTGCCTCACAGCTTCCAAGTTGATTATCTCTGCTACTTCGAATTGTGTGGGCACGCTGCCCGCCACAGGCCTAATGCGCACGCAGGCGGGAAAGTGCCCCATACGTCCATGAAGTTCGGCCACTACCAACGCCGCTGCGTTGTGCAGGCCGGGCAAGTTCACTAACACTGAATTGGTTTGCCAGTCCTCAGCCAGAACAGGAACGGCATCGATAATACCTGCAATCTGCGGAGCAAACGCCTTGTCCTGATCGAGCTGACATGGTATATCGTACACTGCATCTATTGTCTGGCCAGTCAGAGCCTCTATCCGACGCTGCTGTTCTTCACTGAGCGGGTGCGAGAAGTTCACTACTATCATTGCTCATCCTCCAAAGGCGCTAGTATCCCCAGGGCTCTATCTTCCAGTCAGCCGGCCGATTCATATAAGGCCTCAAGTCAGCCCAAACTCGCCGAACTCGGTTAGCCATTTCATCTACATCCAAATTATCTGTAGCCTCGTGGCCATGATGATGAAGATTGTTTCGCAGCTCCCATACGCGGTCCTTTATTCTGTACAGTTCCCGCGACACCCATCTGCCTTTGTTCGCCAAATCTTCGGCGCTCTTTCTTTCCTCCCGAGTCCGCCACTTGTCCCTGTCGCCGTTGTAGTATATGACCATCAATATGACCCATTCCCGCATCATGCCGACGGAATTGACGGCATGGCCTGCCTCGATATATCTATCTATAACCCGAACCTGTCTACGAATCTCTTCCCAACTGAGTGTATCGGGGACTCGGTCTCCGCTTGCGGGAGCAAAGTCCGCCGCCAGCCTTGAAACCTCCCCAAACAACTCATCAGGCAGCAAGACAGTTGACTCAAGTGTTTCGGGCAATGGAGGGCTCACCTGCTTACGGAGGTCGACAGCTCGCTCAGCAAGCTCGATAGGCAAGCCCAGTTCGAAGGCGTTTGCAAATCTCGTTATCGACTCTATGATCCCGTCTGCATCGTCAGAGCCCCCGGCCGCCCGCTTGACCATGTCCGCCAGCTTCTGCGGCATATAGGTGTCGCGAAAGACGCGCACCGCGTACACCCAGTCCATAAGCTCGAGGAAAATGCTCATATCCACCAAAGGCGTGCGGGGAGCGGAATTTGGCTCCGCCTTGCCCAACATGCCATAGTAAAGCCCTTCTATTGTCACCGACGGCCGTAGAAAGCTCAGATACTGAGCGGCAACTGAAAAGACGAACGGGCTCGACCGAAAGCCATGAGTTATATCGAGCGTCAAATCGCACTCATCCGGAATAGCCTGCAGCAGTATTCTGACTATATCCTTCAGCTCTTCCTCGTCCTTGCCATTGGGAACCTCAAGCGGACTCATATCGATGCCAAGCTTGGCAAAATCGGATTCTATTCCCGCCACTCTCTCGTCCATGACCTCCTGGGTGCAGAGCGCGATCACATTATCGGGATATTCCTTACCGCGTACCTTTTTTTCCAACTTCACCAGGGCGATTGGCGCTAAGTTCGTCGTCTCAAGCACGTCGGGGCTCTCAGGCAGGAAGTAATCTGCCTCCCTCGGCATGGTCCCCGGCGCAAAAACCAATACTCTTTCCCGAGCCATTGATCCTCAAACCTCCCCCAACACTCTCTTTACCTCCGCTACTTTTTCTCTCTGCTTCTTGCTGAGCTTGCCAGACCAACGCCCAACAGCCATCCAAACATCTCTGAGCGTCTGCGCAACGACCAGCTTGTCGTCATCACTCATCGTACTCATCTCGTAATACAAGTCCGTAGTTGTCTTGATGATCGTATCGGTCTGTCCTTCTTTCTCAACGGCGATCTCCAGTTCACGAAGCTTCCTCTCCAGAGGAGACAGCTTCTCAAGCTCGGCGTTCTCTTCTTGCCTCCGAAATTCGGCAAACACCTCATCCGTCTTGTCCTGAAAGGACTCGAACACTCCGTAGCCAACAGCTGTCTTCGCACCGCAGCCGATAACCTCGAGGGCCTTCTGAAGCAATTCGATTCCTTCTGCCAAATCGTCTTCAGTGCACCTCGGATCCGCAGGAGCCAACGTGAACTCGAACCATTGCCCAGCCGGAACCACAAGGAAGTTGACTGGCACCGGCGAGTAATAATCGCCCGGGAGGTTTTTTTGAGGGTCGGAGTAGTAGGGGCCATAGTGCGGATTCATAATGTCCATTTCCAGCCTCGGCGGAGTCTCCGGCACGGCATCGAAGAACATCAGCCGTCCCATGCCCACTGTCTCAGTGTCACCAAAAAGCTCCGCAGCTCGTGCCCTCGCGCGCTCAGCAGCCACATCGTCTGCCCCGCCAAGCCAGTGGGTAAGCCAAGCCCTAACCATGCCCTTTACGGAGGAACTGGGCAAGTATGGAACTCCCAGTGTGCGGTGCCAGATAAATCCGGCTTCCAATGGGTGCGAGGCGCCTAGCCCTGACACGAATCGCCACACAGTCCTGGCGCGAACAACCTTGCCGCCCAGCTCCCACAGGAGCCTGTATCTTCGCTCCCGATAGTCCCGGAGAAGGCTGGAACAGTAGTTGCCCGGGGATGTAGCAAACCGGGCGTAGAAACGCTGCTTTCCTTTTGGGTCCATGGAGACCCTTACTCCTTCTGCATCGCCGGTTTTCGACCATTCGTCTATGTACTTGTCATACTCCAGCCCAAGATTGGAATCCTGACGGTGCTGTAGCCACTCTTCTGCGTCTTTGTAGAGAGGCAGCATCTATGATCGCCCCTCCCCTCCGTGGGGGCGCCCGCCGCCCACATCAGAGCCCTTTTCCTCCAGACCTTCGCCGGCTCCAATATAGGCATCGGCGAACTTCTTGAGCCACGCCAACATAGCCCACGTTTCCTCCTGGGCCTGCCGGTAAAGGTATCTGTCCCCCTGAATCAGCTGGTTCATCAAGTCAGCCCTGGGCCCCGCATATAGTTTACGCTTGTCCACAACCCATTCTGCGATCATGTCGTACACGATATACTCCGGCCCCGATCTCCTCCCTTCGTCCTTCTGAAGCAAAAACGCCAAGGTCTGGCCTAACCCGTTAGTCAACACCATTGTCGGCATCTTCCTGATGTTCATGGCGACATCCTTGGCATCGTTTGGATGGTCTTTGCAGACTGAGTTGACCCGCTCCCAAGCGAAGAGAGCACGCTCCTGTTCTAGCGTGCGCATTATCGATCCCCCCTCACAAGGAAGGCTGCGCACCAACCATGCCCCAATGTCTCGTTCCCGCCAAGCTGTATGAAGTGATTTGCCAGCACCTCGCGGTCGAGCTTGTCCATTACCGCGTTCCCGGTTGAAAGCTGATCTTGGGCTCCGCCTCCCTTGGCCGCACTGGCCATGAGCGGGATGTAGAAAACAGTCTCGGGAGGCAATGTCTCTTCATACCAGAGATTACCCTGTTCGATCTTGCCATCGGGCCCGATCGTCTTGTCTGTAGTCTTATTGGAAGTCAATTGGGTCCTGGCGGAAACTTGCGTGGCATAGCGAACGAAATATGCGAATTCGTCGTCGCTCAAAACCGCAATATCGCTTTTGAGCTTCTCATTGAAAGCAGCGCCTATTATGGAGGCATCGAACTTTTCTGCTAAGAACTGAGCTATGGCTGATACGGCTGGATCTTTTTGAGGCTCGAAATCCATCTCTTCCAGGTAGAGACGGGACGAAGTCTTGCATTCCTGCGGCACTAGCGCCCGGGCGCCGTCGACATTGCATGGTCCATCCCAACCGGGGTTGATGCCGACTGTCTTGAGGTCCCGCAGAAAACGCGCAATGGCTAGCGGACTCGTCACCCAAAAGAACGACCTGGTAAGCGATCTGACCGGAAAAAGGATCAACTTGGCGTCGCCTACAGTGAGGGCACCGGCGAAATGCCTTTCCTTACTGCGGGGCTCCCCTGCTGCAGGACGGTAGACTTCCGGTCCAAATAGGCCGTCCACCACGTCCTGAGAAACCGTTCCTTCGGCGGTCTCGCGGAGACTTCCCTTAACACTGGACGCAGGAATCATTGGGTAGTCCGTGTGCACCTCGCGCTGAACGGGCAGGTCGATCACTCCGGTGCTTGCTCCCGCTCCCGGGCGAAGCCAGCTTTGGCCATAGAGAAACAGAACTCCTTTTGCGGTATCCAAAACTACCACCTCCCGACTACTGCATGGCCGAAACCTATGCGAGTGTCCATTCCAATTTTGGCGTCATGGAACGCCGCCACAACCTCCGCTCCTGTGTGAGGAGTTGTGAAGTAGTAGACAGCTCCGGCGGGCACGTAAGCCAATCGCGGCTTGGGCTGGTTGAGCACCATATTCCAACCGCCTATGCGAACAGGCCTATCCGAGCACACGCTCACAAGTGTGCACCGCATGTCTCGCAAAATCCCTTCCCAGACCAGTGCGCCGTCACGTTCGCACTGGTCAAATCCTGGCGGCAGCCATCCGTCACCATCATCTCCAGCGCAGAACTGGACAGGGGTCGTGAAGACCGCTTTGAAACCCCGCTCGCCGAACAAACTCGGACCCCGATCGATCGCTTCAGCGACGCCGTCTGCAGGGAACGGCTTCGAACGCTTTACTCTCAGGCTCGTAAAACGCCCTTCCCCTCCAAGCCTGACCACGTTGGGAACTGGCGTATCCGGACATCCGCGGACACGCACGCCCATTCCGAACTTCTCAGTTGGCCCATGCAAAAAGCGGATATGTTCAATCGCATAGAGCATTCCTTCTTGCGTAGCGCCGGTAGCTCTCTGTCTCGCTATTCCGATCCTCTCCTCCCGCAACAGGAACGCCCGTCCTTGCTCTGAAGCTCCATCCTTCTTAGCCGAATAGTAGGCCTCATCTGGGCTGACGTCAGCCCCCAAAAGATAGCCCAAAAGCCCGTTCTCGCTTATCCATACATCAGACAAAGACTTACAACGCACATCAGATGAGGGCATAAAGACTCTACCAATGTCGGTCATGACGGGCTCTGGGGACGGATGCAAACGGCCGAACTCGATCTCGGAAGCAACAGATTCTACCTGCACCAAATCAGATGGGGCTCTGTATAGACGCTCCACTCCGGTTTCTGTCTCCCGCGTCACGAACGGACCAATCAGGTCCATTCCCGCGTCTTCAGGCTCATCTGGGCTGCCACTCATGGCTTTCAAGACCTCGCAGTCTTCCTGGGCACAACCGCACACGCTGCACCGACCTTGCGCATATTCCCCGAAATCCAGGCCGTGGCCTCGCATTATGGCCGTGCGCACTGCGCCGTGCAGTACATTGCAGCTGGGCGGGAAACTCGACGGAAGGAACGTGTCTTCTCCGGCAGTGAACGGCGTTCCGTCCCGAAAGAAGTAGCTTTCCTCGCAGCCAAAGAGAAAGAGCTTTTCCGCCATGTCTACTTCACCCCTTTCGCCTCTGCCAGAAACCTCACAATCGGCAATGCTTCAGGCTGCAAAATGTGGTCGCGAATCTTGCCGGACTCCCGCGGCTCCCATCTACACAAGTCGTATAATTCCGTCATCCTCCGGACAGATTCATCCCAATCGATCTCAAGCAAGGCACCTGGCCCACGCAGGTATTCGGCTGCCAAGACAGGGATCATGTCCGCCGCCTCAAAGGCAGGCCCCTCAACACCGTGTTCCTTGACTGAACGGGCAAAGGGTTCCAGCAGTTCTGCGGCGCTGTACAGGAACCTGGAGGAGTAGCCCTCATCTTCGGAGCCGAATATCTGGCCACTCAGTTCGTCAATGCGTTCGGCCCACGTCTGCCCGTCCTTCCGGTTCACAGCACCGCAGCGTGAGTTGTCTTCCCATGGCTTTGCGACGACAAGCGGTGAACCCCCTCTCTTCCGCACCTCGATCACAAAGGCATCGCGGCCTATTCCTTCTTTGGCCACGTCATCCAAGAGCTGATGTGCAGTCGCAAGTGCGGCCTGCAGCGGGCTTTTCACGTGCACGCACAGGATGGCAGCGGAGATGGTCATGGGAACCTCGGCCAACTTGCTGCTTTCAACAAACATCCGGCGGAGGCGGACAGCGCAATTGAGGGCCTCATCGACAGGGAGGAGCGCCAGGACATCGTCGCCGCCAGCGTACACAACTTTGCCATGGTATTCGCGCTCCACAATCTGCGGCACCGCACGGCTAAAACCTGAGATGGCCCTGGATATCTGGCCTGTCCGTTCAGGGTTGCTGCTAAGGTGCTTGCCCATGCTGTCTCCATCCATAAAAAGGATCGCGTAGTATGGAAAGGCCAGATCTCCAGAGTCAGAGCTTGCCTTCTCACCTGGCCTGCACGCCAGGTCATGCGTGGACGGAAAGCTGACAGTTACAGGCCAGCCAATTGCCTCTTGCGCGATGTAGGGGAATAACCTTTTCACCATGCAGACAGCGCAGAGGCGCTCTTTTTGGTCAGGATCGAGCGCGAGAGCCCATCCGCCACTGCCACTCTCGCCATTTATCGATTCGATGACCCCACCCGCTCCATGCCATATCTGACGCGCCTGCCATCTGGGCAATTCCGCTCCAAATGCAATCACTCGCTCGCCACACATGGTGCAGACTTCTCCGGTCTCATCGAACATGTGCATCTGTCGCCAGTTCTTTCGTTGATCAACCCCGGACGGCCCAGCCCCGGCAACCCAGTAGAGTTCCCAATGGTTTTCAATCTGACGAGACCATGTCGGCGGGAGAGAATCTTGGCAAGCGAGTTCGGGCAGAAGTTCATAATATCTGAAGGACCGCCTCAGACGATTGCAGACTGTCTTCCATACCTCAAGAGCCAAACTCTGCCAAGCGCTCTGGACAGCCTGCGCAGCCGCCTTCCCTGCAGATACCGGGTCATGACACTCGGCGCTGAACCGGTTGGGAAGGGATGCAATCCGAGCGCCTTCATCGGACCCACTCTGCGGCGTCGCCCTCCCCATCACCGCAGCGAGAAGCGGATCGTCATCAATGTGGGGGAATATGATTCTGTTTGCGTTTTGCTCCGGTGTTTGGCCGGGAAGGCAAGGTCCAGCTTGGAGAACGGCCTTGATGGCATGGGCAGTCAGATAGGAGATGAGGTATGAGCCAGCCCAAAAATCCCTGGTGCGCCTGGCCTGCCCGACAAATCCCTGCACGGGGGCGATGGTGAAATCGAGAATCCGCTCCGGATGTGGCTGATGCCCCAGCCCACACGACGCAGATACTGAATTCTTGTCTCTGCCAATCGGTTCCACGGCTATATCAGCACCTCCTTTGCTCCGGGCTGCCCAGCTATGTGATCAAGGAAGCCTTCAACAGCTCCCCAGCTAGTTGGAGGAGAGACTGTAATCGTCCGCTGCTTTTGTGTCCCCATGCTTATCTTCTGTCCTGCAGGGAGCAATGGCGCAGGCAGGAATGTCAACACAACGGCGTACTGCCCGTTCTGCAAGAGATGGACGTGGATGAACAGGGGACTTGCACGCCTTGAGAAATCCTTATTGGCCCCCTCAATGTTGACTTTGTCTTTCGTTGTGCCAAAGAAATAGTTGTGGGGCAGCCCGAACATGGCCCTATAAGGGGCTTGTTCGGCAGCGCCATTCTTTACATAGCCCGACACCATACGCACATCCCGAATTGCCCAGGGATAATCAGGGGGACTAGTCTTGGGGTTGCGGAGCATCATCATCTGCTGTCCAACAGTACTTAGAGCCTCCTCCCACGATTTGCCTGCCGGCAGCGCTACTACACGCGATTCGCCACTAAAAGATGTATATCTAGCTTCTCGGGATTGAGGAATGTTGAGCGCAGCTACTTCATCTTGCAGGCGAGACACAAGGTCATCGAAGTCGGTTGGCAAGTCGTCGGCAAACACAACTGAACCCCAGCCGCGGCGGCTACGCGCCCCTAGTCCGCCGAAGTAGTTCATCAGCCTAAGGCTACGCAACACTCCGTCTTTCACATCTGAAGAGGCGCTAGGCTTGAAAACGAGTTTAAGCTTGATATCGGTCCCAGGAGGGATGAACGGGCGGCTCTGCCCCTTGTTTATGGCGCCGTAGCCCAAGTAAGCCAGGGGCGCTTTCACGTGATCGAGGGTCTGCCCGCTCAGCATAGCGGTATCCATGCGGATCAGAAATGGTGCTTGGCCGGAGGCCGCCTTCCCCGAACTGCCGAAGAGAGCGGCCTCGGTTTCCAGGCCTTCGGGCCCTGTTGCCCGATGCCAAAATCTCATGACTCCTTTGATGGAAGGTGGGCGCAACTCCGCCTTGCTTTGCGTGGCACTGCCGAGAAAGAGTGGCGTCACAACTTTGAGGTCGATGTCCTGAGCAAATTCCAACACAGGCTCAGCCATCCCACGGCCTCCAATCATCGACATTATCGAAAGCAATACTGTAGACAAGTCATTTCCTTAATGTTTCGTCAAAACGCTCAGAAGCCCTTCCAAGAATGTGGGAAGTTTAGAAGAAATCTGCACTCCGGTGACAGGCAGGCACAGCCTCTACCCTTCACGGGTTCGCGCTTAAGGGTCGCTGCTTTTGTGGGAGTAACATTCTATCGAGATCACGGCAATCTGAGGCATCTCAACCCCGGAAATCTAGACGTCCTCAGAGCAAAAAACTGGTGCATTCAGTCCAAGCAACGACTGAGTAGCTTCGAAAGGTAGCCGAACATTCTCGTGCAGCCCTGATCCGGATATCTGGAGATGTAGACTAGTCGGGACAGTGTCATGTGGCCCAATCGCAGTATTTGACGGGAAAAACGAAGCGTGATTGGCAAGAAATACTGGGTAGCTCCCACACCCTTTATAGCAGCCCAGATGGAGGGAGTCTCACAGGTCGCACTAACAGGAGGGACGTTCAGGTTGAAGATCTGAGCAACGGCGCCCGACCATCTATTCATTGCTCCAGCATTGCCAGGTCAGCCAGTGCATGGCGTTCTCACAATGCCCCGCCTTGCATCCAGCGGAAGACTGCTATGTTATGAAAATCGTGGCCTCAGGCATGTGTTCTAGTTATCCACTATTACTTTGCGATCCAGGAAGGAGAAATCTCGCAACGAGCGAATAGTATGTTTTAATAGGGAGGCGCTCACTTGTCAGATGCGGGTAATTTCGAGCACCTCAGAACACGCCAGAATGCAGGGAGGTGCTCGAAACACAAACGCACAGCTACACGTCGCGCATCCCGCCTTGTAGCTGAAGAATTGAATAGTTTCTGTCCGGGGCACAGAAGGCACTCGAAATCGCCAATTAGCGCCCAGCTAGATCCCCGCGGAAAACGTGGGGGGTCTCCATGGTTGAAAAACCGTGGCTCCATTGAAACGTTGACTATTTCACAGTGACATCGATGCTGGTGGCGCCCGTCTCCATGGTTGAAAAACCGTGGCTCCATTGAAACAACCCCTGGCTTCACCTCCTCGTACCTCTCGGCCATCATTGCCTGTCTCCATGGTTGAAAAACCGTGGCTCCATTGAAACATGACGTCATTGGCGAAGCCATGAGGGGCGGTCGACTGTCTCCATGGTTGAAAAACCGTGGCTCCATTGAAACATCGATCCACTGGGTCATTCCTTTGACCACCAAGTTGGAGTGTCTCCATGGTTGAAAAACCGTGGCTCCATTGAAACTCAATGGCATCAGCCTGACAGACATACGCGCCCTTTGACCTGAACGTCTCCATGGTTGAAAAACCGTGGCTCCATTGAAACACTACTTAGTCTGGGGCTATGAACTACAGGCTTATAGGTCTCCATGGTTGAAAAACCGTGGCTCCATTGAAACACTCGGATAGTAGACACATGTGATCTGACCACCTTGCGGTGTCTCCATGGTTGAAAAACCGTGGCTCCATTGAAACCTATTAGACTAGGGCTGCGATGGTTGCTATAGCGATAGCGGGTCTCCATGGTTGAAAAACCGTGGCTCCATTGAAACGCCATTACTGTGATTGACCTAAGGTTGCGTCTGGTGTGCGTCTCCATGGTTGAAAAACCGTGGCTCCATTGAAACACTTGTCAAGTGCCGCCGCGAGGGCAGCGATGCCTAGAGTCTCCATGGTTGAAAAACCGTGGCTCCATTGAAACGGGCGCATTTCCCATGCCGTCACTACTGGCACGGAGAACGTCTCCATGGTTGAAAAACCGTGGCTCCATTGGAAGGCCTTCTACCTGTGATTATTGCAATGTCAGGGTTGTTCGCATGCAAAGCCGGAAAATCAGGCAGCGGTAAGAATATGACACATGAACTGGCTACTGCTCGGCTACATAGGCTGCTTCAGTTCATAAGGATTCAGAGATACAAAGTCAATGAGAATCCTGATTACCCCAAGAGCGTAGAAGCCCGTACTGACAGGCTGCTCGGAAGTATTGTGTTGTGCATCATTGGTGCGGCAACATACCCGCCCGCAATTGCGACTATTATCATCGGATCCGCAGTTAGGAACCACGTTGAGAACAACATAGCTCTGTAAAAGAACCATTACATTAAAGACTATGGCTCAGTTTTTCCACAGTGGGCGCTAGTATATCGAGGAGGCATGCCGTTGCTTACCAGCGAAAAATCCGATTATACGACTGACTCAAGCCCTACCGCGGACATCGTTGTCAGCGACGAAATGCTGGAGGATTTCATATTCTGTCCAAGGCTAGCGCATCTCAAGTGGGCACAGGGCGAAGCGGAACCCTATGACAGCTGTAAAGACTCAGATAAAGGTGAGCCCCAAAAAACGTGGCTAATGTGGGATGCCGTGGGGGTATCGGTAGGCATTGAAAAGATTGAGCTCAGCGCCGGCGAAAGCCTGCCTGTACGGACACATCCGGTCACTGGCGTGGAGACCACTTTTATCCAAGCTGACGCTCTGATTCTGTGCTTGCAAGGCTTGGCTCTAAGGGCCAACTCCTATCTCTGCAACTCCGGACTAGTTCACTACACAGATCAAGAAAAGACCATCCACATAGACTTCGACAACGCGCTCATTGCACGTACTTACGATTCGCTCTTCGAGCTACGAAAGACTCTCATGGCCTCAAAAACACCACCACCAACCTCAGATGAGAACAGGTGTACCCAGTGTCCATACGCAGAAATCTGCATGCCAGATGAAATAGCATTCATGAGCACGGCTGTTTCTGGCAACCTAGCAACTGATGAAGATGCAGTCGATAATGCCGAGGTCCGACGACTGGTGCCAGCGCGCGATGACAGAATACCGCTCTATGTCCAGACTCAAGGCGCAGTAGTTTCAAAGCGCGACTGATAGATCTGTCTCAAGTCTGCATATATGGAAACGTGCAACTCACGACACAATCCATACGCGCATTTTGCGCAAGAGACATACCCATCTGCTATTTTTCCCGTGGAGGCTGGTTCTACGGAATTACCAAGTCCACCATGGGCAGGAACGTGACAGTTCGTAGAGAGCAATACAAGGCCACTGCTGACCCGAACCGCGCCCTTTCCATATCAAAGCGATTTGTTGCAGGGAAAATCAAAAACTGTAGAACACTGCTCCGTCGCAACTGCCCCGACTGCGATACAGGCGTCCTAGACAAGATGTCGGAGTTATGTCGACAAAGCTATGTCTGCCAACAACATGGCCACTCTCTTGGGAATTGAAGGAGCAGCCGCTAGCCTGTATTTTGGAAACTTTGGGACCCTGCTCAGCAGCACTACCGGATTCGATTTCACAGCTCGGAACCGACGTCCTCCTAAAGATCCTGTGAATGCAGTTCTTTCATATCTATACAGCATGCTGGTAAAAGACATTACCATCGTCGCCTTGGCAACAGGGCTGGATCCGTATGCCGGATTCTGTCATCAACCACTTCAAGGAAGGCCAGCTTTGGCCCTCGACCTCATGGAGGAATTCCGGCCTCTAGTTTGCGACTCCACCGCCATCAGGCTTATCAACACGTCTGCGCTCAAGAACTCTGACTTTTCGCGATTGGGCAATGGCGTTATCATGTCCGACAACGCAAGACGCAAAGTAATCTCTGCCTACGAAAAGCGCATGGATACCCTGGTAACGCATCCGATATTCGGCTACGCCATGAGCTATCGCAGAGTTCTTTCGGTTCAGGCGAGGCTAGTAGCACGGTGGTTGCTGGGCGAAATCAGCGATTATCCACCATTTTGTACAAGGTGATGATATGAGGCGCAGGTTTATCGTCTGCTACGATATTTCAGATCCAAAACGCCTGCGAAAGATGTATCGGACAATGCGCGGGTTTGGGGATCCATTACAGAAATCGGTCTTCACGTGCGATCTGTCATCCAAAGAGCGGGCCCACATGGTAAAAGCAATCCCTAGAATCATTGATTGCCAGGAAGACTCCGTACTGATAATCGATACCGGCGGCCTTGACGCCAAGCGGGAATCCCTCGAGTATATAGGAAAGGCCATAACGCCAGACGAAGGCAAGGCAGCAATCATCGTCTGATACAGCCCGAATTGAGGTAATCCAAGGTGATAAGAGAAGCCAAGACTGCGGGTCATGATAACATGTTGTAGAAGAAATCCAAGATTCAAGGGGCTTCCTTTCAAACCCGCTTCATTGCCAACAACTCGAGCCCGAGATGAAGCCCGGCGATGCTCTCCGCCACGGCTACCATAGCCCTGCAACACTAAGAACCGCTATGAACAAGCAACCTCAGACTGCAGACAAAACATCAGTGGATTCCGCTTCAGCGACGCTCACCAGGTTACCTGCAGATTCTATGGCGAGCACGATCTCTCGATAAATTCCTGGGATTCTCGAGTCCGCACTGAGTGACTCCCAACAAGTTTTTGCGCTATCGGTTAGCCTGCCATATGATGTCTGCTAGGCGTAGACACGTCTTTGCACCTATGTCGCAGTGCGGTAATTGGTTCGCATTTGTGCATCGACAAGGTACACATCTTGGCCCTAGCCATAAACGCTCGCAGCACCCAGCCGCACCGGGATATGATCAGTCAGGGTAGATGGCGTGATCGAAATCCCGGTTCGACGCTTACGGGCAACCATCTTCTTTACAACGACCAACGGGTGTCTAACTTTTAGACTGGTCTGCAAAACCTGCTCGCCCCCGCGGCGAACCTTGGCCGGCTCCACGTCCCACGGCGCTTCCCCCGGATTCTGCCGAAGGCCAAATCTACAACTAAAGACCTTAGCAATCCCCGACTAAATTCCAGACAGCGGCAGCACAAACTAGAGGATCGCGCAGAGATTTGTTGCGGTCTACTTAGACATTGTCCCCCTCCTAATCAGGCTGAGATGCTTTTTGCAACCTACTTGGCCGCAGGTCACAGATATTGCGCTATATCATGACCATGATATCCCTCTGACCCCGACGGATATCGGGGTTCGTGGGCACATGTAACCTTGGCTAATAGGGTCCATGCGGGAAACGGCCGGGATATCTCGGATTCCCCGGGAAAGCTCGTCGCCTTGCGCAACTTGATTGGGCAGGTGATGTTCCGCAAGCCAACAGAGTACTGCATCCTAAATTCCCCTAGATGTTGAGCAAGCCTTCGCGGACAAATTCACGCGCACGCATAGCAATGTAGCCAACCTAGGTAAATGGCCTATGAATTACATGCTGCACATGATGATAGGGAGGAGCCACAGCACTACCGTCTCCGAACATGCCAGATGATGCATGACAACCTCAAAGCGTGTTTGTACGCTCGGAAAGGCATTAAACTCATAAAGACCACGGCCAGCGTTAAACATACATCAACTACGCTGCACGGCGGGACACGATCCAGTACTGAGTGGAATGCAAGTACGCCCCTGCTGATTAAGACTTCTTTGGTAATGCCATTTCCTTAGAACTTCCCTCTAACAGCACCCAGCATGCGGTTCTCCCGTCCCGGGTTCCCTAATCGCTGGCGCTATGCCGGCTCATTCGCCCACAGCTTTTTTCAACAATTTGGGCGTGAATAAAGGCTTGAAGCGGAACCTCCTGCCAGCCCCAGCTGGCAGCGCCCCATCCATGCTCCGCCTGCATATATTGGCCTGTCGGAGGGATCTTTGTAATGCCTGTTCCCAATGTCCGCTCTCCCCAAGACAGCATCGCCAAGACTGCGGGCAAAGTCACAAAGCGCCTGCTTACCCTCATTGTTCTGGCCTTGCTTGCGTATCATTTCACCGGGTACCCCGCAATCCGCCGCCCCCGGCCCGACCGGACGCTCTCTCCGTGGCTGGCCGAGCGGCCCATCGAATCATTGCTTGTAATTGCACCCCACCCTGACGACGAAACCCTGGGATGTGCAGGCGTCATCATGTACGCTCTGGATCAGGGCGCGCGCGTTTGCGTCGCGCTCATCACCAACGGCGACGGGTCTTCTGTGCCCGCACACACCAGCGGCAAAGGACCGCTCCTTGCCCCTTCGCGCTACATATCACTGGGCAATCGGAGGCAAAATGAAACCCTTGCCGCGCTGACATCACTCGGCCTTGAACCTGAGGACGTCTGTTTCCTGGGCTATCCTGATGGCGGCGTGTCGGCACTATGGTCAGATTTCTGGGACTATTCTGACCTATTTAGATCTCAGTACACCAAGGCGAACATGAGTCCTTACTCCAACAGCTTCACCCCGAACGCCCCTTACTGCGGACTTTCTGTCGTCAACGATATATGCAGCATCATCAGAACATTCAATCCATCTCATATACTCCTCCCCCACCCCAACGACACCCACCCAGACCATTGGGGGACCTTCGCCCTGGTCACCTACGCATTGCAAAGGCTCGTATGCGAGCAGGAGCTCCAAAATCCTCCTGAAATGCTTGCGTACTTAATCCACCGCGGAGACTGGCCAGTCCCGCGGCTGTATAGCCCGCGCTGGCCCCTAGATCCCCCCAACACAGTCTTGCGTTTGCGCGCTGCTGATGAATGGGCATACCAGCCGCTGACCAATGAAGACCGCGCGCAGAAACGTCAAGCCATCCTCGAACACAAAAGCCAAACCGCTATGATGCGTATGTACATGCTGAGCTTCGTGCGGAGCAACGAACTCTTTGCCGTCCTACGCTCTCCTGTGATAGCACAGCTCCCATCGCACCAAAGCAGATCCTCTGCTTCCCGCGACTCGCACTGGCAGACCGCCGAACCCACCATCTGGGATCCACAAGGCGATACCCTAACGCGTCTCGTAAGCGGAGGCGCAGATCTTCAGGCCGTATATGCGGCCACCGGCAACGGCATGCTATACATCATGGCAAAACCCAAAGGACGCCCTTCAGACAACGTCCGATACGTTCTCGACATATCCGACTTCGGCAACCCCCGCACACAGATCTCAGTATCATACGGGCCAAAGCAGTCTGTGCGAACCTCCAGCTCGAGCAATCTCAACCCCGACGACGTGCAAATTCGGCGCACTGTCGACGGCATTGAGTTCGCGATTCCACTCACACTCTTTCAGACCGACAGAGGAACAGGCACAACCGCCCCCAGCGCCGTCCTCCTGGCCATACACTCCGCGATGATTGGAGATATCGTCGTAGACAGAACGGGCTGGACAGTCCTGAGACTCTCAGAGGACCAACCCGACATATTCCGATGAGTCACGTCCGATATGATGCTGTAAAAAGGCCGTGTCCCTGTTGTAGTGGGTATGGAAAGGCCACTAGTTCTCTATTGGAATTGGAGGAGAACCAATGGCTACATATCAGATGAGCATATCCAAAGAGCAATTGCATGGACTTTTTGAAGCATTCCTTAATCAGGTGCTCAAACTGCA
>ERZ795047.2232-NODE-2232-length-18842-cov-4.808698_pt1 | contig 18842 bp, 14 predicted proteins | sample MGYA00375131_ERZ795047 | MGnify/ENA primary metagenome ERZ795047 (study PRJEB30176, sample SAMN05720228) | activated sludge metagenome | isolation source: Anaerobic digester | place: Japan | collected 2015-05-20 ...
CTGGGCCCGGGAGGAGGGCCCGCTCATCCCCGCCGAGGACCCGGAGGGTCGGCCCTCCCGTGGGGAACCCAGACCTGAGTTCGACGACACCCCGGCCGGCTTCGGCCGGATCGCCGCGTCCACGGCGCGGCAGGTCATCCTCCAACGGATGCGCGACCTCGAGGACGAGCAGGTCCTCGGCGACTTCCGGGGCCGCGAGGGCGATATCGTCTCGGGGATCATCCAGCAGGGCCGCGACCCGCGGACCGTCCTGGTCGACTTCGGCGCGGTCGAGGGGGTCCTGCCGCAGGCCGAGCAGGTGCCGGGGGAGCGCTACCTCCACGGCGAGCGGCTCCGGTGCTATGTCGTCAGCGTCAAGCGCGGACCCAAGGGGCCACAGATCGGGCTGTCCCGAACCCATCCCAACCTGGTCCGCAAGCTCTTCGCGCTGGAGGTGCCCGAGGTCGCCGACGGCACGGTGGAGATCGCCGCGCTGGCTCGCGAGGCCGGCCACCGCAGCAAGGTCGCCGTCACCTCCACCGTCCCCGGCGTGCGGGCCAGCGGCGCGTGCATCGGACCGATGGGCGCTCGGGTCCGGGCCGTCATGGCCGAGCTGCGCGGCGAGAAGATCGACATCGTCGAGTACTCCGAGGACCCAGCCGCCTTCGTCGCTGCCGCGCTCTCGCCCGCCAAGGTCATCTCGGTCGAGATCGTCGACCGGGCCGCGCGCTCGGCCCGGGTCGTCGTTCCCGACTACCAGCTCTCGCTGGCGATCGGCAAGGAGGGCCAGAACGCCCGGCTCGCCGCCAAGCTCACCGGGTGGCGGATCGACATCCGTTCGGACACCGCGCCGGACCTCGGACCCGCGGCGTCAGCCGACGCCCCCGGTTCGCGGTAGACTCGTGCCGACCGATCGGTCTGGACTCCGAGCGACGGCCCCCCACAGTCCCAGTCGTACCTGTGTCGGGTGTCGCCGTGCGGATAGCCGGTCGGCGCTTCTGCGAGTGGTCGCGGCCTTGGACCAGAGCGGGACGGCATCGGTCGTCCCGGACGTCCGCGGTCGGCTCCCCGGACGTGGTGCATGGCTTCATCCCACGCTGGAGTGCCTCGAGCACGCGCGGCGGCGACGAGCGTTCGGCCGGGCCCTGCGGGTGCAGGGTGCGACGGACGACGGCGCCGTGGCGGCATACCTCGGCGACCTGACGCAGTGAACGTGACGGAACCATCTCACCGAAAGCGGGTCAACACCCTCATGAGCACCCGATGAGTACTCAGCAATGAGCACACCCCTGTTCTGACAGCGGTCCGCGCCGCGAGCATCATGCTCCTCCCGGACCACGACACAAGGAGAAATGTGGCCAAGGTCCGGGTCTACGAGCTCGCGAAAGAGCTCGGAGTCGAGAGCAAGGTGCTGCTTGACTTCCTCAAGCAGCAGGGCGAGTTCGTCCGGTCGGCGTCGTCGACCATCGAACCGCCGGTCGTCCGCAAGATCAGAGAGACGCTTCCGCCCCACCTGACATCTGCAGGCGAGCGCTCCAACCCCATCGACGTTGCCCCCGCGCCGAGCCGTCCGGCGGCCCCGGCGCCAGGGGCACCAGCAACGCCGGCCGCGTCGGCCCCGACGCCCGCGGTTCCGGGGGCCCCCGGAGCCGTTCCCGGCCCGCGGCCCACTGCCGGCCGGCCTGCCCCGACGGCGGCACAGCCGCCGGCTGCCACCGACCCGTTCGCCGCCGGTGCTCCGTCCGCTCCGTCTGCGCCAAGCGCGCCAGCGCGGCCGGCTGCCGCTGCGCCGAGCGCTCCCGCGCCCGCCCCGGCTCCGTCGGCTCCCGCGGCCCCCGAGGCTCCGGCAGCGTCCGCCGGCTCGGCGCCGGCTGCACCGCGCCCGGGTGCGCCTCGTCCGGGCCCGCGGCCCGGCAACAACCCCTTCTCGACCAACCAGGGCATGGGACGCCCCGGTGCGCCGCGTCCGGGCAACAACCCCTTCGCGCCAAGCCAGGGTATGCCGCGTCCCCAGTCGCGGGGCGGGCAGCCCGGCGCTGCGGGTGCGCGTCCGGGTCCGGGCGCGGCCGGTCCTCGGCCGGCCCCGCGTCCGGGTGGTCCGCGCCCGAACCCCGGCATGATGCCGGATCGCGCTGCCGTGCCCCGTCCCGGGGCCCGCCCGGCCGGTCCTGGGGCGGCCCGTCCGGGTCGTCCCGGTGCCGGTAGCGCCGGTGGCGGCTTCGCCGGTCGTCCCGGCGGTGGCGCCGGTGGCGGTTTCGGTGGCGGCGCTGCAGGTGGCCGTCCCGGTGGCGGTGGCCCCGGTGGCCGTGGCGGCACCCAGGGCGCCTTCGGGCGTGGTGGCGGTCGCCCGGTTCGGGGCCGCAAGTCCAAGCGCGCGAAGCGCCAAGAGTTCGAGCAGATGCAGGCCCCGACGATCGGTGGCGTCCAGGTCCCGCGCGGCGACGGCTCGACGGTCATCCGGCTGGCCCGGGGCGCATCGCTGACCGACCTCGCGGACAAGATCAACGCCAACCCGGCGTCGCTGGTCACCGTCCTGTTCCACCTCGGTGAGATGGCTACGGCCACCCAGTCGCTGGACGAGGACACCTTCAAGCTCCTCGGGTCCGAGCTCGGGTATGACGTCCAGGTCGTCTCGCCCGAGGACGAGGACCGCGAGCTGCTCGAGCAGTTCCATATCGACCTCGACGCCGAGCTCGAGGCCGAGACCGAGGACGACCTCGAGGAGCGACCGCCGGTCGTCACTGTCATGGGCCACGTCGACCACGGCAAGACCAAGCTGCTCGACGCCATCCGCTCGGCCAAGGTCGTCGAGTCCGAGGCGGGCGGCATCACCCAGCACATCGGTGCCTACCAGATCGTCACCACGCACGAGGGTGTCGACCGGCCGATCACCTTCATCGACACCCCCGGTCACGAGGCCTTCACCGCCATGCGTGCCCGTGGCGCGAAGGTCACCGATATCGCGGTGCTCGTCGTCGCGGCCGATGACGGTGTCATGCCGCAGACCATCGAGGCGCTCAACCACGCTCAGGCGGCCGGCGTCCCGATCGTCGTCGCGGTGAACAAGGTGGACAAGGAGGGGTCGAACCCCGCGAAGATCCGCCAGCAGCTCACCGAGTACAACCTCGTCGCCGAGGAGTATGGCGGCGAGACGATGTTCGTCGACGTCTCGGCCAAGCAGCGGCTCAATATCGACGGGCTGCTCGAGGCGATCCTGCTCACCGCCGACGCGGCCCTGGACCTGCGGGCCAACCCCGACAAGGACGCCCGAGGCGTGGCCATCGAGGCGCACCTCGACCGGGGTCGTGGTCCGGTAGCGACCGTCCTGGTCCAGTCCGGCACCTTGGCGGTTGGCGACTCGATCGTCGCCGGTGCCGCGCACGGCCGGGTCCGGGCCATGCTCGACGAGCACGGCAACACCCTCGACGTGGCGCTGCCGTCCCGGCCGGTCCAGGTCCTGGGTCTGACCGCGGTCCCGAACGCCGGCGACACCTTCCTCGTCGCGCCCGACGACCGCACCGCACGGCAGATCGGCGAGCGCCGTGAGGCTGCGGCCCGCGCCGCGTCGCTGGCCAAGCGCCGCAAGCGGATCAGCCTCGAGGACCTCAACGCGGCATTGGCTGCGGGCAAGGTCAGCACGCTCAACCTCATCCTCAAGGGCGATGTGTCCGGTTCGGTCGAGGCCCTCGAGGACGCGCTGCTGAAGATCGACGTCGGCGAGGGGGTCGACCTGCGGATCATCCACCGCGGCGTCGGCGCCATCACCCAGAACGACGTCAACCTCGCCACCGTCGACGACGCCATCATCATCGGCTTCAACGTCCGGCCCGCCGAGCGGGTCGCCGAGCTGGCCGACCGCGAGGGTGTCGACATGCGCTTCTACTCGGTCATCTACCAGGCGATCGAGGACGTCGAGAATGCGCTGAAGGGCATGCTCAAGCCGGAGTTCGAGGAGGTCCAGCTCGGGACCGCCGAGGTCCGCGAGGTCTTCCGGTCGAGCAAGTTCGGCAATATCGCCGGCTCGCTCGTGCGATCCGGGGAGATCCGCCGAGGCACCAAGGCCCGCCTGGTCCGCGACGGCGTCGTCGTCGGGGAGAACATCGAGATCGCCGGTCTGCGGCGGTTCAAGGACGATGTCACCGAGGTCCGCGAGGGCTACGAGTGCGGCATCAACCTCGGCGGCTTCAACGACATCCAGATCGATGACGTCGTCGAGACCTACGAGATGCGGGAGAAGCCGAGGGCCTAGGGATGGGTGACGCAGCGCGGGCGAGGAAGGTCGCGGACCGGATCAAGGTCGTCGTCGCCGACTTCCTCGAGTTCCGCATCAGGGACGAGCGGCTCGGCTTCGTGACGATCACGGACGTCCGGGTCACCGGTGACCTCCAGAACGCGACGGTCTTCTACACCGTGCTCGGTGGGGACCCGGAGCGTGCGGCCACGGCCGCCGCTCTGGAGTCCAACACCGGGCGGATCCGCAGCGTCGTCGGGAAGGCCCTCGGCATCCGGCTCACCCCGACGATCGCCTTCGTCGCCGATGCCCTCCCCGAAGGGGCGGCATACCTCGAGGGGGTCATCGAGGCGACCAAGGCGCGCGACGCCGAGCTCGCCAAGGCCGCCGCATCGGCCCGCTACGCCGGTGAGCCGGACCCGTACCGCCGAGCGGGCGACGACGCCGCCGACGGCGAGCCCGAGACCCAGCCCGCCGACCCCTCGTGAGCGGGCCGCCCGCCGGCCTGCTCGTCGTCGACAAGCCGGCCGGCTGGACCTCACATGATGTCGTCGGCCGGGTCCGCCGGCTCGCCGGCACCCGCAAGGTCGGCCATGCGGGCACCCTCGACCCGATGGCCACCGGCGTGCTCGTCCTCGGCCTGGGGCCGGGAACCCGGCTGCTCACCTACCTCGTCGGCTGTGACAAGTCGTATGCCGCGACGATAAGGCTCGGCCAGTCGACGGTGACCGACGACGCCGAGGGGGATGTCCTCGAGCGGGTCGGCGCCAGGTCGCTCGACCCGGACGCGCTCGCCGCGGCCATCGCGGCCCTGACCGGCGCGGTCAGCCAGGTCCCGAGCGCCGTGAGCGCCATCAAGGTCGACGGGCAGCGGGCCTATGCCCGGGTCCGGGCCGGCGAGGACGTCGAGCTGCGGGCCCGTGAGGTAGTCGTCCACCGGTTCGACGTCTGCGGCCCACTGCGTCCCATCGAGGCCGAGGACGGAACCGCGGTGGTCGACCTCGACGTCGAGGTCGACGTCTCCTCCGGGACCTATGTCCGCGCGCTGGCCCGCGACCTCGGTCGTCGGCTCGGTACCGGCGGACACCTCGTCGCGCTGCGCCGCACGCGGGTCGGCGCCTTCGGGCTCGACGTGGCCCACGCCTTGGCCGACGCGGACGGCGCCCCGCTCGACGTCCCCTCGGCCCTTATCCCGTTGGCCGCCGCAGCCCGAGCGCATTTCCCGGCATACGACGTCGACGACGAGGGGGTGAGCGCCCTGCGGCACGGACGCACCGTCGCCGTCCCGGGGGAGGACCCCGCCGGGCCCGCTGCTGCCTTCGCCCCCGACGGCTCGTTCGTCGCTGTGATCGAGGTCATGGGCGGTCGGGCCCGCCCGACGGTGGTCGTCCCGGACGTACCGTAGAGCTATGTACGTCCCGGCACATTTCTCGATGACCCCGGCGCAGATCGACGACGTGCTGCGCCGGATGACGGTCGCCAACCTGGTGACCGCGCACGAGGGCGGCCTGCAGGCCACCCTGCTGCCCTTCCTCTACCGTCCCGGCGCCGACGGCAGCCTCGGCGCACTCGTCGGCCACGTGGCCCGCAACAACCGGCAGTGGTCCGAGCCCCGGCTCGGCGACGCCTTGGCGATCGTCGGGGCGAACGACCACTATGTCTCGCCCCGGTGGCGGACCGCGGGCGATGCCGCCGGGTCGGTTGTGCCGACCTGGAACTATGTCACCGTCCATGCGTATGGCGACCTCGTCGCTCACGACGACCTCGACTGGACTCGGGAGGTCGTCGAGCGACTCTCGGCCCAGCACGAGGACCACCGCCTCCACCCGTGGACCTCCGAGGACCTCCTCCCGGGCCAGCTCGACAAGATGATGCGGGCCATCGTCGGGGTCGAGCTGCGGATCAGCCGGGTCGAGGCCAAGGCCAAGCTCAGCCAGAATGTCTCGGTCCCGGACGTCGAGGGGATCATCGCGGGGCTGCGCACCGACGGCGACGAGGTCTCGGCGGACCTGCTCACCGAGGTCTCCCTGCCCGCCGCCCAGCGCAGGGCTGAGCTGCTGGCCGGTGTCGCCGCGGGCCACGCGCGGCGCACTGGCGGCTGAGGGTGCGCGAGCCGCCCCCACCGGCCCACTAGAGTGGGGCGTCGTGCGCACCTGGACCGGCCTCGACGCCCTCCCCGGCGACCTCGGTCCGACGGTCGTCACCCTCGGCAACTTCGACGGCGTGCACCGCGGCCACCGGGCAGTGCTCGAGCGGGTCGTCGTCGAGGCGGCCGCGCGCGGCGCCACCCCGGTGGCGGTCACCTTCGACCCGCACCCCCTCGCCGTCCTTGCCCCCGACCGGGCCCCGTCCGCGGTGACCTCGCTTGCGGAGCGGGTCGGGCTGCTCGAGGACACCGGGATCGCGGGGGTGCTCGTCCTCACCTTCACCCGCGAGCTCGCCGCCCAGACCCCCGAGGAGTTCGTCGCCGAGGTCTTCGTCGGCGCGCTGGCCGCCCGGGCCGTCGTCGTCGGGCGGGACACCCGCTTCGGGGTCCGCAACTCCGGGAATGTCGACACCCTGCGCGAGCTCGGGGCGGCATACGGCTTCGACGTCGTCGTCCTCGACGACGTGGGGGTCGGCCACCGCTGGTCCTCGACCGAGGTGCGCGCGCTCCTGGCCGAGGGTGACGTCGTCACCGCGGCCACCCTGCTCGGCCGCCCGCACCGGGTCACCGGCCAGGTCGTCCATGGCGACCACCGGGGCCGTCTGCTCGGCTTCCCGACGGCGAACCTCAGCCAGGATGCCGTGGGTTTCATCCCCGCGGACGGGGTGTATGCCGGCTGGCTGGTCCGGCTCGACGCCGCACCCGAGGACCCGGAGCGACGGCTCCCCGCGGCGGTCTCGATCGGGACGAACCCCACGTTCGACGGTCTGCAGCGTCGAGTCGAGGCGTACGTCCTCGATCGGGACGACCTCGAGCTCTATGACGAGAATGTCGCCATCGACTTCGTCGAGAGGCTCCGCCCGACGCTGAAGTTCGACTCCGTGGACGAGCTCATCACCACGATGCACCGGGACTGTGCGCGCTGTCGGGAGATTCTGCTGCATCGATGACGGGGACATGACAGGCTGGACCGGACCGGCCCGGCCTGACACGATCGGGCTAACCCCCGCACCGCGACCCGGAGGCACCAATGCAGCTGTCTGCTCCGACCGAGAGCATCGACCACGCGCTCGTCGAGAACCGCGCGACGTCACTGGCCCACCTCTTCCGCGACCGAGTTCGCCGCAGCGCGAACCAAGAGGCCTTCCGGTACTTCCGGGACGGCGAGTGGAAGTCGGTGACCTGGACCCAGACCCGCGAACAGGCCGACCTCTGGGCTGCCGGGCTCATCGCACTCGGGGTCGCGCCGCAGGACCGCGTGGCCATCGCTGCGACGACGCGCTACGAGTGGGTGGTGGCCGACCTGGCCATCATGTCCGCCGGCGCGGCGACGACGACCGTCTACCCGACCTCATCGGTCGATGACGTCGCCTATATCGTCGACGACTCCGACAGCAAGGTGGTCTTCGCCGAGGACATGGCCCAGGTCGAGAAGCTGCGGACGTCCCGGACCCGGCTGCCCGGCCTGCTCAAGGTCGTCGTCATCGATGGCGAGGGCGACGGCGAGTGGGTGATGACCGCAGCGGAGCTGGCGCAGCGCGGCGCGGACTACCTCAAGGCCCACCCCAGCGTCGTCGACGACCGGATCGAAGGCCTGACCTCCGACACGCTGGCGACGATCATCTACACCTCCGGGACGACCGGTCGGCCCAAGGGTGCGCTGCTCACCCACGACTGCTGGGTCTACGAAGGAGCCGCGGTCGACTCGGTCCACATCCTCAGCAGCGACGACCTCCAGTACCTCTGGCTCCCGTTGTCCCACTCCTTCGGCAAGGTGCTGCTCACCCTGCCGATCCAGATCGGTTTCCCCACGGTGGTCGACGGCCGGATCGACAAGATCGTCGAGAACCTCGCCGTCGTCAAGCCCACCTTCATGGGGGCAGCGCCCCGCATCTTCGAGAAGGCCTATGGCCGGATCTCGATGATGGTCGCCTCCGACGGCGGCGTGAAGGAGAAGCTCTTCGGCTGGGCCTTCGGAGTCGGTCGCCAGGTCAGCGCCCTGCGCGAGAAGGGCGAGTCCCCCTCCGGTCTGCTGGGCGTGCAGTATGCCCTGGCCGACAAGCTCGTCCTGCACAAGGTGCGCGAGCGCTTTGGCGGCCGGGTCCGCTTCTTCATCTCCGGCTCGGCCGCCCTCAACCGGGATGTCGCCGAGTGGTTCGGTGCCGCCGGGCTCATCATCATCGAGGGTTATGGGCTGACCGAGTCCAGCGCCGCCTCGGTCGTCAACCGGCCCGCCCCGGGTGGGTACCAGTACGGCTCGGTCGGTCTGCCGCTGCCCGGGACCGAGCTGAAGATCGCCGAGGACGGCGAGATCCTCATGAAGGGGCCGGGCATCATGCGCGGCTACCACAACAAGCCCGAGGCGACCGCCGAGGCGCTCGAGGACGGCTGGCTACACACCGGTGACATCGGCGAGGTCGACGGTCGTGGCTACGTCCGCATCACCGACCGCAAGAAGGACCTTTTCAAGACCTCGGGCGGCAAGTACATCGCCCCGAGCCAGATCGAGTCGACCTTCAAGGGGCTGTGCCCGTACGTCAGCCAGATGCTCGTCGCCGGGGACGGCCGCAACTTCGCCTCCGCGATCATCACCCTCGATGAGGAGGCTCTCGCCGGGTGGGCTGCCGAGAACGGCATGGCTGGCAAGGCCTACCACGAGATCGTCACCTCGACGGCCTGTCACCAGATGGTCCAGGGGTATGTCGACCAGCTCAATGCCACCCTCAACCGGTGGGAGACGATCAAGAAGTTCACCCTCCTGGAGGAGGACCTCACCATCGACGCCGGCATGCTCACCCCGAGCCTGAAGCTGCGGCGCCGGGCGGTCGTCGACAAGTACTCGGACCGCATCGAGGCGATGTACCAGTAGCCGACGCGGGCACGAGCCCGGAAACACAGCGGAAGGGGGCACCCGGTCGACCCGGGTGCCCCCTTTCGTCGGTCTCGGCGGTATGCCGGTCAGCCCCTGCTCGACCCGTGGCCCGACAGTGGCGCCGACTGTTCGGCGGTCAGATCCACGGACTTCCCGTCGACGAAGGTCAGCGAGAGCCGGACGCTCGGGAACGGCGAGCTCTTGTCGCGGAGGGACTTCTCCGGCCACCAGGCCAGAAAGCGGCCGGACTTCACCGTGGCCCGGACGTCGGTGCCATCCGCGTGGACGGTCACCCCGATGATCTCGGACCCGACCAGCCCGTTGACGCTGAGGTAGCCGTCACTGTCGAAGGTGCTCGCCCCGACGCTCGTCACCAGGGCCTCCCGCGGCTTGAGGCTCACCTGCCGCGCGGGGTCGATGGCGCCGTTGCCGTAGGACCTCCCGGAGGTCAGGCAGGAGACCTCGAACTCGGCGCTGGCCATGAGGACGAAGGTCCAGTCGCCCCGACGCTCGGCGATGACCGGTGTGCTCGCGAAGACATCGGCGGCGGTCGGCATATTGGGGTCCTCGCCGGGCTTGGCCGGCGGGAGGGCACGGCCGAGGTAGTCCTTGCAGCCCGCCGCGGCGCTGGCCAGGTCGGTGGCCTGGACGCCGCTGGGGGTGGCGGTCCACCCGGCGAAGGCCGGTGAGCTCCCGCCGAGCCCAGGGACGATGGTGAAGGCGACGGCTCCGGCGACCGCGGCCCCGGCCAGAACGAGTCGGCGCCGCATCGGCATCGGGCGGCGGGGTGTGTCCGCGGTGGCCGTGTCGCCGGCCCTGCCGCTGGCAGCGCTGCCGGCTTCGGCTGAGGTGAGTCCCGCCGCCGGGTCGGTGGCGACGATCCGGGCCAGGAGGGCCTGGGCGTCGGTGCCGTGGACGTCCGCTGCGGGTCCGGCCGGGTCGAGGCTGCGCAGGGCGGTGTCGGTGGTCGGGTCGAGGATGGGCTTCCCGGTGGTGGTCATGACGTGCTCCCTTCGGTGAGGGCAGTGCGGGGGGAGGGGGAGGGTGCGCTGAGGTCGAGGTAGCGGCGCAGCGCCCGTCGGGCACGGCTGAGCCGGAGCCGGAAGGCGACCGGCGAGATGCGCAGCACCGCGGCGGCCTGCGGGGCGGTGAGGCCGTCCCAGGCGGCCAGGGCCAGGCACTCCTGGGCCTCGGGGGTGAGCCGGCGCCAGGCCTGCGCGAGGTCGACGCGCAAGCCGACGAGTTCGGGGTCGACCCCGGCCAGCGCCGGCGACTGGTATGCCGCCTCGGCGATCCGGACGCCGAGCGCCGCTCGACGCCCCTGCGCCCGATGCTCGTTGAGCAGTGTGTGCCGCGCGGTCCCGAACAACCAGGCCCGTGTGTCGTCGAGCTCGGTGGGCAGGTCGTCGAGCCGGCGCCAGGCGACGAGGAAGGTCTCGGCGACGACATCCTCGGCCTGGCTGGGGTGGACCCGGCGCTGGACGAAGCGGAGCAGGTCGGCGTAGGTCTGCTCGTAGACCCGGCGGAACCGGATCTCTGCGTCGGTGGGTGGCGGGTCCGGAGCGGAGGTCGTCATACCCGGTACCTGTCCGCCATACCGTCAAGTGTGTCGCGCAGCGGGCCGTTTGGTCGCGAGGGAAGGGCAACCTACCCTGGAGCCCATGCCTGGCGACTCCCACTTCGACGCCCTCGAGCCATTGCTCGGGCGGGTGAGCAAGCCGGTGCAGTACATCGGCGGCGAGCTGAACTCGACCATCAAGGACTGGCAGGTCGGCGGTTTCGGGCCGGGCGGCGAGGAGCTCACCGTGCGCTGGGTGCTCCACTATCCGGACGCCTACGAGATCGGCCTGCCCAACCAGGGCCTGATGATCCTCTACGAGGTGCTCAACGAGCGGCCCGACGCCCTCGCCGAACGGACCTATGCGATCTGGCCGGACCTCGAGGCGCTGCTGCGCCAGCACGAGGTCCCGCAGCTGACCCTCGAGGCCCATCGGCGGGTCGCCGACTTCGACGTCCTCGGGGTCTCGCTGTCCACCGAGCTCGGCTACACCAACCTGCTCACCACGCTCGACCTGTCCGGCATCCCGCTGCTCGCGGCCGACCGGGGTGAGGACGACCCGGTGGTCCTCATCGGCGGGCACGTGTCCTTCAACCCCGAGCCGGTCGCGGACTTCGTCGACGCCGTCGCCATCGGCGACGGGGAGGAGGCCGTCCTCGCGGTGACCGATGTCATCGGCTCGTGGAAGGCCGGTGGCCGCGTCGGCGGGCGGCACGGGCTGCTCGTCCGGCTCGCGGCCGAGGCCGATGTCTACGTCCCGGCGTTCTACGACGTGACCTACCTGCCCGACGGCCGGATCCAGCGGGTGGCCCCACGCGCCGAGCTGGCCCGGGCCGGGGTGCCGTGGCGGGTCCGCAAGCACACCGTGACCGACCTCGACTCATGGCCCTACCCGAAGCAGCCGCTGGTGCCGATCGCCGAGTCGGTCCACGAGCGGATGTCGGTGGAGATCTTCCGGGGCTGCACCCGAGGCTGCCGGTTCTGCCAGGCCGGGATGATCACCCGGCCGGTTCGGGAACGCTCGATCACCGGGATCGGGGAGATGGTCGCCCGGGGCCTGGCCGCCACCGGCTACGAGGAGGTCGGGCTGCTCTCGCTGTCGTCGGCTGACCATACCGAAATTGCCGAGATCGCCCGGGGGCTCGCCGACCGGTACGAGGCCACCCAGGTCGGTCTCTCGCTGCCGTCGACCCGGGTGGACGCCTTCAATATCGACCTCGCCAACGAGCTGACCCGGGGCGGCCGACGCTCGGGGCTGACCTTCGCGCCCGAGGGCGGCTCGGAGCGGATCCGCCGGGTGATCAACAAGATGGTCACCGAGGAGGACCTCATTGCCACGGTCGCCGCGGCGTATGCCGCGGGCTGGCGCCAGGTCAAGCTCTACTTCATGTGCGGGCTGCCGACCGAGACCGATGCCGACGTCCTGCAGATCGCCGAGGTCGCCCAGCGGGTCATCGACACAGGGCGGAAGGTGGCCGGGACCCGGGACATCCGGTGCACGGTCTCGATTGGCGGCTTCGTCCCGAAGGCACACACGCCTTTCCAGTGGGCCGGCCAACTCGCCGCCGAGGATGTCGACCGACGGCTCCACCTGCTCCGCGACGCGATCCGAGCCGACCGGCGGTACGCCTCGGCCATCGGCTTCCGCTATCACGACGGCCAGCCCGGCATCGTCGAGGGCCTGCTCTCCCGCGGCGACCGGCGGGTCGGTCGGGTCATCGAGGCGGTCTGGCGCGACGGCGGCCGCTTCGACGGGTGGTCCGAGCACTTCAGCTTCGAGCGGTGGATGCGCTGCGCTGCCGAGGCCTTGGCGCCATACGGGCTGGACGTCAACTGGTACACGACCCGGGAACGGGACCACGCGGAGGCCCTCCCGTGGGACCACCTCGACTCCGGGCTCGACAAGGACTGGCTCTGGGCCGACTGGCAGGACGCGTTGGGCGAGCACGAGGTCGACGACTGCCGGTGGACCCCGTGCTTCGACTGCGGCGTGTGTCCGCAGCTCGGCACGTCGATCGAGATCGGTCCGACCGGGCGGACCCTGCTGCCGCTCACCCCCCGCTGAGTGATCCACAGGGCTGGTCCGGACCGGTTGTGGGCGGTGGTATGCCGCCGCGACCCTGATGCTCATGAACCCACGACCGGCCGCGGTCGCCCGCGCGCGGCAGGGTGTCTTCTCGTCCGCGGACGCCCACGGGTGGGTGTCGGTCCATCTGGGCTGGTGGAGCTGGTCCGCGCCGGCGACGTGATCCGGGTGCGTCGCGGCGCCTACGTCCTCACCTCGGTGGATGACTGCGCGGACGAGCCCCAGCGCTATCGCCTCCGGGTGATCGCGGTCCTCCGGACCCGGCGCCCTCTGACGCGGCGAGATGGCCCCGGCGCCCGGAGACCCCTGTCAGATCGGGAAGCCGAGGTGTGCCATCGCCTGGCGCAGCAGGACGCCATGCCCGCCGGTCATGTCGCCGGTCAGGGCGACCGCGCAGGCCTCCGTCGGGGTGAGCCAGGCCAGGTCGAGGGCGTCCTGCTGCGGCGAGCAGTCGCCCATGACGACGACGACGAAGGCGAGAGAGATCGCGTGCTGACGCGGGTCGTGGTAGGCCGTCACGCCGGGCGTGGGGAAGTACTCCGCGATGGTGAACGGTTGCGGGGAAAGCGGCACCTGGGGCAGCGAGACCGGCCCGAGGTCCTTCTCGATATGCCGGATGATCGCGTCGCGGATGCGCTCGTGGTAGAGCACCCGCCCGGAGACCAGCTCGCGACGGATCTCGCCATCCTGGGAGGCTCGCAGCAACAGCCCGACCGAGGTGACGGCGCTGCGCTCGTCGACCCGGACCGGGACCAGGTCGACATACACGATCGGGAGCCGGTCGCGCGCGTCGCGCAGCTCCTCGGGCGAGAGCCAGGCGCTGCGGGTGTCGGTCTTCGTCATGGTGCTGTTCTAGCAGCCTCGCGTCGAGAACCGCACCCGGGTGTCGACGCGGCGGGCCGCGGATGGGACGAAGGCCAAGGGCCATTGGGACGATCCTGGGTGCGGGGTCGGTGCGCCCTCGCCCCGGTCCGCCTAGAGTAGTGCCGCTCCTCGGCCCAGCCGAGGGGATTCCTAGTGTCCGTCGAAGCCGGGGGTGAGCTGTGCTGCAGTGGGTGCGGCGGCCGGGTCGGATCGTCCCCGTCCTGTTCTCGACGCTGCTGACGATCGGGACCGTCGCCCTGTGCCTGCCGATCTCGCGGACCAACGCTGACGAGGCCCCGAACGTCCTCGCCGCAGCCTTCACCGCGGTATCGGCCTCCTGCGTCACCGGGTTGTCGGTCGTCGACACGGCCACCCACTGGTCGACCTTCGGACAGGTCGTCATCATGCTGCTCATCCAGGTCGGCGGCTTCGGCATCATGACCATGGCGACCCTGCTCGCCATCCTCGTCGGCGGACGGCTGGGGCTGAGCCAGAGGCTCATCGCCCAGGGCGAGACGCACGCGAGCTCGATGGGCAATGTCAAGGCCATCCTGCGGACCGTCGGGGTCACCGTCCTGGTCACCGAGCTGTCCATCGCGCTCGTGCTCGCCATCCGCTTCTACGTCGGCTACGGCTACTCCGTCGGGGCATCGCTGTGGCAGGGGCTGTTCCACTCGATCTCGGCCTTCAACAACGCCGGCTTCGCGCTGTACTCGGACAACCTCACGGGGTTCAACCAGGACATCTGGATCATCGGGCCGATCTGCGCCGCGATCGTCGCCGGTGGGCTGGGTTTCCCGGTCTTCTACGAGCTCTACCGGCGGTGGCGGACCCCGGACAAGTGGACCGTCCACGCCCGGGTGACGATCCTCGGCTACTTCAGCCTCCTCGTCATCGGCTGCGTCGGCTTCGCCGTCTCGGAGTGGAACAACCCGAACACCATCGGCCCGATGTCGGTGTGGGGCAAGACGATCAACGCGCTCATCGGCGGGATCACCCCGCGGACCGCGGGCTTCAACGCCATCGACTACGGCAAGGTCAACCACGAGACCCTGGCGCTGGACGACGCCTTGATGTTCATCGGTGGCGGGTCGGCCGGCACCGCCGGCGGCATCAAGGTCGGCACCTTCATCCTGCTGGCCTTCGTCATCTGGAACGAGATTCGCGGCGAGCGCGATGTCGTCGTCGGCAACCGCAGGGTGCCCTCCGACACCCTGCGCCAGGCCGTCACTGTGGTCCTGCTCGCCATCGGGGTCGTCGCACTCGGCACCTTCTCCCTGCTCATCCTCACCGACCATTCCCTCGACCTCGTCGCCTTCGAGGCGATCTCGGCCTTCGGGACCGTCGGACTGTCCACCGGCATCACCGCGACCCTGCCCGGCGCGGCCCAGCTCGTGCTCATGGGGCTGATGTATGTCGGCCGGATCGGCACGGTGACCACCGCGACCGCGCTTGCTCTCAATACGCGTCACAGGCATTACCGCATGCCCGAGGAAAGGCCGATCATTGGCTAACAACCCGTTCCGCCGCGACGACGACCGGTCGCCCATCCTCATCGTGGGGCTCGGGCGGTTCGGGTCCTCGGTCGCCCGTTCGCTGGTCGCCATGGGCCAGGAGGTCCTCGCCGTCGACACCGACCCGGTGCTCGTCCAGCGCTATGCCGACGAGCTGACCCACGTGGTCCAGGCCGATGTCACCGACCACGAGGCTCTCGACCAGCTGGGGATCCGCGACTTCGACAAGGCCGTCGTCGGCATCTCGGTCAATGTCGAGGCCAGCGTCCTGGCGACGATCGCCCTCTCCGAGGCCGGGGTCCAGGACATCTGGGTCAAGGCCGGCAGCATCGACCACGGCAAGATCCTCGAGCGCATCGGGGCCCACCACATCGTCTACCCCGAGCGGTCGATGGGGGAGCAGGTGGCCCACATGATCGTCGGGGGCATGAGCCAGTACCTCGAGTTCGACGACGACTTCGCCATCGCTCGGACCATGGCGCCGCCGGAGCAGTGGGACAAGACCTTCGTCGAGACCGGCGTCCGGGCGCGCTACGGCGTCACCGTCGTCGGGGTCAAGCGGATCGGTCAGGACTTCATCTACGCGGTCCCGGAGACTCTCGTCAAAGCGCACGACGAGCTGGTCGTCTCCGGCCCGACGAAGAAGGTCGAGGACTACTGCGCCCTGGCCAAGCCCAAGCTCCGGCGGCCGCAGGCCTGACCTGCACGACTCCCGTCCGGACGGCCATCGAGGTCGGCCGACCTCCCGCTGTGGCCAGCGGGGTCAGTGGTATGCCGCCCCCGAGGCCGGGTCGTAGAAGACGGTCCCGGGGTTCATGATGCCGAGCGGGTCGAAGACCTGCTTGAGGGCGCGTTGCCGGGCAATCTCCCGAGGGCCGAGCTCGGTCGCGAGGTGCCGGGCCTTGACCGTCCCGACCCCGTGCTCGCCGGTCACCGTGCCGCCCAGGTCCCAGGCGGCTCGGACGAGGTCGTCGAAGGCACGCAGTGCCGCCCGCAGGCTGGCCTCGTCGCGGGGGTCGTAGAAGAACGAGGGGTGGAGGTTCCCGTCGCCGCCGTGCCCGGCCAGGGTGATCTCGACCCCGGTCCGGGCCGAGATGGCCTGCCCGGCCTCGATGAACCGCCCGAGCGCCGCGACCGGCACGCAGATGTCCTCGGCGAGCCGGGTCCCCTTGCGGTCGTAGGCATGGTTGAGCGCGCGCCGTCCGGCCAGGAGCAGGTCCGACTCGGTCGTGGTGTCGGCGACGGCGATATCGACGCCACCGGCCTCGGTGAGCACGTCGGCATACCGGTAGACGTCCTCGCGGGCGTGACCGGGCCGGTCCGACTGGACGAGCAGGACCGCCTCCGCGTCGAGCGGCAGCCCGTAGTCGGCGAGCTGCTGGATCGCCACGAGGCTCGGCCGGTCGAGCAGCTCGAGCAGGCTCGGCCGGTGCCGCTCGCGCCGGAGCCGCAGCACCGCCGTGGTGGCCGCGTCGAGCGAGCCGAAGCTCGCGACGACGGTGAGCGCGGGGTCGGGCGCGGGCAGCAGTCGCAGGACCGCCTGCGTGACGACCCCGAGGGTGCCCTCGGACCCGACGACCAGGCCGGTGAGGTCGTAGCCCGCGACGCCCTTGGCCGTCCGGTGCCCGGTCCGCATGACCTCCCCGCCGGGGAGCACCATCTGGAGCGCCTGGACGTAGCTGGCCGTCACGCCGTACTTGAGGCAACACAGCCCGCCGGCGTTCGTCGCGATATTGCCGCCAATCGTGCAGCTGTCGGCGGACGCCGGGTCGGGTGGGTAGAACAGGCCGGCGTCGCGGACGGCGCGCTTGAGCTCGGCGGTCACCACTCCCGGGCTGACGACGGCATATCCCTCGACGTCGTTGATGTCGATGAGCGCGTCGAGGCCCTCGACGTTGAGGATGATCGATCCCGGGCGAGCCGAGGCCGCACCGGCCAGCCCGGTCCGGGCGCCCTGCGGGACGACGGGGACGCGGCGGGCCTGCGCCTCCGCAAGGACGGCGACGATATCGGCTTGGTCGCGAGCCCGGACCAGGGTGAAGTCCCCCGTGGCCGGGAGCCCGGGCGCCGAGTCGAGGGCATAGGACCTGGCGATGTCGGGATCGCGGCAGACGGCGCCGGGGGAGAGTCGTGAGGCCAGGGCGTCGTCGAGCGGGAGAACCACGCCGCCAGGGTACGCCGGGACCTTCCGCCCGACCCCGACAGCGTCCGGTATGACAGGCTCTGAGGGGTTGTCGGTCGGCGTCCCCAGACGCCCAGGCGAAGGAGTGCAGCAGTCCATGGTCGGTGTGGTTCCCCAAAGTCCGAGCACCGAGGCCGAGATCACCGCCACGCTGCGTGACCTCCTCGCCACGACGAAACAGCCCCGCATCGTGGCCAGCGGCAATGGCGCGATCCCCTGGGAGCTGGTGCGGCTCATCGACGCCACCTTGCCCACCTACCGGCTCAACATCCTCAATGCCTTCCCCGGGCTGCCGTGGCGCGAGGGTGTCGTCCACGAGACCTCTTTCGTCGGTGCCGGGATGCGGAAGAGCCCGGGTCTGGCCTATGTGCCGGCTCGGCTCTCCCTCGTCCCGCGGCTGTTCCGCCGCGCGCTCTTCCCTGACGTCGTCCTCCTGCACACCTCGGCGCCGGTCAACGGCAAGGTGTCGATGGGCATCGAGGTCAACGTCCTGCCCGGCGCGGTCGAGGCCTGCAAGCACCGGGGCGGACTGGTCATCGCGCAGGTCAACCCGCGGATGCCCTACACCTTCGGGGACGGGGAGATCGCCGTGGAGGACCTCGACGCGATGATCCACGTCGACTCGCCCGTCGCGATGCCGGCACGGACCGATGCCCCCGTCGACGAGGTCGCCCAGCAGATCGGTGAGTACTGCGCGAACCGGATCAGCTCCGGTGCGACCCTCCAGATGGGCATCGGTGCCGTCCCGGACGCGACCCTGCCGCGGCTGACCAAGCTGCGCGGGCTGGGGATCTGGTCGGAGATGTTCTCCGACGGGCTGCTCACCCTGCAGAGCAGCGGGGCGCTGGACCCGGACCGCTATGTCGTCGCCTCCTTCGCCATGGGCAGCGAGGAGCTGCTGCAGTGGATGCACATGAACCCCCAGCTGCGGATGGTGCGCACCGAGGTGACCAACGACCCGCCACGGATCTCCCGCCAGCCGCTGATGACCTCGATCAACACCGCCTTGCAGGTCGACCTCTTCGACCAGGCCAATGCCTCGCGGATCAACGCCCGCATCCACTCCGGATTCGGCGGGCAGACCGACTTCGTCGTCGGGGCCGTCCACGCCCGGGGCGGTCAGTCGATGATGGCGCTGAAGTCCTGGCACCCGAAGGCGAACGTCTCGACGATCGTGCCCCTCATCGACGAGCCGGTCACCTCCTTCCAGCACACTGCGGTCATCACCGAGAACGGCATCGCCGAGCTCTACGGCCGCAGCGAGAAGGAGCAGGCGGCCGCCCTGATCGAGAATGCCGCGCACCCGAAGGTCCGCGACGAGCTCTGGGAGGAAGCTGCGGAGCTCGGCCTGGCCTGAAAAGCCCGGTGAGCCGGGCGCTGTCGGCCCGGTAGACTTCGCCCCACAGGCGT
>ERZ795047.2234-NODE-2234-length-18829-cov-4.334718_pt1 | contig 18829 bp, 17 predicted proteins | sample MGYA00375131_ERZ795047 | MGnify/ENA primary metagenome ERZ795047 (study PRJEB30176, sample SAMN05720228) | activated sludge metagenome | isolation source: Anaerobic digester | place: Japan | collected 2015-05-20 ...
AATGATACGGCGACCACCGTGTAGAAGAGCGCATGCTCCCTGGAAAGGGGCTCGAACCCCTCTAGGAACCCCTGGTGCCTCTCCAGCGCCCTTAGGGCGTCCAGCAGGGCGGGGTGCGAGCGGCAGCGCCTTTCCACAAGCTCCCAGAGGTCCCCCTCGAGGATGGCCCTCCTTACCCGGTCCAGCTCTGTCTTCGAGATCCAAAGGTTGTGCCTGGCTATGAGCGCTGTCCTCTGGGCCGGGGGCATCCCTCTTATCTCCTCCAGGCCATGGCCGAAGCAAGCCGGGCATTGGCATTCCAGGGCCTTCATGTCCTGCAGGCGGAACGTCCCCTCGAGGAACATGAAGCGGTCATCGCGGGCGAACTTGGCGTAGGAGGCCGAATCGAACATGTCGCACCCCAGCAGCGCCGCGAGGGCGAAGAGCATCGGATGCCCCGCCCCGAACAGGTGCACTGGGCGGTCCGGCCGAAGCCCCTTCTTGGCCGCGACGATCACGTCCACAAGCTCGGCGAAGCGGTAGTTCTCCATGAGCGGTACCACGCCGCCGATGGGGTTCACGTCGACCTCCATCTCGGAGAGGCGGCGGGCACACATCTCCCTCAGGTCAGGGTATATGGACCCCTGCACGACGCCTGCGAGGAGCATCTCCCCCTTCAAGCCCGCGGCCTCCATGGTCCTTTCCAATGTGACCTCGAGGGAACCTGCGGTGCGCTCCTTGCTCCAATCCGGTTCCGCGAAGATATCCAGGACCGTCCCGATATCGGACCCTATGTCCCGTTGGAACTCCACGATGTCCCGGTTGATCAAGTCCACATCGCCATACATATGGGATTGGAAGGTCCCGGAGTCCGTCATGATGATCCCCGGGTAGTCGAGCATGGCGTGCACCCCCCCTTCGAGGGCCTCCTCCCTCAATCGCTGATCGTTGCGAATGATGTACGAATTGGTGATCAAGGCCCGGAAGCCGAAGACGTCATATAACTCCCTCGGGGAGATCGTGACCAACCGGGGATTGATGACCGGCAGGAGGCAGGGGGTCTCCAGCTCTCCCTGGCGGGTATGCAGCCTGCAGATCCTGGCCAAGCCATCGCGCCTAACTAGCTCCAACATGAGCGCCCCATCCCTTCGAGTTATATTAAAGATGACAGCACGCTCCCGCAGGAAAGGGATATATTGACGGCAGGAAATGGCCTACCTCGATGCAATGGAATCCCTTGTGATGTGCTGTCCCCGCTGCGATATCCTCATCACCGTGATGGTCCAGGACTGCCTCGAGGGCAGGGAGTTTCCCTGCCCCATCTGCGGTGAGGTGATAGCCTTCAAGTTCACCCCCGAGGAGATGGAGCAAAAACTAGAGATGGCCAAGAAGAACCAGGAACGCGCCCTGCGCCGACAGTTCCCCCTGACCTTCGGGGATGTGTGAACCCTTATGGAGTTCGAGCTCAAGATGGTCATCGTGGTCCGCAAGGACCTCAAACTGTCCCCCGGCAAGATGGCCGCTCAGGTGGCCCACGCGGCGGTGAACTGCGCCCTGGCCAGCAAGAAGCGGAGGCCGATCAACTTCGACCGTTGGTACAGTGAGGGCCAAAAGAAGGTCGTGCTCAAGGCCCAGGACCTGAATGAGCTCATCCAGATCAAGCAGGCCGCGGAGGACGCCGGCCTGGTGACCTCCCTGATCACCGACGCCGGCTTGACAGAGCTGCCCCCTAACACGACCACCTGCCTCGGCATCGGCCCGGCCCCCAACGCCGAGATGGACCGGATCACCGGGCACCTGGGGCTGATGTAGGTGAAGGACCAGGCCCGCGTCCTGGGCATAGATGACGGCCCCTTCATCAAGGGGCAGGCGCGCGCCCCCCTGGCAGGGGTATTGGTCTGCCCTCCCGGCTATGTTGAAGGCATACTAGTCTCTTCCTGTCAGGTGGACGGCGAGGACGCCAACGAGGCGATCGTCGAGATGGTCAGGGACTCACGCTTCTTCGAACAGGTCCGCATGGTCATGGTGGATGGGGCCGCCCTTGGGGGCTTCAACGTCGTGGACATCCAAGGGCTCAGCGCCGAGCTCGGGATTCCGGTCCTCACCGTCTCCCGTGATGAACCCAACATGCGCTCCATCTCCTCCGCCCTCCGTGCGCACTTCAGCGACTGGGAGCGAAGGCTGGAGGTCATCTCTCGGAGTGCCATCAGGACGGTGGAGGTGCCCGATGGCCGAGTGTTCGTGGCCTCGGCAGGCATCGGAGAAAAGGAGGCAGATGCCATGGTCCGCCGGTGCACGGTGCGCGGCTGCCTCCCGGAACCGATAAGGCTCGCGCACCTCGTGGCCACCGCCCTGGTGCGCGGAGAATCCAAAGGAAGGGCGTGAAAGAAAGGATTATCTTCTGAGGTTCCTCATCCTTATTACATGGACGACCTAATATCGAAGGTGGCCGAGGAGCGCCTAAGGGCGATCCAGAGGGAGCTTCCCCCTGCCGAGGTCGTCACGCATTTCCACGAGGACGAGCGAGGGCGAGGGCTGATCGACATTGTCTACCAGGGGGCCCTGGTCGGTCAGGAGATCATAGAGACCCACGATTCGTGGAAGGAGGAAGGGCGACTGGCGGCCTACCAGGCCGTATTGAGGAAGAAGGTTAGGCTTGTGGTGATGGCCCCTAGGGGGGAGGCCATGAGGGTCCGCTATATGATGCTCGAGCTAAATAACTGCTGGCTCTTCTATTATATGGTCTATAGCTATGACCCTGACGGCCATCTAATGAGGGTCCTGCGACCTGCTGTCCCCGGCCGTAGGGAGCCCGCGGTCCCATACATCCAATGAGCCCCGGCAACCGTCAAAGCACAAGCCCATGATATCGGCCAGGATTGCTTGTTGGCCACGTTCCACAGTCCCATATTCTTATATAGGAAATCGGTAATAGGTGCGGTGCCCCTGAATTTGAGGTGACACATTTGGCAAAAGGATTATTCACTGCCAGAAAGCTGAGGAACGATCGGCAGAAGGCCCGATGGAGCGACAGGTCCTACAAGAGAAGGCTGTTGAAGCTCAAGGAGAGGTCCGATCCGCTCGAGGGCGCGGCCCAGGCCAAAGGCATCGTGCTGGAGAAGGTCGGCATCGAGGCCAAGCAGCCCAACTCGGCCATTCGAAAGTGCGTCAAGGTCCAGCTGATCAAGAACGGCCGTCAGATCACCGCGTTCGCGGTGGGCGACGGCGCCATCAATTTCATCGATGAGCACGACGAGGTCCTGGTGGAAGGCATCGGAGGCAGGCTAGGCCGTTCCTACGGTGACATTCCCGGGGTAAGGTACAAGGTAATCAAGGTGAACAACGTCTCCTTGAACGAATTGGTCAGGGGAAGGAAGGAGAAGCCGGTCAGGTGATCCCATTGGAAGAGGGCAGTTTCAAGTTCGACAATATCCTGCTGTTCGGCAAGTATTCGAGCGGTGACGTCGTCGTGAATGACGGGGGATTGGCCAAGTACATCAACTTGACCCCCACCGCCGTGCCTCACACCACCGCCCGCCATGCCAACAAGTGGTTCGGGAAGTCCAAGGTCAACATCGTGGAGCGCCTGATCAACAACATGATGAGGACCGAGGTCTTCACCGGAAAGAAGCTGAAGGCCTACAATGTGACCAAGAAGGCCTTCGAGATCATCGAGCAGCGCACCAAGCGGAACCCGATCCAGGTCCTGGTCGAGGCCCTGGAGAACGCCGCCCCGCGCGAGGAGATCACCCGCCTGCAGTTCGGAGGGATATCCGTCCCGAAGGCGGTGGACATAGCTCCCTCTCGCCGGTTGGACATCGCGCTCCGCAACATAACGAAGGGAACGGTCAACGCCTCATTCAAGAACACCAAGCCCATCGAGCAGTGCCTGGCTGAGGAGCTGATCCTGGCCTCCAAGGGCGACATGAACAGCTTCTCCGTGGCCAAGAAGGAAGAGATCGAAAGGGTCGCCTCCTCCGCGCGTTAACGCAGGTGGGGAAAATGGGCAGAAAAGAGGACAATATCCGAAGGGCTCAGGAGATCATGCTGAAGCCCGAGTTCATCAGGAACATCGGCACCGCCGCGCACATCGATCACGGGAAGACCACCCTGAGCGACAACCTCATCGCCGGAGCGGGCATGATGTCGGAGAACCTCGCAGGCAAGCAATTGATGCTGGACTTCGACGAGCAGGAGCAGGCGCGGGGCATCACCATCAACGCGGCCAACGCCTCGATGGTCCATCATTGGAAGGGCAATGACTATCTCATCAATCTCATAGACACCCCCGGCCATGTAGACTTCGGCGGGGACGTTACCAGGGCCATGAGGGCCCTGGACGGATGCATCATCCTGGTCTGCGCCGTGGAGGGCATCATGCCCCAGACCGAGACCGTCATCCGCCAGGCGCTGAAGGAGAGGGTCAGACCGGTCCTCTTCGTCAACAAGGTCGACCGCCTAATCAACGAGCTGAAGGTGACCGAGCAGGAAATGCAGCAGCGGTTCGTTCAGATCATCTCCGAGGTCAACAAGAGGATCGCGGCGAACCTGCCCGAGGACCTCAGGAAGAAATGGCAGGTCAAGGTGGAGGACGGCTCGGTAGCCTTCGGCTCCGCATTCAACAACTGGGCGATATCCGCCCCGTACATGAAGAAGAGTGGCATCTCCTTCAAGGACGTGTACAACTACTGCAAGAACGAGGACCAGAAGACCCTGGCCAAGAAATCGCCGGTGCACGAGGTCCTGCTGGAGATGGTCATCACCCATGTCCCCAGTCCGCTGGAGGCCCAGAAGGTCCGTATCCCTACCATCTGGAAGGGCGACCTGAACTCCGAGGTAGGCAGGGCCATGATGACCTGCGACCGGAACGGCCCCACGACGTTCATGTGCACTAAGATCATCATCGACCCCCACGCGGGGGAGGTGGCCGTAGGCCGCCTGTTCTCTGGCAAGGTTGTCCGAGGCCAGGAGCTTTACGTTCTTGGGATGCCCAACCCCAACCGGGTGCAGACCGTAGCGTTGAGCGTCGGCGCCGACCGCATCGCCGTGGACGAGGTGGAGGCAGGCAACATCGTCGCACTGACCGGATTGAAGGACGCCATCGCAGGGGCGACCTGCTCCTCCGAGAAGGACATGGAGCCCTTCGAGAAGATCACCGACTACACCGAGCCCGTAGTAACGGTGGCCATCGAGGCCAAGCACATGAAGGACCTGCCCAAGCTGGTCGATGTGCTGAGGACCATTGGGAAGGCCGATCCGTCCATCCAGGTGCAGATCAACCAGGAGACGGGGGAGAACCTCCTGTCCGGGATGGGAGAACTCCATCTGGAGATCACCCAATATCGGATAGTGAATGACCACAAGGTGGAAATAAAGGCCTCGGCCCCGATCGTCGTCTACCGGGAGTCCATCAAGGGAAGGGGCGGACCGTTCGAGGGGAAGTCCCCCAACAAGCACAACAAGTTCTACATCATGGTGGAACCGCTCGAGGAGGCGGTGATCGAGGCGATCAAGAATGGGGAGATCAAGACCGAGGGGAAAATAAAGGACCCCAAGGCCTTGGCCAAGCAGCTGTCCGACCTGGGAATGGACAAGGAACAGGCCAAGGGCGTGGTCGCCTTCAAGAACAACAACGTGTTCATAGACGTCACCAAGGGCATCCAGAACCTGCACGAGACCATCGAGCTCTGCAAGCAGGCCTTCGAGGAGGCCATGGAGATGGGGCCGCTGGCAGGTGAGCGCGTTTCCGGCGTTAAGGTCCTGCTCGTCGATGCCAAGCTGCACGAGGACTCCATCCACAGGGGCCCAGGCCAGGTCATTCCCGCCACCCGCTCCGGCATCTATGGCGCCATGTGCATGGCCGGAAGGGTGCTCCTGGAGCCCATACAGAAGGTCTATATCAACTGCCCCCAGGATATGATGGGCGACGTCACCAGGGAACTGCAAGGCCGCCGGGCAACGATCGAGGACATCCGTCAGGAACATGACGCGACGGTCGTCGTGGCCACGGCCCCGGTGGCCGAGATGTTCGGGTTCGCGAGCGCGATCCGGGGTGCCACTCAGGGAAGGGCGCTATGGTCGACCGAGAATTCCGGCTTCGTGATATTGCCAAGGGAGCTGCAGGACAAGGTCGTCGGAGAGATAAGAAAGAGAAAGGGACTGAACCCCCAGCCGTACGATGCGGCCTATTACTCCGGCTGAACATGAAAAACGGTTATATAGAATGAATAATATCGAGAGGCAACCAACTCATAGTATATAAGGAAAAACTGGAGGGAAAACAAATGGCTGACAAACCTCACATGAATCTGGTCTTTATAGGTCACGTCGACCACGGCAAGTCCACCACCGTCGGCAGGATGCTGCTGGACACCGGTGCGATCGACCCCTACGTGATCGAGAAGTACAGAAAGCAGGCCGAAGAGAAGGGAAAGGCGACCTTTGAGTTCGCCTGGGTCATGGACAGCTTGAAGGAGGAGAGGGAGCGCGGCGTGACCATCGACGTGTCCCACAAGCGGTTCGACACCGACAAGTACTACTTCACCGTGATCGACGCCCCTGGCCACAGGGACTTCGTCAAGAACATGATCACCGGCACCAGCCAGGCCGATGCCGCCGTCGTGGTCGTCTCAGCCATCGAAGGCCCCCAGGCCCAGACCAGGGAGCACATATTCCTGGCCAAGACGCTGGGCGTCAAGCAGATCATCATCGCCGTCAACAAGATGGATGCCGTGAAGCCGCCCTATGACGAGGCCGCCTACAAGAAGACCGTCAACGAGGTCAGCTCCTTGCTGAAGACGGTCGGCTTCAAGGTCGAAGAGATCCCGTTCATCCCGATCAGCGCGTTCAAGGGCGACAATTGCGGAAAGAGGTCCGAGAACATGCCCTGGTACAAGGGCGACACACTGCTCGAGGCCTTGAACAAGCTCAAGGTGCCCCAGTCGACCGAGGGGCTCCCGCTCCGCCTGCCCATTCAGGACGTATATACGATCACGGGCATCGGGACCGTTCCCGTCGGCCGGGTCGAGACCGGGGTCCTGAAGCCGGACATGAAGGTCATATTCATGCCCTCGAACAAGGTCGGGGAGGTCAAGAGCATCGAGATGCACCACGAGACCCTGCCCGTTGCGAAACCGGGCGACAACGTCGGCTTCAACGTCAGGGGCATCGCCAAGAACGACATCAAGAGGGGGGACGTCGCCGGACCGGTGGACAACCCGCCCACCGTTGCCAAGACGTTCACCGCCCAGATCGTGGTGCTGAACCACCCTACCGCCATCCCTGTCGGGTACACCCCAGTGTTCCACTGCCACACCGCACAGGTGGCATGCACGTTCATCGAGCTGCAGAAGAAGCTGGACCCGAGGACCGGGCAGGTAAAGGAGGAGAACCCGACCTTCCTGAAGACCGGGGATGTCGCGGTCGTCAAGGTCATGCCCACCAAGCCCCTGGTGATCGAAAGGGCCAAGGACTTCCCGCAGCTGGGCAGGTTCGCCATCCGCGACATGGGCCAGACGGTTGCGGCCGGCATGTGCATCGATGTCGAAAAGAAGGAGATGTAAACCCTTTCCGCCCTTTCATTTCGGGGATTGACACATGGCGCAGAGAGCAAGGATATCATTGAGCGGCACAGACCCGGAGAAGGTGGACAGCGTTTGCAGTCAGATCAAGCAGATCTCCACACGCACTGGCGTGGCCATCCGCGGCCCCATTCCGCTGCCGACCAAGAGGCTGCAGGTGCCCTGCCGCAAGAGCCCTGATGGAGAGGGCTCCGAGACCTGGGACCGGTGGGAGATGCGGATCCATAAACGCCTCATCGACCTGGATGCGGACGAGAGGGCCTTAAGGCAGCTGATGAGGATCCAGGTGCCGGACGGGGTCAATATAGAGATCGTGCTCAGGTCCTAATGGCAAATCCCTTAACCAATATCTTCCCGTTTTGTTTTTCTTGTTAATCGGCGCGCTAACCGCATGGCATATGGGCGTTCCTGAACATGCTTGATTTCTTGCACGCCCTCTGATCCCCAATGGATGGCCCATCGAGGACAGGCAGAGGCTCAGGAATTTCCTCGGATCGCGCCAATTGGCCAGGTGGCGATGACGTCTTTGCTCGATGCCATTGGCGATCGGTGGGGGAAGGCCGGGCACCAGGCGCAAACTTATTAAACGGCTGCACATGTAGAAGGGCAGATGGCTGAACCGACCATTTTCGGGCTCTCGATCCCAGACCTAGTGGGCTTCATCCTCTTGACCATCCTCACGGTATTGCTGGCCAAGGGCACCAGCATGCTCATGAGGAGGTTGTTGGACTATCGCATCCCACGGACCTATTCCAAGGCCATCGCCAAGCTCGCCCAGTACATTGTCCTGGCGGCGGGGCTCTATATCGGCTTCTGGGAGGTGTTAGGGCTGGACATCGCGGCGCTCTTGGCCTCGCTGGGGGTACTCGGTATAGGGGTCGCCCTCGCCTCCCAACAAGTACTGTCGAACGCCGTCTCCGGGGTCCTCATGTCCGTCGTCAGGCCGGTAAGGGTCGATGAGTGGATAGAGGTGGCCGGGGTACCGGCGACCGGCATCTGCAGGGTAAAGGACATCAACCTCATGAACACCATTCTAAAGGACGATGATGGCCGCATCCTCTACGTGCCCAACTCCTTCATGATCAATAACAAGGTCGTCAACTATTCCCGAGGCGGGGTGGTTGCCCTCCGCATCCCCGTCTGGTTGCGCTCGCTCAAGGACTTCGACCACATCAAGGACATCGTGCTGGACGTGGCGGACAAGGACCCGCTAATCCTTCCCAATGTGGGGGAGGAAGAGCGGAAGAACATCCTAAAGATCTTCGAACTGGCCAATGTACGGAAATACCTTGGAAAGAAGGTGGACATGGCCTATTTCTCCCCCAGTATCGTCATCAAGGACATCCAGAGGGAGAAGGTGAAGGTGGACATCAAGATCTGGGTGACGGACGTGTCAAAGAGGGACGAGATCATCACTGGTTATCTTGACGCGCTCAGGCAACGATTTGCCCTGGAAGGGATCGAGTTCGGGGACGATTGAGACAAGATATTAATCTAACAGCGCGGACATACCGGTCCCCGATGCGAAGCGATGCGATCAAGAAGGGAGTGGACCGGGCCCCGCAGCGCAGCCTTCTGCGCGCCACCGGTCTGACCGACTCGGACATGGAGAAGCCCCTAATAGGGATCGCCAATTCCTGGAACGACGTGGTCCCAGGGCACATCCATCTCAATGAGCTTGCGGAGGAGGTGCGCATGGGCGTGATCGAGGCAGGAGGCGTTCCCCTGACCTTCGGCGTCCCGGGGGTCTGCGACGGAGTGGCGATGGGCCACGCAGGCATGCGCTATTCCCTCGTCTCCAGGGATGTCATCTCCGACTGCGTGGAGATCATGCTCCAAGCGCATTGCATGGACGGGTGGGTCGGGGTGACCAATTGCGACAAGATCACCCCCGGAATGCTCATGGCCGCCGGGAGGCTCGATCTTCCGACCATCATCCTGACGGGCGGGCCAATGGAACCGGGCAGGAGGGACGACATCGGTCTGGACCTGCAGAGCGTGTTCGAAGCCCTGGGCGCTAACAAGGCAGGGACGATGACCGAGGAGGAGGTGCTAGAGATCGAGAGGTGCGCCTGCCCCGGAGAGGGCGCCTGCTCTGGGCTGTTCACCGCCAACACCATGGCATGCCTTACCGAAGCGCTCGGGCTCAGCCTCACAGGGTGCGGGTCGATGCTAGCCACCGACCAGCGCAAGAAGGAGATGGCCCGGGCGACAGGAAGGCGCATCGTCGAACTGGTGAGGGAAGGCCTGACAGTCCGTAAGGTCGTCACCAAGGGCTCGTTCACCAACGCCATCATCCTTGACATGGCCATAGGGGGCTCCACCAATACCGCCCTGCACTTGCCGGCGATAGCGGCCGACTTCGGGATCGAGATCGACCTCCGCACCTTCGATGAGATCTCCAGACGGGTCCCTCACCTGACCAGCATCAAGCCGAGCGGGCCCTACTACATGAAGGACTTTGATGCGGCGGGAGGTGTGTCGGCCATGCTCAATCGGCTGATGGATCTCCTTTCGGACGAGAGGACCGTAAACGGAATGAGCATAAAGGAGGTCGCGCGCCGGGCAACGGTGCGCAACGAGGAGGTCATCCGCCCTAGGGACCGACCGTTCCATGCCGAGGGGGGCATCGCTGTCCTCTATGGCAATTTGGCTCCCAAAGGGTCCGTGGTCAAGCAGGCCGCGGTCTCCTCGGGAATGATGAGGTTCGTGGGGACGGCCAAGGTCTTCGATTCCGAACAGGCGGCCATCGAAGCCATCTCAACCCGTCAGATCAGCGCAGGGGACGTCGTGGTGATCCGGTACGAAGGCCCGAAGGGAGGGCCGGGGATGCCCGAGATGCTATCCCCGACAAGCCTTATTGCCGGGATGGGGCTGGCCGACAGCGTTGCGTTGATCACCGATGGCAGGTTCTCCGGCGCCACCAGGGGGCCATGTATCGGGCATGTATGCCCCGAGGCCTTCGACAAGGGCCCCATCGCCGCTGTGAGGAACGGCGACAGGATCTCCATAGACATCCCCGGGCGCAAGCTCGAGCTGCTGGTCCCCCAGAAGGAGATAGAGGACCGCCTGGCCAAGGTCCAGGTCGTGGACCGCCATCCAACAGGGGTCCTCGCCAAGTATCGCAAGTTGGTCGGGGACGCCTCCACGGGGGCCATATGCCGCTAGGCGCGAAACCTATTTATTCGAACTCATTTTATGCGGCCCCACTGGGCGGGTAGATCAGCTCGGAAGATCGCCTGCTTTGCAAGCAGGAAGCCCCGGGTTCAAATCCCGGCCCGTCCATCCTTCCCCCGCTCCCTTCCTTCCGGGCGATGGGCCCAAATGATGGGGTAATCGAAGGGCATTCCTTGGAAAAGAGGTTGATGGCTCGAAGGTCCATAGGGCTCTCGAGGCCATCAAAGGACGTGCACGGGCATCCTGAACCCCGCGTCAAAGACCCAGGTATCCAAGGGACTGATCGATGGGCAAGAACGGTTAGTAGGGACCGGGGGGAATTACGGCCCCAGGTCAAACCCTTGCTCGGTCCCCCCACTCCGGGCGCGGTGATGTCCGGAAAGGGCGGCCCGGCAGGCGATTGAAAAAAAAGGAAGGTGTTTAGGGCGCCTGTTGGGCGAGCTTGCCCTGCGACGTGATGGCCTCAGCGATCCTCTTGTCCTTGGCCATGTCCTCCTCGAGCTTCTTCATGTCCGCACGCAGCTCTTCCATGGTGGGGATCGGCCCGAGGATGGCATCCGCCTTGCCGACCACCTTTTCGATCTCCTCCGGATTGGATATCTCCCTTTCCGGCACCTGCTTGCCCGCCCCGATATAATCGGAGATGCCCTCGACCAGCCTGGAGACCTCGAACGGGAGCACGATCTTGGTGGCCTGCCCCTCCCCCAGGCTCTTCACCGCATCCAATGAGAGGACGGTGAGCGCCTTGGTGTCCAGCGTGCTGGCGCCCACGCTCAGGATCCTAAGCTTCTGGGACTCGCCCTGGCTCTGCAGGATGATCGCCAGCCTTTCGCCCTCTGCCTCCAATATCTTGGCCTGCCTGAGCCCTTCCGCTTGGAGGATGCGGGACCTCTTCTCGCCCTCGGCGTTCAGGATGGCGGCGGTCTTTTCCCCGTCAGCTCTGAGGATCGCCGCCCGCCTCAGCCGCTCCGCAGAGGTCTGCTCCTCCATGGCCTGCTTGACCTTCGGGGCAGGGTCTATCTCCCTGATCTCCACCGCGTCCACCTTGACGCCCCACTGGTCCGTTGCCTCGTCGAGGATGTCCCTCAGCTTCAGGTTTATCTTCTCACGGTTGGACAGGATCTCATCGAGCTCCATGTCCCCGATGATGGACCTCAGGGTGGTCTGCGCCAGATAGACCGTCGCAGCCCTGTAGTCGGTGACCTCAAAAAAGGCCTTCTTGGGGTCGATGACCTTCACATAGATGATAGCGTCCACGTTCACCGGGGAATTGTCCTTGGTGATGACCTCCTGCCTCGGAACGTCCAACACCTGCGTCCTCAGGTCCAGCTTCACCGTCTCATTGATCAGCGGGGCGACGTAGTTGAACCCCGGGTTCAATACTCTAATGAACTTGCCCAGGCGGATATAGACCGCCTGCTCATAAGGTCTGACGATCTTAATGCCGTTCACCAATATGACGATGGCCGCGATGATCGCCAGTATCAAGAGCCCAAATATTCCAACGCTTAATGCCATGATCTCTCTCCTTTTCGCTCCTCAGATCTCTTCCACGGTCACATGCACGCCCTCGCTCTGGATCACCCTCACCCTTTTCCCCACTGGGATGGGGGCGGTTGAGGTGGCGCTCCAAATTACATTAGCTATCCGCACCTTTCCCTTAAGGGAGCCGGGTACGACCTCGACCTCGACCACTCCTTCCTTGCCTATCAGGGAGGTGGCCACCGTTGTCTCCGGCGGGGTAGGCGGGGCCAATTTCTGATAGAACTTGATGGTGAGCAGGGTCGTGGGAATGAGGATGATGACCGCGATTATCGGGGACCATATGGTCAATAGTATGTCGGGGAAGATGAGCCCTATGCCTCCCAGGACCAGGAGCACCGTGGCCGGTACTATGAGGAACGAGCCAGGTTGGCTCATCTCCAATAGGAGCATCAGGACCCCGATCACGATGAACGCCAATGATAGGTCGGTAGCCAGGGACATCGTTCATCCGATAGGGTTCTCTCTATTTATCTTTACCATCGATATTCGTACGGCAGGTTCGGGTTACGAAGGGACGCACGATGCCGAAAGGGACCGGACGAGGCCAGCTAAAGGTGTCCTTTCACCATTTCTCCGATCGAAATACCATTAAATAATATGCCCTTCCGTACTAGCATCAGTGATATCAATGTGCGAGAACACGGAAGATGATATGGTTGGCCTGCCCTTGATCGGGGACAGATTCCCAGAAATGGTGGTCAAGACCACCCATGGTACGATCGAGCTGCCTAAGGACTATGCGGGCAAGTGGATGGTGCTGTTCAGCCATCCAGCGGACTTCACCCCAGTGTGCACGACCGAGTTCATCGGGTTCGCGAAGAAGAACGCTGAGTTCGAACAGATGGGCGCCAAGCTCATCGGTCTTTCCATCGACCAGGTTCACTCCCATATAAAGTGGGTGGAGTGGATCGAGGAGCACATGGACGTGAAGATCCCCTTCCCGATAATCGCCGACACCGGGAACGTGGCCATCCAGTTGGGCATGATCCACCCGAACAAGGGGAGCAATACCGTCCGGGCCGTCTTCATCGTGGACCCCGTGGGGGTCATCCGCTTGATCATCTACTATCCTCAGGAAATAGGCAGGAGCATCGATGAGGTGCTCAGGGCGGTCAAGGCGCTGCAGTTCGCTGACAAGAACCATGTATCAACCCCGGAGAACTGGCCGAACAACGATTTCCTCAAGGACAGGGTCATCGTTCCGCCCCCGTCCGACTACAAGACCGCCATGGAGAGGAAGAAGAGCATGGGGAAGGACTGTTACGACTGGTGGTTCTGCACCAAGAAGGTCTGACCTCAGCGCAAATGTGGCCTGTTCGGCCACCTTTTTTTTTCCTTTCACCCTTCCCCTCAGGCAATCCATCGAAGAGAAGGGCGCCATGACCAGGACGGCTGCCCGAGGCCATCCTCCCATGGTCGCTATCCCACCGGCCGATGCCCCGCCCCCTCACCTAACGGCCCTTGACGCGCGGGCGAACCCTCGGCCCGCCTTCCGACCATCAAAGACCCAGGAGAAGCACCGACATCAGTAAGGTCACCAGGGTCACAGGCAACCCCGCCTTGAGGAAGTCCAAGAACCGGACCTCCGCCCCCATGCTCAGCCCCTTCTCGACCACGATGACGTTGGCTGCCGCTCCCAGGATCGTGGCGTTCCCCGCCAAGGTGGAGGAAGTGGCCAGGCTCAACCACAGGGTGTCGTCGCCGACCGGAATCATAGGGGACAGGAGCATCACGGCGGGCACATTGCTTATCAGATTGGAGAGCACCGAAGAGACCACGGTGAGGCCCGCCACGCCGGCCACGCCCGCGCCCATGTCCTCGAACGACCCGAGCATCAAAGCCATCAGGCCGGAGGTCTCCACTCCCTTGAGGAGAATGAAAAGCCCTACGAAGAACAGGATCAGGGTCCAGTCCACGCCACGGAGGATCGGCCCCGTCCCGGTATCCTTCTTCACCAACGGGAGGGCCAACAGAAGGAAGCAGCCCCCAAGGAAGGCGATGAGGGAAACGGGCATGCCAAGCCAGGAGGAGGCCAGAAAACCGATGAACACGGCTATGAGCACACCTAGCACAAGGAAGAAGGGGATTTCGAACCGCACCTTGGGCGAGGCGGCCGCCAGGAGCGAGCGGTCGATTGGATGGGGCCGCAGTCCCTCATCGAAGAGGTCCTTGCGGAAGACCAGCGCCACGATGGCCACCGCCACGAGCAGGGACATTACGGCAAGGGGGGTCAGGGCAATGGCGAACTCGGTGAAGGGTATCCCCGACTGGATCAAAATGTAAGCGTTCTGCGGGTTGCCCACCCCGGTGGCCACGGAACCTATGTTCGCCGCCAAGGCCTCCCCGACCAGGTAGGGGATCGGATTGGCGTCGATGGAACGGCACACCTTCACGATGATCGGGGTGAACATCAGCACCACCGTGTCGTTCAGGATGAGCGCGGAGAGCAGGGCTGTGATCCCCATGCTCACCCATAGGAGGGTGAAGCGGTCCCCGCATCGGTCCACCATCGTGCTGGCCACCCGGTCGAAGAGTCCAGTTATCTCAAGGCAGGAGACGATGATCATCATCCCTAGGAGCAGCCCGATGATGTCCAGGTCGATGGCCTCCACGACCTGGTCCGCCGTGACCACTCCCAGCAGCACCATGAGCAGCGCTCCGAACAGCGCGGCGGCCGGCCGTTCGATGCTCACGCTGCGGACCCTTCTCACCGATATGAGGGCATATGTGAAGAGAAAGACCAGGAAGGCCAACAAGGTGACGGTCTGCATCCGGGGAATATAGATGATGAGAATAATTAAGCCAATCCTTTCAAACCGTCCCCGGGTATCTGACAGTGTGATCCAGGACCAATCGCACATCCATCCTGCGGAAGCCGAGCGGCCTGATGTACCGGTCCAGGTACCTGAGGAGCTCATGACGGTCAGAGGCTCGGATCCGGAACATGATACGCGGCTCCCCGGTCACCTTCATGACCTCGCTCACGGCCTCCAAGGCCATCAAGGCGCCCATGGCCCTGCCCTCCGCCTCCGGCTCGATGTCCGCCAGCACCAACGCCTCCGCCTCTATGTTCAGCCTGTCCTCGTCCACTATCGTGGAATAGCCCAGGATCACCCGCTCCTCCTCCATGCGACGGACGCGGTCCCGGACGGTCGAGGGGGAGCGGCCCACTCTCTCAGCGATCTCCTCGATGCTCATCTTCCCATTGGCCTGCAGCAAACGAAGGATCACCTCGTCAAGGTCGTCCTGTCCCATGCCTCTGTGTATCCCATCCTCGCCTATATTAGATGTTCCCGCGCCCTTGGCCGTCCAGCAAGGAATGGCCCGGTCGGAGATTAGCGCCGGGGAAAGGGCTGTGCCGAAGAGGAACGCGGCCTTTCGCACTCTCATTTGGAATAGACGCCCCTCGCCCATCCTCAAGCCCGCTCCGTCCCTTCCTCTCTTGAACGAACGTTCTTCATATCCAAGGGGAAAAGGAAGGAACGATAGGTCAGTCCTTCCATGGCGAATGGCTCTCCCATGCAGTTCCAATTCGTCGTCTCCTCCCCTTTGGGCTGAACATCGCCTGGCCGTTGTAGAGGGGCTCAGCCTCCCCCACGCTCCCCGGTTCATCAACGATGCCTTCGCTAGCCAAGCCTGGCAACGCCTGGAAGGACAGGAATTGAACGTCCCAGGGGCCATGTTTTATTTACCACCTCCTCTTAAGGAGGGTCCGTGCAGAACCTGAGGAAGCGCGTTCCAACCATCCTTACGTCGGACGAGGTCCTGGACAAGGCCTTCCGCAAGGTTAGCAAGATCGATAAGCAAGGGCCAGACAAGGTAGAGCTGGTGAAGCGGAAGTCCATGGCCCGGATCGCTTCGGCCACGGACGTGATCTCCTCCACCTTCGAGAGGTATGTGAAGGCATTCCCAAGCATCAATGACCGCGGCGATTTCTTGGCCGAGATGATCGAGGTCACGGTGGGGGTCGACCAACTGAAGAAGGCGCTCTCCAACCTGGACTGGGCGGCGTCCAAGGTCAAGGAGCTTCAGAGGCAGTATACGAGCAAGGTCATGGCCTCCTCCTCGGTGCAGGGCGCGGACAGCGCCCGCAAGGCCTTCTATGGACGGGCATCCTCGGTCGTCAACAAGGTCGCCCCCGACCTGGGGTTCCTCGCATATGCGCGCAACGAGTTCCGCAAGGTCCCCGACATCGACGAAGGGCTGCTGACGTTCGTCATCGCCGGCTTCCCCAACGTCGGAAAGAGCCAATTCCTTTCGCTAGTATCCTCGGCCGAACCGGAGGTGGCCGCCTATCCCTTCACCACCAAGGGCATAGGGGTGGGAATGCACGAAGCGGGCTACCGCCGCTATCAGGTCATCGACACCCCCGGGCTGTTGGATCGGGAGCTGGAGGACCGGAATCGCATTGAGATGCAGGCGGTGACCGCGCTCAAGCACCTGGCCAATGCCATACTGTTCATCCTCGACCCTTCCGAGACCTGCGGTTATCCCCTAGACAGGCAGCTTCGCCTATTGGAATCGATCAAGGGGCTGTTCCCGGACGTCCCAATCCTCGTGGTGGAGAACAAGGTCGATCTTCTGGACAGCGGTTCGGACAGGATGAAGATGAGCGCTGCCACGGGGCAGGGGGTCCCTGAGGTGATGGCCGCGCTCCGCGATTCGGTGAGACATCTGGAGAAGGCTGAACCGTTGTTCTAGGCAAACCTTTTAATTTTGTCTCCCCCCTAGAGCGCAAGGGGTGCCCTTGCAAGAACTGGCCTGTAGCGGACCGATGCGGAGATACTTCTCAACGCTCTTCCAAGAGAATGAGCGATGCTACGCATTGGCCGCCGAGGCCAGAGGAAGGGGGCTTGACCCTAGCACGGAGGTCGAGATCCCACAGGCCGAGGACCTGGCCGCCAGGGTGGAGAAGCAGCTCTCCGATTGGCATGTGGAGGGGGTGGCAGAGCGCATCAGGGGGCTGTCCAAGCGAATCGAGAGCCGCGAGGAGGTATCGCTTTACATCGCCAAGGAGCTGGCCAAGGAGGCGGTGGCCGCCCATGAGGGGAGGGAGATGGCCATCGAAAGGGCGGTCCGGGTGGGCCTCTCGGTCCTCACCGAGGGGATCCTGGTCGCCCCCATCGTCGGCATCGCAGGGGTGAAGATCAATCCCAATCCAGACGGGACCGAGTATCTATCGGTCTTCTTCAACGGCCCTATCCGGGCAGCGGGGGGGACGGCCCAAGCGATGAGCGTGCTCATCGCCGACGTGGTGCGCCGGGAGTTCGGTATAGGGGCGTATAAGCCCACCACTGGCGAGGTGGAACGGCTGAAGGAGGAGATCCCCCTCTACAAACAGTGTCAGCATCTGCAGTATACGCCTTCCAACGAGGAGATCGAGATCATCTACCGGAATTGCCCGGTGTGCGTGGACGGGGAGAAGACGGAGGACATCGAGATCTCCGGGTTCCGGAACCTGCCCCGGATCAAGACCAACGCCGTGCGCGGAGGCGTATGCCTTGTCATCGCCGAGGGGCTATGCCTCAAGGCCCCCAAGTTGGAGAAGCACGTGAGGAAGTTGGGGCTGGAGGGCTGGGACTTCATCAGTGAGTACCTCCGAAGGAAGAGGGGTACGGGCAAGGAGGAGAATACAAAGGTGGCCCCGGACTACAAGTACCTGAAGGACATCGTGGCCGGTCGGCCTGTGATCGGGCACCCCTCCCGTCCAGGAGGTCTCAGGCTCCGCTATGGCCGGGGAAGGACCACAGGCCTGGCGGCCATTGCCCTCAATCCCGCCACTATGTATGCCCTGGACAGCTTTCTGGCGATAGGCACGCAGATAAAGATCGAGAGGCCTGGGAAGGCAGGGGCGGTCACCCCATGCGATCAGCTGGAGGGGCCGATCCTGCTGCTGGACAGCGGGGACCTGGTCCAGGCCAACACGGTGGCGGAGTTCATGCCGTATGAGGGGAGGGTGAAGGAGATCGTAGATGTCGGCCAGATCCTCCTCCCGTTCGGGGAGTTCGTGGAGAACAACCACGTTCTCATGCCCGCCGACTACGATCTGGAATGGCATCGTGCGGAACTCCGCAGCGCCAATGGGGGGGAGCTTCCGGAAGGATGGGAGGACCCAAGCTTTGATTCCGCCCTGGCAATGTCGGCGCGCTACGGCGTGCCCCTGCATCCCAAGCACAACCTGTTCTGGTACGATCATTCGATACAGGAGCTTCAGGCCCTTCGGACGCACATCCTGCGCGAAGGGCAGGTCGTCGCCGGTTCCCTCCTCGTTCCGTTGGAACCGGTGTCAAAGAGGACCCTGGAGACCCTCGGCGCCCTGCACCGGGTGGTGGACGGGAAAGTGATCATCGATCAGTATACCGACCCGTTGTTGGCAGGCCTCGGGCTCCGGGGGAAGGACGGGGTGGAGGACCTGACCCCTCTGGAGGGGGCGTCGGTCATGGAGGCGGTGTCCAGGTGCACGGGGGTCAAGGTGAACCCCCGCTCGGTGACCCGCATAGGCTGCCGCATGGCCAGGCCCGAGAAGGCCAAGGACCGGAGCGCGAAGG
>ERZ795047.2235-NODE-2235-length-18818-cov-8.077013_pt1 | contig 18818 bp, 12 predicted proteins | sample MGYA00375131_ERZ795047 | MGnify/ENA primary metagenome ERZ795047 (study PRJEB30176, sample SAMN05720228) | activated sludge metagenome | isolation source: Anaerobic digester | place: Japan | collected 2015-05-20 ...
GGGAAAAGGGGGTCGTAGTTTGACATTAGACATTCGAAAGTTGCGGAGCGTTTTCGCAGTGTGGTAATGTTGTGTTGCCATGACAAGGCGACCGAGGCACCACCGGAAGGATGGCGGTTCGGCTGAAAACCAACGAGCCTTGCGTCCGGTATCCGGCTCGCTTTCGGCGGTTCGGGACGCCCCGCCGTACTGTGCTGCGCGCCGGTCATTCACCCGTCTCGCGGAGCGTCGGGAGGGACGAGCGTTGCTCGTCCGGGCGGCGTTTTCACGCCGCCACACGGGCAAGATGCCCGTGCCACACAGCTCGGCATCGGCCTTGCGTCCGGTATCCGGCTCGCTTTCGGTGGTTCGGGACGCCCCGCCGTACTTGTGCTGCGCGCCGGTCATTCACCCGTCTCGCGGAGCGTCGGGAGGGACGAGCGTTGCTCGTCCGGGCGGCGTTTTCACGCCGCCACACGGGCAAGATGCCCGTGCCACACATGGTCGCTGCGACTTGCGGCCAGCCCTGCCCCCAAAAATCTGTGTCCATCTGTGGATAAAAAACCCGAGCACTGCCAAACAAACTAATGCACTAATGCACTAATTAACTCATGCACTAATCGGGCTGGCCTGTCACGACGGTCAACCGGTACGGCGTATTGCCGACAGGTGTCAGGCGGGTGGCGAAGCCAGGCGTGGCCAGAAGCGTCAGTTGATCCGGCGTGTCGGGAATCCAGAGTGCTTCGCAGCCGGGCCGGTCGCGCAACAGTGCGACGCCGCGCTGCGGACCGAGAATAAACAGAGCGGTGGAAAGCGCGTCGGCGGTCATGGCGTCCGGCGCAATCACGGTGACGCCCGCCATGCCTGTGACGGGCTGGCCGGTGCGGCCGTCCATGATGTGGGCGTAGCGGAGTCCGTCAATCTCGACGAAGCGCTCGTAATTGCCGGATGTGGCGACCGCCTCGCCATCGTGCATGAGGAACTTGCCGACCAGCGCATTGGACTGAAAGGGATTACGCACACCGGTGCGCCAACCGCCGCGTTCCGGTGCGGCCTCGCCGAGTGCGCGCAGGTTACCGCCGAGGTCGATCAGCAGGTTGGTGTGTCCTGCGGCTTTGAGGCGCTCCCATGCCACGTCCACTGCGTAGCCCTTGGCAATCGCGCCTAAGTCGAGCTTCATGCCGGGGGTGGCAAGTCGGACAGTGGTCTGTGCGCCGGTCGCAAGATGGACGTCATGCCACCGTGTGCGGGTCAGCAGCGCGGCGAGGTCTTCGTCGGCGGGGCGTATGGGACGCGGCACGCCATTGAATCCCCAGGCCTGCATGACCGGCCCGATCAGGGGATTGAAGGCACCTTCGGTGTCGGCACAGTACGTCAGCGCGGTCTGCAATATGGTGGCGAAATTAGAGGAAACGGCCACCGGCTGCGGGGTGCCCGCCGCCGCGTTGACGGCACTGAGCGTGCTGGCGGGATTCCAAGCCGAGAGTTCGTTGTCTAACGCTTGGAAGGTGCGTTGCGCGATGTCGCGCGCCTGCGGTGCGGCGGCGGTGTCCGCGCACTGCACAGCGGCGATGGTACCCATCGTCGGCCATTCGAGACGCAGCGGCACGGGGGGAGCAGGACGGCAAGCGGTGAACAGGAGCGCAAAGGAAAGTGAATAACGAATAACGAATAGTGAATAATGAGACACAGGGACACTTGGTTTCTGGTTTCTGGTTTCACGGCGGTGTAAACGCCGCCCCCAGAACCGGCAAGCGTCTGCTTGCCCGGCGGCGGCCACTCTTTCGCTTCGGGTCTTTGCGCCTTCGCGTGATAATCCAAAAAGCCTTTGTGTCCTTCGTGCCTTCGTGTGAATAAAGGCTGAGCAATGTATGAAACCAGAAACCAGAAACCAGAAACCAAATATCACGCGCTCGGCTCGCACGATCCCTGTTGCCAACCGGTTATTCTTCATGGCACACGAACCTTGATGCGGAAAAATGCGGAGGGCGCATCGACCGGCGGATCAACGACGAGCGGCGCGCCGGTGCCCGGCATGTCGATGCAGCCCGGCAGGGGTTGCCATGCGGGCGGTTGCAACGTGGGTGAGGTTTCGACCGTGTAGAGGCGACCGGCCACGCCGTTCCACACGAGCACGAGCGTGCCTTGCGGTGTGCGCGAGAACGAGACCGCAAGACGGTCGGTCGGGTCGGTGGCATCGGTGCCTGCGATCTCTTCATCGGCGGAGGTCATACCGTCCGCGTCGATGTCGCCGTCGGCGTCGAGTACCAGCAAGAACGCTTCGAGCGGCTGGCTGCGGTTGCCGGCCGGATCGATCGCAACAACGCGGAAGAGGTGTTCGCGGTCGAGCGCGTTCGTGAGGCAGAGCGTCGCGGAGACTGTGGTGACTTCGGCAGTTGCAGCGGCGCAACTGAGCTGATAGGTGAGGTTGGTGGCGGGATTGTCGACGGCGGCTGGCCAACTCACGGTCAGGTCATTGGTCGTGATCGCATAGGTGCCGATGGCGCTGAGCGGCGCGAACGCGAGTACGCCGGGCAGGAAGGATGGCGGCGCGTTGTCGACTGTGAACCATGCCGAGGTGAAGGCGGACTGGAAGTAGCCGTTGTCGGCGGTGACGCGCAACAGCGCCTGGGTTGTGACGGCGGGCGGCGGCAGGACATCGTGCGTGGGCCAAACTGCGGCGAGGGTGTTGGTGACGTTGACGCGGTTGGTGGCGGTCGGCAGGCCGGGCACGGCATCGTCGGGAACGAAGGGCAGGGGAGCGCCGAAGTCGGCGGTCAGATTGGTGAGCGCGGCGGTTTGCCAGTGCGCGCCGCCGTCGGCTGACCATTGGAAGGCGAGGCTGACCGGCTCGCCGTCGTCATCGGCGACATTCGCGGCGAGGTACACAAGGCCGTCACCGTCGGTAGACTGCGCGGCGGTGAAGGCGGTCAGGCGCGGGAAGTCGCGGATGGCGAGTTGCCAGTCGAAAAATGCGTGCGGCGTGACGGGGTCGTTGGAATCGATGAACACTCTGATGGTATCGTCGCGTAGCGTCATGCCGGCGGGGAAGGTGCCCCAGTTGATGCGCGCGAGATAACCGCCAGAGGTGGAGTAGGGGGTGTTGATGGCGACATCGGGCGCGAAGGCGGGATGCGCGAGCAGCGGCGTGAGCGTGATATCGTCGATGTACCAGCCTTCGCGGTCGGTGTTGTTGTCGCCGCCGTAGTGGAAGCGGAAGAGGAGCGTGCGCCCGGCGAAGCCGTTCTGTTCGGGGTAGAGGGCGGCGAGGTCGAAGGTGGCGGTACGCCAGCCCTCGGTGCCGTTGCCGGCGAAGCAGGGTGTGCCGTCGGGCCAGGGCGAGCAGGCCCAGCCGTAGATCGTGTGGGTGTAGGTGCCGCGGAGCTGTTCGAAGGTTGTACCGCCGTCGGCGGAGATTTCGACGATGCCGCCATCGAAGGTGCGCGTCGAGTGGCGGGATTCGACTTCGGAGTGGATCCAGTAGTTGAATGAAAAGCGGGCGTTGGCACCGATCAGAGAAGGCGGCAGGGTGATGGTGGCGCGTTCGGGCGTGTTGGGCAGGCGGCGCGAGACCAAGACGGCGTGGAGCGCGTAGGGCGGCGAGACGGAGCGGTTGGTGGAGACCTGCCAAGCTTGGCCGAGCGAACGCCAGTCCCAATGGAGCAGGTTGGTGGTTGTGATGGATTCGTCGCGCGCGAAGCGCAACGACCATTCGAGGGGCGCGTTACCGGTGTTGTGGAGATTCATGGCGGCGGAGAAGGGGGCTTGCGTGGGCAGCGCGACGTGCGCGATGTCATGGAAGCGCGAGGTGTCCGCCACGGGATGGTAGACGAAAAAGAAGAAGGTTTCAGTTACGCTGACGCGGCCATCGGGATCGACTGCGGTGATGCGGTATTCAACATCGTCGCCCGGCGTCGAGGGGTCGAGGATCGCGGCGGTGAAGAGGTCGTTGGAAAGTGGAGTCATGACAGTGGTTTGCCAAGGGTCGGTGCGGCGACGCCATTCGACTGCGGCGGTGACGGCGTGGGTGTCGGTGATGAGCGCCGTGATGGTAAAGGGGCCGGGACGCGTCTGGAACTCATCAAGCGGTTCGTGCGTGATGACGGGCGGGGCCGGGACGGAGGCGGCGTCGAGCGGGTTGGTTCGGTCGGCGAACTCTTCGGCGTTGGTGAAGCCGTCGAGGTCGTCGTCAGCGGCGGAGTCGAGTCCGTTGGTGCCGGTGTACCGGATCTCCCACCAATCGGCGAGTCCGTTGTCGTCAGCGTCGAGGTCGGCAGGCAGGTAGATCGCCTCGAGGGTGTGCGGGGTGTCCATGGAGAGCGTGCCATAAGCAGGTGCGCAGGCAGCGGGTGCGGAGGGCGAGCGTGCGCCGTCAAGGCGCCACTCGGTGAAGACGTGGGGCACGGGGTCGTTGGTGAGCGTGGCGGGGGCTGGGGGGACGGCGAGGGGCTGGCCTTCAGCACCCCAAAGATGCTGGGCGGGGAAGGCCGGGTGCGCGGAAGTGAGCGTGAGGCGGTGTTGGCGTTGCCAGAGCCAGACCAGCATGGAGTGCGTGGCGACGGGGAACGACACGGTTAGGTTCGTGCCGCTTTGCGGGGTGCTACCGGTGCCAAAAAAACCGGTGGCAGCGTAGCGTGTTGAATCAGTGACCGGCACCAACGGCGGCGCGGTAGCGGTGGCGACGAGGCCGGAGGCGAAATAAGTGGTGCCGTAGTCAGGCGCGACGGTGCCGATATCGAAAGGCGAGCCGCGGACTTCCAGATTGAGGCGGTCGGTAACATGAAAACTTGCGTTGTCAGCATCGGCGGGCCAGCCGCCCTCGTAGCCGGCGTGGTTCGCGGCCGTGAGGCGGTAGGTGACGCGCGTGCGGGCAGGTTGCGGGGCGATTGCGCCTTCAAAGAGATTGCCGGAGAGCTGCGTCATCTGCTGCGTGTGGATCACACCGGGGGCGCGGTCGGTCTGCCACAGCAGCCTGACGGATTCGGGGTCATAGAGCCCGAGTGGTTCGAGTGTACAGGTGACGCGGTACGCAGTCTGCGTGTCGTACGTGTTGATGAGCGGTTCGTGCGTGATGACGGGCGGCACGATGTTGAGGGCTGGCGCGAAGGAGAGCGCGGGGTCACCGAAAAGGTTAAGTTCGTAGTAGACCCAGCGCCAGTGGTTCGCGGCATACGGAACCAGCATGTGCAGATTGGCGCGACGCGATGCTTCGTTGATGGCGCCCAGACGTGTGGCCGTGCCGCGCAGGGCGGCATCCAGGAAGCTGCGGTGAAAGCGATGGGAATGGCCGCCGATCACGCCGACGAATTCCCAGCCCGCCCGCGCATTCATGACAGCGGCGCAGGCGGCGTTGCTGACCGTGACGATCTGTTCGGCGAAGCAGTCCGGCCTGTCGAAGGCGCCACAGTCACAGGCTTGCGAGTAGATGAAGTAGGGGAGCGAGTTGGTGAAGGCGGCAACGGTGGCCTGATGGTTGGTTTTTGAAAGTGGTATTTTCATGCAGGTCGTGGCGCTGCCGTGACCGAGGTGATTGATCGAGAAGTAGTCGCGGTTGAGGTGGTTCAGTGCGTCTGTGGTGTCCCATAGGCCGAGATCCGAATCGTAGAGCGTATGTGACGTGTCGAAGACATCGGCGTAGGGCGAGTTCTCATAACCCATGGAAACGAGGGCGTAAGTGTTGGTTCCCCATCGCAGCTCTTCCATAAAGCCGGTGGCGTAAACGACCGATCCAAAGTTCACCTTTTCGGCCAGAAAGGCGTTGGGCGCGAGTTCGGCGGCTGTCGCGCTTTCATGGCGCAGTGTTTTACGCACCATATGGGCGAGTTCGTCCGTCGTGGCCACCGGGAAGCGACCGACCATGATCTCAGCGATCAGATCAACATCTTTGCCGTTGAGACCATCGGTAATCTCCCCGTAGCGACCGTTGCCGTTGCCATCGAAGGGGCCGTCGAGGCAACCGTAGTAGATGGCATCGGAGGGAATCTCGGCGGTCACCGTGGAGAGGATGTCGGTAACCGAGATATACAACTTGCGCGCCGGGATGAGGTCGAACGTGCCGACGATCAACAGGTCGCGGATGCCCCATTGCGCGTAGGCTTCTTGCAGGAAGGCGCGGATTTTGGCGGGGAGGTCAGGGCCGTCGTACTGCGCGGCGACCCATTCGACGGTCACGAGGCCGGGCGCGTAGCCGGAGCGTGCGCGCGCCTCGCAGAGGGCTTGCAGGTTCCAGGGACCTGGGGCGTGATGAATCAGGTTCGAGGTGGAGAGCACCAGATAGGTACAGGGCGTCTCCGGCGAAAGTTCAAACGCGGCGGGCGGCGTCATGGCGCGGCGCGTGCCGCCCAGCGCCTGCGCGAGACGCGGCGGCGGTGCGGGCGGGAGCGGGGGGGCAGGGCGGAGGGACACGGTGACGGCGAGGCTTTCCGCCGCGAGCAGACGGCGGGCGGCAGGCAGGTAGCGCACCGGATAGAGCGGGACACTGAGCAGCGCGGCGTCGCGGCAGCGATCAACGCGCCAGGTAGTAAGCGTAAGGTCGGGGTAGGGGTCGGTCTGGGCGTAGACGGCTGCGTCGGGGCCGATGGCCGGGGCAGGCGGTGCGCCGGGGATGCGCGGCGGCTGCCCCCACTCCAGTGGGCCGGGAAGTGGCAACTCGTTCTCGACCAACGGCTTGATCGTTACGGTCTCAACCTCAAAGCCGTCGGGAAGCGTGAAGGTGGCGCCCCGCACCGGCAGCACCGGCAGCGCCGACCGGACATCCGGCGCGCACCCCTCCACCGTCACCCGGGAGGTGTTGTCCGCAAGCGTGATGACGGTCGGTGGCGCGAAGTGAAACACGCGCGTGAGCGTTTCGGCTGACCGTGCACATGGACTCAGGGCCAGCAAACACGCGCCGACAGTGGCGACCGGATGGAAAACACAACGCATGTAGAACAGTTTAGAGGAGTCGCACAGGCGCGACAATCACGAATTTCGACTTGGTATCCCGGCGGAGATTCAATACACTACACGCATTCGTCATGAATCATGTACAGCAACACGGGAGGGGTATGCGCGGATCATTTTTTGTATGGGCGGCGTTGGCCGGTTGCATGGCGTTGCAAATGCGGGCTGCCGATTGGACGCAGTGGCGCGGTAGCAACCGTGATTTGATCGTTACGGGGGAAAAACTGGCCGCGACCTGGCCGGAGGGCGGTCCTAAACGGCTGTGGCTGGCCGAGTTGCCGGGCGAAGGGTATTCCGAGCCGATCGTGGCGCAAGGCACGTTGTTTGTTACCGGTAGTACCGGTGATAAGAAGAGCCGCGTGGGGCACCTGTTCGCGCTCGACCCGAAAAGCGGCGCGATCCGCTGGCAGGTGGAGTACGGGCCGGAGTGGGGGGCCTCGTATGAGTTCGCGCGTACCTCGCCGACGTTTCACGAAGGGCGTCTCTACTTGGTCGGCGGGCTCGGGCATGTGGTGTGCATTGATGCGAAAAAGGGCGATATCGTATGGCGCGTCGATAGCCATGCAGAGTTCGGCGGGCGCAACATCACGTGGGGCATCGCCGACAATCCGCTGATTTACGACGGTAAGGTGATCTGTCAGCCGGGCGGCCCGGATGCCGCCGTGGTGGCGCTCGATATCAAAACCGGTCGGCCGGTGTGGAAGAGCAAGGGGTTGAGCGAGCGCAGCGCCTACTGTTCGCCGGCCCTGCTGACGCTCAACGGGCGGCGTCAGGTGGTCACCATGTTGGAGGATCATGTGGTGGGACTCGACGCACAGAGCGGCGAGCCGCTCTGGAAGCACCCGCACCGTAACAAACACGCGGTTCATCCCAACACACCGGTGCTGTGCGGTAAGGATCGCATTTTCATCTCTTCGGGTTACGCCCTCGGTTCTGAGATTCTGGAGATCGCGGGTGGCACGGTCAAGCAGGTCTGGACCGATAAGTCCTCCGACAACCACTTTCAGGGCGTGGCGTTCTACAAGGGCCGTATCTTTTCGTCGGGCGGCGGGCGACTCACCTGCTTCGATCCGGCGGACGGACGCGTGGTGTACAACGTGGAGGGCGCGAAAAAAACATCTTTCTGTATCACACCCGTCGGCATGATCACGTATGACGAGCGCGGCGGGACGGTGATGTTGGTGGAAGTCGGGGCTGACAGCTATCGGGTGATTGCCTCGTTCAAGATCGATTATGGCAACGGGCCGCACTGGTCCTCGCCAGTGATTTCGGATGGCGTTCTGTATCTGCGTCGCGGCAAGGGCATTGCCGCGTTTGCGGTGGGCGCCCAGTAGGAGTTCAACATGAAACGTATGATGTGTAGAGCTGTGTTGGCGGGTGTCGCGGTTGCGGCTGTGACAGGGTGTATGACAGATAAAGGAGCGTGCAAGAAAATGAGTAAGGGATGTGAGCCTTCGGTAGTAGTTAAACCTTTTGGCAAGACCAAGGACGGCCAGTTGGTGCAGCAGTACACGTTGACCGGCGCGGGCGGCGTGGTGATGGATGTGATCGATTACGGCGGCAAGGTTGTGCGTCTGTTCACGCCGGATCGCACGGGCGCCAAGACCGACATTACGCTGGGCTTTAATGATGTCGCGGGCTATGAGACGCACGACCCTTATTTCGGTTCGCTGATCGGACGCTACGGCAACCGTATCGCGAACGGCAAGTTTGTTCTGGACGGCAAGACCTATACCCTGCCGACCAACAACGATCCGGGCGGGATGCCCTGTTCGTTGCACGGCGGCAAGCGGGGCTTCGATGCCTATGTGTGGGACAGCGAGCCGCTTTCTGACGGTCGGACCGTGGGCGTGCAGTTCAAGATGCGCAGCCCCGACGGTGACCAAGGTTATCCTGGCAATCTGGACGTGACCGTGCGCTACTGGCTCACGCCGGAGAATGTGTGGCGCATCGAGTATGAGGCGGTGACCGACAAGGCGACGCCGGTCAACCTGACCCAGCACCTCTATTTCAACTTCAAGGGCGAGGCTGAAGGCACGATCCTGGATCATGAATTGACGCTCATGGCGGACCGCATGACGCCGGTCAACAAAGGCCTGATCCCCACCGGCGAGGTGGTGCCGGTCAAAGGCACGCCGTTTGATTTCACGACGCCTTGGCCGATCGGCGCGCGTATCAAGGCTGATAACGAACAGCTTCGCTTCGGCGGCGGCTACGACCACAACTGGGTGCTGAACAACCAGAGCGGCAAACTCGCGCCAGCCGCCGCGCTCTATGAGAAGACCACAGGGCGTTACATGGAGGTGTGGACCACCGAGCCCGCGATCCAGTTCTACTGTGGCAACTTCCTGACTGATCAGGTGCCCAGCAAAAAGCCGGGCAAGAACCTCTGTTACCGCGGCGGCTTGGCACTTGAGACGCAGCACTCGCCCGACTCGCCTAATCAGCCGGCGTTCCCGTCGACGATCCTGCGCCCCGGCGCGGTCTATAAATCAACGACTGAGTACCGCTTCGGCGTCAGGTAAGCGAAAGCAAGGAGAGAACAATGGGTATCCTAGACATTGTCATTTTTGTGGGATTCATCGCGGCGGTGATCGGCGTCGGTCTCTGGAAGAGCAAGAGTGCGCAGAGTCAAGATAGCGACGCTGCAGATTACTTTCTGGCGGGACGTGGGCTGACCTGGTGGTTGATCGGCATCTCGCTGATCGCGGCCAACATTTCGGCGGAGCAGTTTGTCGGTATGTCCGGTCAAGCCGCATCCTATCTGGGCATCGCAATCGCCAGTTACGAGTGGATGGCGGCGGTTACGCTGGTCTTTGTGGCGTTCGCCTTTTTGCCCTATTTCTTGAGGACGGGGATCTACACGATTCCTGGTTTTCTTGAGCACCGCTATAACAAACATGCGCGCTCGATCATGGCCCTCTTCATGATGGTGATCTTGGTCGGCGTGTCGCTGTGCGGTGTGATCTATGCCGGCGCGTTGCCGATGCGTGACCTGCTGGCGCACGCGGGAGTGAAGGTGTCGCTGGTGGCCTGTTGCTGGATCATGGGCGTGCTGGCCGCCGGTTATGTGGCGGCAGGCGGCCTCAAAGCCTGCGCGTGGGCCGACCTGATGCAGGGCACGGCGTTGACCCTTGGCGGCGCGTTGATCGCCTTTTTCGCGTTTCAGGCGTTGGGTGTCGCCAACGTTGCCGAACTGGCGCACGGGGTCGGCGCGACCACCGCGCCCAACGCGGTGCCGCCAGTGGTGACGGCTGAGATGGGGGCGTTCCAGCGCTTCTTTACGCTCAATGCCGACAAGCTTCACATGTTCCTGCCCAAGACCGATACCATCATTCCGTGGACGGCGCTCTGCCTGGGGCTCTGGATTCCCAACATCTACTACTGGGGCTTGAACCAGTACATCACGCAGCGCACGCTCGGTTCGGCCTCGCTGGCTGAGGGCCAGAAGGGTATTGTTTTCGCGGCGGCGCTGAAACTGCTGATCCCCTTCATCATCGTTTTCCCCGGCATCATTGCTTTCAACCTGTTTGACAAGGACATGGCGGACAGCGCGGTTGCCGACTATGTAGTTGCGCACGAGGCGGGCGTCAAAAAGGATCTCGGTTTCACCGTGCTCGCACCCTCCGAAGCGTGGCAGGCGAAAAATGCGGACAAGATGCCGATCGTGACGGCCTACAACGCGGAGGTGACCGCCAAGGCCGCCGCTGCGCAGAAGAGCACGACCGTCGCGTACAAGAGCGATACCGCGCTGGGCCTGCTGATCGCCAAGCTGTGCATGGGCAAGAAGGGGCTCTTCGGGTTCATCATCGCGGCGTTGCTGGGCGCGATTGTCTCGTCGCTTGCCGCTGTGCTCAATGCGGCCTCCACGATCTTCGCGATCGACATCTACAGCGAGTACATCAACAAGCAGGCTTCGCAAAAGCAGCTCGTTGCGATCGGTCGCATCAGCGTGGGTGTCTTCGTGGTCATCGGTTGCGTGGTGGCGCCGTTGCTGGACGATCCGAAGTTCGGCGGCATCTTCACCTACATCCAAGAGTTCCAAGGCTATGTCTCGCCTGGCGTTCTGGCGGTCTTTATTTTCGGCCTGCTCAACCGGACAGCAAGCGGTGCGACCGGTGTGACGGGGCTGTTGCTGAACCCGGTGCTCTACTACCTCTTCAAGCGTTATCTGCCGCAACTCGACTTCCTCAACCGCATGGCGCTCTGCATGATCATCGTGCTGGCGGTCATGACAGTGATGGGGTTTGTGACCCGGCTGCCCAAGCCGGTGGTGTTCCAATCCAACACGCAGATCAATCTGGAAAGTTCGAAGGGCGCCAAGTGGGGCGGCATCGCAGTGGTGATCGCAACGGCGATCCTGTACATCATCTTCCGTTAGTGCCTTGCGGCTCGACGGGCACGATAAAAAACAAGTTGTTTGTTTAACGCAGAGGCGCAGAGGCGCAGAGGTTTTTTGGGGGTAACGCGCTCCCGGACAAACTAATGCACTCATGCACTAATTAACTAATTAACTTGGGTTGCGGGCTTCGCCCGCATTAGGAGGTTTTATGGCTGAAGGAAGCAAGGTGGCGGAGCGCGTGCGGAATTACCGTGAGCGCTTGTCGATGACGATCGAAACCCTGGCCGAAAAGTCCGGGGTCAGCGCAGAGGTGATCACGGCGGTCGAAGCCGGTGAGGTCTACCCCGCGTTGGGGGTGCTGGTCAAACTTTCGCGGGCGCTGGGCCAGCGCCTCGGAACCTTCATGGACGACCAGTACAAGGACGACCCATTGATCGTCCGCGCCGGCGAACGTTCCGGCGAGCAGGTCTCGCATAAGGCGCAGGCGTCCGGCGGGTTCGTCTACATGCCGCTAGGGCGCGGCAAGACCGACCGCCACATGGAGCCGTTCTATATCCAGATTGCCGGGGATGCCCAAGCGCATTTCTCATCGCACGAAGGTGAGGAGTTTATCATCGTCATGGAAGGCGAGATCGAGCTGGTTTATGGCGAAGAGACGCATCTGCTCAAGTCCGGCGATTCGGCTTACTACAACTCAGTCGTGCAACACCGGGTCTCTGCCGCGAATGGCCAGCCGGCCACGATCTACGCGGTGATCTTTATGCCGTTCTAATGCGCGGAGCCGTATAATGGAGAAAGATTTGTTTAAGTTGACCGATCCCTTTGGCAGTGCGCCGAGCCGACCGCCCTTCAAGCAGTCGGTCTCAACTGGAGTGCCGTGGAATAACCTGCCGATCACGCGGGACTACACACTGGGGCAGTTGCTCGATCAGACGATTGCGCGCTGCGGTCCGCAGGATGCCTTGGTCTATGCCGACCGCGACTTCCGCTTGACGTGGTACGAGTTCGGCGAAGAGGTCGACCGGCTGGCCCGCGGCCTGATGACGCTGGGCGTCAAGCGCGGCGAGAAGGTCGCGCTGTGGGCCACCAACGTCCCGCACTGGATCCCGCTGATGTTTGCGACCGCCAAGATCGGCGCCATTCTGCTGCCGCTCAATACGAACTACAAGTCGGCGGAGATTGACTTCGCGCTCAAGCAGTCGGACACCGAAAACCTCTTTCTGATCAACGGGTTTCGCGACACGGACTACGTACAGACGCTTTATGACTTGATTCCTGAACTGCGGGAGCAGCCGCGCGGCCAACTTGTGTCCAAGAACTACCCGTGTCTGAAGCGCGTCTTTTTCTTGGGTCCAGAAAAGCACCGCGGCATGTACTCGGTCAATGAAGTTTTCGCGCTGGCCGTGCAGACGCCGCAGGCCGAATATGAGGCCCGCCAACGTGAAGTAAGCTGCCATGATGTCGTGAACATGCAGTATACTTCCGGCACCACCGGTTTTCCCAAGGGGGTGCAGCTCACGCACTACAACATTGCGAACGACGGTTTCTGGATCGGTGCGTGCCAGAATCTCTCGGCGGTGGATCGCGTGTGTATTCCTGTGCCGCTCTTCCACTGTTTCGGCTGCGTGTTGGGCGTGATGGCTTGCGTCAACCATGGCGCGACCATGGTGCTGGTGGAAAAATACGATCCCGTCAACGTCATGATGTCGGTCGAAAAAGAGCGCTGTACCGCTGTGTACGGGGTGCCGACCATGTACATTGCCATACTCGACCACCCGCTCTTCGATAAGTTTGATTTTTCCACCTTGCGTACCGGCTTGATGTCCGGCTCGCCCTGTCCGGTCAAGCGCATGCAGCAGTGTGTGGATCAGATGTACATGCGCGAAGTCTCGATTCCGTACGGGCTGACCGAGACCGGCCCGGTGATGACGCAGACCCGTTATTTCGAGCCGAGTCTCGAGCGCAAGTGTACGACCATCGGTCAGGCGCTGCCCGGCATCGAGGTCGCAATCATCAATCCCGAGACCGGCGAACTCTGCGCCATCAACGAGCCGGGCGAGATCTGCTGCCGTGGCTACAACGTGATGGCCGGCTACTACAAAGAACCGGAAATGACCGCCAAATGTATCGATGCCAACGGCTGGGCGCACTCGGGCGACATCGGCCACATGGACGAACAGGGTTACTACTTCATCACTGGACGTCTGAAAGACCTGATTATCCGTGGTGGCGAAAACATCTCGCCCAAAGAGGTCGAGGATTTCATCGGCCACATGCCGGGGGTGCAGGACGTGCAGATTGTGGGTGTCCCCAGCAAAAAATATGGCGAGCAGCCCGGTGCTTTTGTCATCCCCATGCCGGACGCGGAGATTACCGAGCAGGATGTCGAGGATTATTGCCGCAACAAGATCGCCTGGTTCAAAATCCCGAAGCACATCCACTTCTTGGAGAGCTACCCGCAGACCGCCAGCGGCAAGATCCAGAAATACAAGCTGCGCGAATTGGCCGCACAGCTCTGGCCGGACGCATGAGAGAGTGAATAGTGAATAACGAATAACTAATCTCGCTGTGCGCTGGGAGGGACAAGCGTCTGCTTGTCCGGCGGCGGCTCAGCCACCGCTTTTGTGAACGCTCAACTTCAACTCTCAATGTTCAACATGATGGACAGGATAAGAGGACGTAGGCTTGGTGATGTATGACAGCGGACTTTTTTGCAGGACTTGAGCGCTTATACACAAGCTACGTTGAGTCATTCCGGAACGCCGACGGCGTTTTGCCGGAAATGATCGGGCTTAAGTTGCGGCATACGCGCGGTGTGGTTGATAATGCCGCCTTGATAGCGGAAGGGGAGGGGTGGTCTTCTGAAGACGCTTTCATGGGGCGGGCGGGTGCGCTGCTGCACGACACGGGGCGGTATTCACAGTGGCAAGAGTTCGGAACATTTCAAGACTCGAAGTCGGTCGATCATGCGCAGCGGGGCGTCGAGGTCATCACGCGGGAAGGCTGGCTCTCCGGCTTGACGGCGGCAGAGCGCAAGATGGTGCTTGCGGCAGTCGCGGTACACAACCGCAAAGAGTTGCCGGATGGGCTCGACGCTAAGACTGCCGCACAGGCGCACTTGGTACGGGATGCGGACAAGCTGGACATTTTACGCGTATTTGAGACGGCCGTAGCGGACGGGATGTTGAACCGCAATCCTGAGATGGCGTGGGAGTTGCGGATGGATGGGCCACCTTCACCGGATGTTTTACAGGCGGTTGCCGCCGGAGTTAGCATTGATTACGCGCAGGTCAAATCTCTGGCGGATTTCATCCTGATTCAGGTAGGATGGCTGCCGTGCGGCTTTCATTACAACACAGCTTTACGACTGGCCGCAGAGCGCAAGGCACTCGAATTCCGAGAAAGCTTTTTAACTGAACGATGCGGACATGATGTCTTTGAAGCGTGTTTTAGCAGGGTGAGGCGGCGGATGTCCATGCGTTTGGCCGCGACGGAGGCTGTTGGCGACTGATAAGGACGCGGAGGACAAAAATGTGGATCAAACTGATTTCACCCAAAGTCACGATGCGTCCTATGGACTCCGCGTTCAAAATGCAGATGTCGCCATCCTTGGCGTTGCTCGTTCTGGGCGCGCTGACCCCGCGTCAACACAAGGTTACGGTCTGCGACGAAAATGTCGAGCGTCTAGATCTGCGCGACCCTCCCGATCTCGTCGGCATCACGGTCAAAGCCGACACCGCTGATCGATCATGGGATATTGCGCAAGCCTATCGCGCGAAGGGTATTCCTGTTGTCATTGGCGGTATTCACCCGACCGCGTGCCCGGAGGAGAGTGCGCCCCATGCGGATGCCATTGTTATCGGTGAAGCCGAGCCGGTGTGGGCGGACGTTCTGGCGGACGCACAGGCCGGGAAGTTGAGGCCGTCGTACGGCAGCGCCACGCCGATTTCGCTGGATCAGACTCCGATACCGCGATGGGAACTGATCGACAAGAAACGTTACCTTTTTACCAACACATTGACGATCGGTAGAGGCTGCCCGTGGCACTGCTCCTTCTGCTACAACAGCTCTCCCAACCTGCCCAAGGGGTACCGTGCGAAGCCTATCGAAAATGTACTGGCTGAGATCGCGTCGCTCAACTCTCGCCACGTTATGTTCATTGACGACAACTTTATTGCCGATCCCGCATACGCGCGCCAACTGCTTCAGGCGTTCCGTCCCCTGCACTTGACGTGGCATACGGCGGTCAGCGCGGATATCGGTCAGCATGACGACATCCTCGACCTGATGGTGGAGACGGGGTGCCGCAGTCTCTTCATCGGATTTGAGAGCTTGAATCCCGCAAATCTGCGCACGGCCAACAAGTTGCAAAACAAGCGTGAAAAATACGAAGACCTTGTGCGTAAGATTCACGGTCGCGGGATGATGGTCAACGCAAGTGTGGTCTTTGGGTTTGATGAGGATGGTCCGGAGGTGTTTGAACAAACAACCGACTGGCTCATCTCCCAGAGGATCGAAACGATGACAGCGCATATTCTCACCCCGTATCCCGGAACGGCGTTGTACACGCGGTTGCTGAGTGAAGGCCGGATTTTCGATCATGATTTCACACACTACAACACGTCCCGCGCTGTCTTCCGCCCGGCGAAAATGACCGCGAAGGAACTCGAATCTGGATACTTGGACGCGTACAAACATTTTTACTCCCTGCGCAGCATTTTCGCGCGAATGCCAAAATATGACGGCGGCCGTGTGCCATACCTGCTCTTCAATCTTTGCTACAGAAAATACGGTGGCCTCGTGTCCTTTCTCGCATCACCGAGACTCATGCGGTTTTTCGGCGCTCTCGGCACCTCGCTTTCCTACCCGGACTTGCGCGGGGAAGTTCATTAGTGCGTTAGTTCATTAGTGCATTAGTTTGCTTTGGCATGGCTCAGTTTTTTCAAACAGAGGTTTTTTTCGGAGGGTGCTACTCCAGCCGCAGGTCGCGCGTCGAACGTCGCGGGTCAACCTCTCTTGTTGCGGCCACGCAGTGGCTCGCAGCCGTGAGAGTAAAAGCGCTGTCCTGCTTTTTCGCCGCGCAGCGGCAGGGCGGTGTGCAAAAGCGGTGCCGCGAGCCGCGCACAACGCGGCTCTTGCCACCGCACTCCAAATTTTCGCACTTACTTGAGCGTTTTCTAGGACTGCCAAAAACGCCAAGATGCCCCTGTTTTTCATGTCAAAAAAAGAAACCCGAAACCAAGGGAAGTGTGCGCATCAGCCTTTTGCAAGACACGTTGTTGCGGGCGAGGACGCCCGCGCCCGACTCACTGCTCTCCTTTTCACCGGAGACGTACAATCTTCGCACACCCCTGTCACCAACCGATTACGCAAGACTGCCAATTGACAAGGAAAAGAAAGTCGATATGATCCATTGATCTAGCTCGGCCTAGGAAAAACCAGCACGAAAGGACGGCATGACGATACAAAAAACAGCGGTCTCGTACGGGAAGATAAAGATGTTGGGGTGGGGTGGTGGACTGGTTACCATGCTCACCATTTGGGGCGTCTTTGTTGCGCAGGAGTGTACGGCTGCGGTCGTTGGAGAGAGTGCGCCCCCGGTTTACACCGCGCCTGATCCGCTCGACATGTGGTGGACGTTCGGGGCGCACGAGCCTTATACGATGTACCGGCGCATGGGCGTGAGGTCCACTGGCGGTATCCACGGAAACTGCCATTGGCTGCCCGAGTGGTTCAAGTGGTGGGATTCGGAGGAGTGCCCGAAACTGATGGAAGAACTTGGGCTCAACTGGCTTTTATGCCGCTTCTACAAGGGCATGGGATGGGAGGAGGAGAAAAAGGATTTCCCGAACGTCAAGCGCTTCGTGGAGAATTGTCATAAGCACGGGGTGAAGGCGGTCGCCTACGTGCAGTTCTCGACAATCTACCCCGAGACGATGAAGCGTGAAATCCCCAACCTGGAGGAGTGGGCCGCGCGACGCAGCGATGGACAAATCTATTACTACTCCAGATATTTCCGCTGGGAGCCTTGCTTCAATGAGCCCGCCTTCGAGGAGTATCTCAAGAAGGTGATCCGCATCGCGCTTACCGAGGGCGGCTTCGACGGCATCTTCTTTGACAACGCCTATATGAAGCCGTGCTTCTGTAGCCGTTGCCAGAAGCTGTTCCACGAACACCTGATGACGATCAAAAATCCGGCGGACCGCTTTGGCTTCGATTCGTTAGACTGTTTCGGGATGCCGGAGTACGCGGCGCTGCCTTGGGGCGAAGTGCGCGAGCCGCTCTTGCAGGAGTTCAACGTGTGGCGCACGAAGCGTATGACGGCGCTCTTCAAGCGCTTCTACGACTATGCTCATTCGGTGAAACGTGACTGCGTGGTCGCCGCAAACATCTGTCCTTACCGTGCCCCCAATACCGTAGGCAACAAGTCTGTGGACATGACGGAGCTTCCGAAGTGCTTTGACCTCGTGATGGGGCAGGCCAACATGTATCCGCACCTCGAAGGCGATGTGATCGTCAACCGCGTGCGCGATCTGAAATATGCGCGGGAGTTTCCGGCCACCTACTTCGCCTCGTGCGACGGTGCCGCAGGCGACAGCCAGAACGAAATTGAAGAGACGTATCTGCTGCCGATGGTTGAGGACGTTGTTTTCGGCGGCGTGCCGGCTGACCGCACGATCATGGCCCCCTATGCCGATCCGGACGGGGGGTTCATCAATCGACAGCGTCTCGCGCGGCGTCGGCCCCAGCTTGTCGCGTTCCAGAAGTTTGTGAAGGCGAATCGTGCGTTGTTCGCCGCGAAGGACTGGATGCCTGTGCGTTTGCTCGTGTCGGGACCGTCGATGCTCCATTCTCAGCTTTCGCATGAGTCGCTTCTGGCTGCTGAGGGCGCGGCGTTGAGAGGGCATGTACCGTTCGGCTATTCGATCTCTACCGAGGCGAATCCGTTGCCGCATGCGGAGGATGCCGCGGTGATCGTTGTGGCGAATCAGACATGCCTCTCGGATGCGCAGGTCGCTGCGCTTGTTTCCTATGCGAAGAAAGGGGGACGCCTCGTCTGCACCGGCGAGTCGGGGCGTTATGACGAGTGGAACCGCCAGCGCCACACGAACCCGCTCAAAGCCGCAGTTGCGAAGTTGCCGAATGTCGCATGGCGCGATAAAGCCGATTCCGCCAAGATGAAATACCTGACGCACATCAAGTACGCGATATACCGCCCCGTGGAGGGGTCCGCGCCGTTTCTCGCCGACCTCGCCAAAACCGGCTGGAAGCCGTCCGTGGAGGTTGTCGCCGCGCCGGAGACGGTGTTCGCTCAATTCAAGGTCGCCGGGACCGACGTCGCTTCGGTGCACTTCGTTAACTACGAGTTTCTGCATCCGGTAAAAGGTGTGCGGCTGCGTCTTCCGGCGGGTAAGAAGCCCGTATTCTTCGCTCCGCTTGACGATCCCGCCGCAACCGATCCACCACGCGAGGTTTCGCCCGGCGTCTGGGAGTTGCCGCCGTTCGTCAAGTATGCGTATTGCACGATTAACAGTAAAGGAGGGTGATATGCGAT
>ERZ795047.2237-NODE-2237-length-18807-cov-5.196032_pt1 | contig 18807 bp, 29 predicted proteins | sample MGYA00375131_ERZ795047 | MGnify/ENA primary metagenome ERZ795047 (study PRJEB30176, sample SAMN05720228) | activated sludge metagenome | isolation source: Anaerobic digester | place: Japan | collected 2015-05-20 ...
GCGCCTCTACTTGTTGTCCTATTTGCGCTATTGTCAGGCTCGAATCTACGCGCTCCCGCTCCCCGGCGGCCAGCGCAAGGTCTGCCGCTTTTTGCTGATTTGCTGATATTTCAGCAATCGCCGCGCTTTGCAAGTCAGTCAACGCCTTTACCGCTTCCTGCGCCGGGCCTGTGTTCAGCGAAATAACCGCCTCCGGCAATGATAACCCCGGCATGGCCGCCGGGGCCAATGCGCTTACGCCTATATTAGTTTGAATCGCATTGTTGGAAGAAAAGCCTTTTGCGATTTCTTCCCGGATGCTTTTCAGGTATCCTTTCAGTTTTTGAACTGGCGCGCTATTTTCGCCAAACCCGGCTTCGATCAACTTCTCAACCCCGTTCTCGATTTCAGTCGTTTTCTCCCCGACAAAATCAGCGCCTAATGTGGCCTGTTTCTTATTTACGGCTTCGATGCTGGCAAGTACGGACTTTAGCGCCGTTGCCATTTTCTTCGCCGCGTCTTCGGATTCTTTCGATTGCGTTTTCGCCGTCGTGGTGGATGTGGCCACCGAATCGCCAAAACCCAAAAATGCGTCCCGCGCTTCTTCGGCGGCCGCCCGCGCTTTGTACTCGCCTTCCAATAGCGGGTCAATCGCCCGGCTTTGCAATTTGAACGCCTTATCAAAGTCCTGTGCCGTTACATTCGCCTGCGTTCCAAGGTCTTTTACCTGCTGTTGTAATTTCAGTATAACGGCCTGCGCGGTGCCCCCGGCGCGTATCATGTCGCCGGTGTTTATGAGCGTCGCTTCGCCGGCTGTTACGTCTCCAGATCGTTGTATTTCCTGAATCCTTAGCAGTATATCGGCCTGCTTTTCGTATATCGTATTAACCGCCTGCGCCTTCTTCCGTTCGGCAACCCCTTGCAAGATGCTCAAATTAAGGTCTTTCTGAACCTTGTTTAATTGCGCCAAACTTGCCTTTTCCAGGTTGATACCTGATAGGTAGTCAGGGTATGCCGATAACAGCGCGTCCGCCGCTTTCTTGCGGTCCTCCGTGCTGGTACGCACATCTTTAAGCGCGTCGATATTCTTGTTCAGAACGCCGATTTCGGCCGCCGCTTCCTGCCTTACGCCTTTCCCGGCGTCCTCGAACGTCTTTGCCGCAAACGCGGCCGCATCGAACCGCTCCGACATTAGGTAGACGGCAGCGGCAATGCCTAATACAATAGTGGCCAAACCGGCCGTAGCGGCAATGACGGCAACCCGCATACGAACGGCCGCGCCCTCTACCCCAAGCATGGCCGTACCAAAGCCTTTTATGTACTCGGTAAGGCTCTTTGTGCTTTGCGTCATCCCGCCGAAAAATAGGGCCAAACCCTGTGTAGATTTTGCCAGCGCGCCGAATATGCTAACCACTTGCGCCGATGCGCCGTAAAGCGCGCCCATCACTTTTACGGCCGGCCCTAGCGCCACTAAAAAAAGTCCGGCCTGAATAATCGCGCTTTTAGTGGCGTCCGAAAGGCTGGCGAACCAAGAAACGGCGCTTTGTAGCGCCTTTGTAAACGTGTCTAACTTGCCTTTTACGTCGAACGTGTTGACGATGGTTTCACCCAACGTGGCAAGCGAATTGCGCGCCTCGGCAGCCGCGTTTACAAGCGCGTTTTTGATGCCGCCTTCGACACGGGGAAGAACCGCCGCTGCCGCCGTTATTTTCTGCACAAACTCCTCCCCGGTGACGCCCATCTCCCGTAACCGCTCCACGTTAGCCGTGCCAAAAGCGTCTTTCATCAAAGACGAAATTTTAGGCATGTTTTCAGAAAGAATCGTAATATCTTCCTGCAATATCCGGCCCTTAGAAACGATCTGCGCAAATTGTCGGGTAACGCCGTCAAGTTCTTGCGCTGTTCCGCCTGTTAGGGCTATGGCATTTGCCAATTGCACCAGCGTCTCCCTCGATTGTTCGGCTGAAAATCCGACGTTTTGTAGGCGAACGGACCCGCGTACCGCCTGCTCAAAATCCAAGCCCGGTGCCATCGCCGCCTGGCGTAGCGCCTCTACCTCTTTTGTAGCGTCCGATGCACTTCGCCCGGCCGCTGCAAATGTGGACGTCATTGCAAGTTTCAGCGATTCGATTTCCCCGGCTTGCTTTATTGCCGATGCCCCCAATGCCGCCAACGGCAAAGAAATTGACAGCGCAAGGTCGTTGCCCAACTGCGAAAACTTACGGCCCGAACGCTCCAGGTCGCGCTCTACCTTTTTCAGGCTGCTGTCGAAGTCCTTGTAGAGAAGTCCGAGCCTTACGTTAAGTTCGCTGATTGTTGCCATGCACTTTTAATTCTTTCTTTGCCGCATCTGCTCAAATTCGGCGTCCGCGTGCGCGTTAAAATTCGCCAATACGGCCGGGTCTACCGGCTGCCATTCGATTACTTTTTTCTCTGCCCAGGGGGACGGCCAAAAGCGGTCTAACGTGGCGTTTTTCTTCAAATTAGGGGAGCAGATTAGAAATGTAGATACTCGCAAGCGCTCAAAATCGTACTTCATCCTATTGTCATACGCCGTCACTTTCGCATCAAACCAACGCGGCGTACTGTCCCAAAATTCCCGCTCGGTCATGCCGATTATGGCCGCCGTTTCGATAAGGCTTTGCCAGTCGATCCGGGGCGGGCTGTCGTGGTCGCCAATGCCTTTTTTTTTGCCGCATCTTCGCCCGTCGGCTTTGGCAGGGAATCGAATATGGCGGTAATGCAGGCCGAAACGGCGCTATTGTCGGCAAAAAGCATCCCGGCAAGTTCTTCAACGTCAAGATTGAACTCCATGCCCTCTTTCCGGTGCGCGTATTTCATTCCGAAATAAACAAGGTCGGACAACGGCTTTATCCGCATCGAAAGGCCGGCTCGCACAATGTCGTTATCTGCAATAGCCTGCCCGGCCTTGTCTATGTCTTCAGCCACCTTGAAAAGAAGTTCGTTATAATTGCCGCCGGTTTGGGCCTCGTAAGTGTAGGCCACTTCATACCCAAACCAAACAGGGCGTTCAACGCCGCCCAACTTTACCCATGTGGTCATATTGTTTCAGATTATTAAGAGAATGTGCCCTGCGTGATTGCGCCGCTGACCTCGATTTCGTAGGACATGGTTACGCCCTCGTTTTGGCCGCTGGATGTGATGCCGGCCGATGTGAAATACCCATCGCCGGACAGTTTCGTGTCGCCCGATACGCCGGTGCCAAAAATCCAGTTCACGCGGGTTTGGGCGATGACCTGGGTCAAAATTTCGTCGTGGCCATTCGTGGCGTCGTATGCGACGAATAATTCCCCGGAAATGGTTGCCGATGTCATGCCCGGCAAAACCTCCTTCCATTGGCCGGAATCTTTGCAGGTAACGTCGAACATTTCATTGTTGATCGTCAGTTCGGCGTTTGTTTGGCAGGTAATCGTTACGGGCGTAGCGCCGTCGTTTGCGACCTGCAATTTGAGTAGTTTTGAATTAACTGTGCCCGTTGTCATTCCTGTTATTCTTTATAGTGTTTGTGTTTGTTTGTTCTAATCCTTTGGCGCGTCCGCTTTTTTCAAGTTCAACGCGGCTATTTTTTCAGGGCTTAGTGGGGTGCAATTTGAGTAGAATTGCAGGTTCCCTTTTTTGAGCGGCGCGTCTGCCGGCATGTACTTTGCATCTCCGTATCCTACCAACCTGGCCGCCGTTTCGTCGGAGCACTCCACACACCAACCCGCTTTTTTCTCCGATAATGTCCCGGCGTTTAGGTCACGGAGCAGCAATATTTTTCTCATTTGAACAGGTCTTTTAGTTTTGCGAAAAACCCGCGCTTTTGCAGGTGTGGCCATACTTGCGCCGTTTCAACTATTTCCGGTTCGGGGGCTTCGATCACGCCGTTTGCAACGAGGTATTCAAGGTCAGAATCAAAAACGTGCGCCGTTTCGCCGGCTTTCGTGGAGTACCCGTACTGCCCGCCGTTTTTCAGAAACTTTACCTTTATGCGCTTCATTTATAACCGATTGAATACGTTTGCATTATGCGAAATATCTCCGGCTTTGCTGAAAACATGTCGCTTTGTCCCTCAAATTCGATGTGTCCCAAACTGCCGGAACTACTGTAATCCAATGCCGTGCGGATTGCCGCCGCTGCGGCCGCCGTCGTGGCGTATGTCTCTCCGTACACGTCTATTTGAACCGTTACCCGGTCCAATGTCGAAGCGGCCGTTTTGCTGTTTGTAGGCCGAATCGACAGCGTATTAATCGCCGCTGCCGGGTATGCTGTTTCCTGCTCTAACACTGCCGGGTATATCCGCCCGCCCATGATCGTATTTGCCGGGCTGTTGGCCCCGATCAGTGTTTTTAATGGTCCGGATACATTCATCTGACTGCCGCTTTTTCAATTTCACGTTTTAGCAATTCGGCTGAAAACTTTAGCACCGTATTGCCAACCGCGTCAACGGCCGGTTTTACGAACGGAGAAGGGCGTATGCCCGCCTCCGGTGCTCCAAACTCCATCCAATGCGCGTAGTACCCATCAACACGGCCCCCGGCGAACGTGCCGCCGCTGCCTTGCTTATCCAGTTTCGGCCCTACGAATATTGCCGCCGAGCGCCGGAAAATAAGCGCCTTGATTGATCGCTTTAGGTTTCCCGGCATGTACGTTGCCACAATGCGACCCATGCCGTTAGGGGCGCGTAGTTTATTGCTGATTTTCGGCGTGCTGTAACGATAGTGCGATTTTTCGCTTTCTGCGGCTCGGCCCTGAATGGCGGAAATAAGGATAGGTGCGGCTTGCTTAAAAGCGTTTTGAGACTGCTTTTTTGCCGTGTCAGAAATGGCGAATAACTTTTTTTGAAGTATCGCTATTTCTTGTTCCAAACTCTTATTTGCCATCGCTTTACAATTTTTTATCTGCCGTTATTAACAAAAACCGCCTGCGGCCCAATACCTCTATTTTCCTAATATCGTAGTATTCACTGTCGTACAAAACCCGGTGTTTCACCGTAACAGAATCGCGCCAGCGAATCGTAAACTGAATCCGCAAAACAGACAGATTAATATGTCCGTCGTAATCCTCCCCGCTGCCGGTTGCGCTGTATTCGATTCGTGCCCATTCGGTTGCGTATGTTGTCCATGTCTTTGTCAATCCCCCGTAAGCGTCGGCTGCCGTCGTGAAGGATTGAAGTTCAACCTTCGTATCCAGCGCGGCAATGTCGGGCAGAATCTTAGACAGGTTTTCCATTACACGATCCGGATACGGTTGTTGAAAATCATCGCCTCCGCCGAACGGACCCGGTAAGAACCGCCAACACCGTTAACGGGTATGTCTTCCCGGTTTTCGTACAAGAAGGCTATTACCTGCAACATCGCCGCCTTGATTCGAGCCGGCACGTTAAGCGGTGCCGCGTAGCCGGTGACGTATGTGCAGATAACAGCATTAGGATATTTGCCCAATGCCGGGTAATCTGCGTTTTCGGTCGGGAAAATTCGCGGCGGTGTGCTTTTCAGGTCTGCCGTGTAATTCGTTGCCGCCCAGGCTTGCGTAGCGCCGTTTTCGTCGATGTACTGAATTGAAGTAACCGACGTTGCCGGGCTTTTGCCCAGGTCGAAAACGCCTTCGGGCCATTCGTCCCAATACTGCTTGACGGTTTGAGACAACAACGCCTGCCCGGTGACATGCTCCGCCCATTCCCGCGCCATCTTCACGAATAACTCGATCATAGCGTCGTGGTCATTACTGGTAACATTCAAAAAAGTTTTCACTTCCTGAATGTCCAGCGGCTCGGCGGCCGGTTGCGTTGTTGTCTCTATCGTCATTGCGCGTTCTGATTAGGACGGGTGAACGGTTGCCGAATAGGCGAAGGCTTTACCTTGCTCCACGGCGATGTCGTGCCAGGTGTTCAGCACTACGCGAAGGGTTGCCGTGGTCAGGCCGGTATACGGGTCGAGCATCAACTCGCTGCCGCCCCATTGGCCGACTTTCAAACGGCTCCAATCGCCGAAAAACATGTAGTGCCCACCGCTGCCCGTCGGGACAAGGGTAGACGTAATGGCACGGTATCCGTTGATAGAGCCTGTGCCAATGTTGTTGCCTTCCCAAATGAACCCATTGCCCGCTACGTCGCGCTTAACGGTTTTCAGGATACCGGCAACGCCTGGCGTGGTCAGGTAGGCAACGCTGCCGTCATTCAGGGCGTCGTCCGTGGCAACTTGCGTTTCAAAATCGACAATTTTGGCCCATGTAGGCGAAGCGGCGATGGTGATAACGTTCACGCCGGATACGCCGGTAATGCCGGTAGGCGTCGTGCCGCCGCCGCCGGTCAGGGCTGCAACGTCAAGGGCGTTGTCGCGGGCTTTCATCAGGCGGTCACGGACAAAGTTTTCGATGTTGATATTGCTTTGGCGCATCAACTGCGTCGAAAAGTCGCTCCAAGCGGTCAGGCGGTTCGGAGACATTTGCACGCGGTCAAAAGTCGGGTTGCTCTCTGTCGAAGCGGCCTGTTCGGCGGCCCACACGGCGGTCGTCGTTCCATCGTTGCGCGGGAAGTCGATGTTTCCAACCAAACCCGGCAGGAATTGAACACCCAAGCGGGAAAGAACGCCCTGCGGGTCCAGGTACGGAATAAGTTGCCCGGTTTCCGTGGCGATGGTGTACCCGCCGTCGGTCGTGGTCGTGCTCATGTCCCGTTTGTGGAATCCGGCGCTTGCGCGCTGCTGTATGAAAGACGGAATCATGATGCCTTTTCCGAAGTCGCGCAAGCCAACCGTGTTTGCTTCGGCTGTTGCTTCTTCGTGCATTTCTTTCACCAAGCCCTCAAGTTTGCCGCTTTGCAGCGCCCGGATTGCGTCGGCAAAGTGGTAGCGCTTTTTCACGTCTTCAACGTTGTCGCCGCGCTTTTCGATGACGTTGACGGTAACGGGGCTGGATGTGGTCGTGCTGGATTGCCACCCGGCGCTGCGCGCTTCGATGTCCAACAGGTTTTCCAGTCGCCGAACTTCGGTTTCCAGGGCCTCAAGTTCCTTTTGAGCGGCGTCAAGCGCCGGCCCGTCGGTGTCTTCTGCCCATGTGCGGTTTTCGATTTTGCTGCTTAGCGCTTTTACCTCGTCCAGCGCCGCCGCCCGTTCTTCGCGTTTGGCTTTCAGCATTTGTGCTATTAGCATAGTGTTTGTTTGTTATTTGTTTGGAAAACGGGCTATTAAGGCTTTCGCCTGTAAACGCCGCTGGTTGATAATGTCTTTGTCGGTTGACCGCTGCCCGTTCACGGCGGCGATTATTTCCAGATAGGCCGAAATGGCGGCTTTGTGCGCGTCGGATGCTGCCTGGTACAAGTCCGCGTTTTCAGGGTATTGTTCCGAACACATTTTGCAATGTTCGATTTCTTCATTCAGTTCGTTGATAGCCTCCGTGGCGGCTTCGATCTGGCCTTTATTTTCTTCCACATCCATGCCGTACATGTCGGCGCTTCGGGTTTCGGTCGTGCCTGTTTCGTCTTCGATGGTCAGTGAATTGTCCGGCCCGGCCAGACTGCGTACCTTCGCGTCAAAATCAGCCGGAACGGCTACCATGCTTATTTCGTGCGGTTCCCAGTCGATAGCGCGGTAGTTGTCCAACTTGCCTTCTTCTTTGGCTTTGGAGCGGCTGTATTTATGCACCGCGTATCCCACCGAAACGTTTTGAAGGATGCCGTCGCGGGCCATTTCAAGCATTTTGTCTCCCTTGTCGGTTTTGGCAAAGCGAAGTTTTGCGTATCCTTTTTTGCCGTCGCTCCATGCCTTTTCAACAACCCCGACAACGGTATCCAATACGGAACCGTATGCATCGTGGTTGTCCAGGACGGGCGCACCGTTGTTCAGGCGGTCCATGCGGACGTGTGCCGAGTCGAACGAAAGTTCCTCGTTAATCGGCCCGTACTCCCATGTGTACATCCGCACGGGCTTATCGCTGCCGAACGTCACCTCTACGGTGCGCTCGTCGGCGTTAATGCTGCCTGGCTTGAATGCCGCCCGCATTTGCAAGCCTATCCGGTTTTCAGGCGCTTGCTGCTGGCTGTTCGGCGATGCCGTCTGTGGCTGTTGTGCTGCTTTGCGTGTCCGTGTCATCGGTGGTTGCTGATTGCTGCGTTTGCGACGTTTGTGTGTTTTCTTGCCCATTGTTTTTGCCTTGTAGGATTTCCCCTAACATGTCCATCGGGGCCATATTTTGTTGAATGAAAAGGGTATCGCCCCCTTCAATTTTGTTCATGTTTTTCTTTGCCCTGATTTCATTCGGCGTCATCCACCCGTTTTGAATGGCGCTTGAGAAAAACGCCGCTTGCGCTTGCATGTCGCCCATCATCATCGCGTCAAGGTCAAAGGCGAAAAATCGGCGGCGTGTGCGCGCTTCGGATGTAGTGAAAAGTTTGCTGTTGATCTCTTCTTCGATCTTCTTTGCCCAAGGGCGTAGGCAATGCACAACAAAATCTTGGTTTTGCTGCTCCATGTTGGAAAACGTGGAGCGGTCCAACTGGGAGAGCAGGTGCAAAGGCACTTTGAAAATCTGCGATACTTCGACGGTGGACAGGTTGCGAAAGTCGATCACTTTGGAGTTTTCCGGCCCTGCCTGCATGGCTTTGAAGTCGGCCCCTGCGTCAAGAACCATCACGGAACCGGCATTTTTGCCTCCCAAATGATTTTCACTAATCGTCTTTTTTACCCGATTGTATTGCTTATCGTCAAGCATATTCGGGTAGGTAATCAACCCACCAACAGTAGCGCCTTTAGCAAAATACGCCCTTGTGTATTCCTGCGAGTTTACGCCAATTGAAAAGGCGTCCGCGTGTACCAGCGAAAGGCGTTTGCCCATTAACCCGGTGAACGTCACGCCTTTAATGTGCAGCATTTCCGTTTCCGGCAGGTAGACGTTGATCGCCCGGTTATCCAGCACCCCTGAAACGTGGTAGAAAAGTTGCCCGTCGTTCGCGTAGACAACGGCGACGTTTTCCTGTGGTATCAATTCCAGCGCGTAGGGCCTGGCCGTTGTCGGGTCGAAGTGAATGCGGGCGTAGCCGTTCCCCATGCAAGCGTTTGAAACGAGCGCCTGCAAAAAGTCGAACATGGAATAGTGGGGATGGGGACGCCCGTCAACGAGGTATGAAACGGGGCTGTTGTGGTCTGGGAAAACGTCGCCGTCGGCTTGCCGCGTGAAAACACCCCTGCCTAAACTGGCAATGCCCTCCGAAATGTAGCGGATAGCCGACCATGCCGGCGGGATGCCAAGTATTTCTTCCTGTGAAACGATGGTGCCGCTGTGGCTGTAATCAATCAGGCCAAAGGACGCGGCTACTGCGGGGTTGGTGAGGTTTACCCCGCGCTGTTGTTGCGGCTGCTTTACTTTGCGCGCATAAAAAAACCCGATGTCGTAACCGCCTATTTGCATTTCCTTGCAAAATTGGGCTACTATCGGGCCAAATGGCGGGTTTTAGGTGGGCGTTATCCGATTTCGGTTTCGGTATTATTTTATTCCGTTTACCAAAATGATTTTAATTTTTACAAACTCCGGCATCCCGGATACCTTGTACCTCCGGTGAGCGGCCGTAAAACTTTCATAGTCTTTGAACCGCCTAAAAACAACATCTTCGCTCGTGGTCGCATTGTAGCGCCGTGAAAACTCCTTTTCCGTAAGGTCATACGCCTCCTTCGGATTCCCAGTTGCGCTTAGGTTATCCCCGTACACGGCAAAGAAGTCTTTAGGCAGAATCATGTTATTCGATTAAGTCCGCAATATTATTAACTATACTAATATATTTCGGCTGATACTTGCAAACCCGCAATCCCTCTGCTACCGCAAAATACCACACCTCCGGCCCAAAGTGGTCAACAATCTTTTTCGCCTCCGGGTATTGCGCCTCGTATCCGATCAACGAAAATACGGCTTTCCCGGCATCTGTCAAATATGAACCGAAGATGTGTTTACAGTTCGGGTCGATCAGGTACGGCGTTTCGCCAACACAAAGGACGTTTGTCGTGCTTAGGTCGCCGTGAAAAAACGTCGCATCGTGCGCCATGCTCGCAAGTTTCGCCACACAATCCAGCGTTTTAACCGTTGACTGTTCAATTTTTGGGATATTGTCAAGGTAGGTTTTGTATTCATTCGTGTCCTGTTTTGGCGTAAACTGAAAATCGAAAAGCACGTCAATAAAATGTCGGGCAGATGGCTTTGCCCACCCCGTTATACGCTCCGTAATTATGCACTCATCATTGGCAAATAAAACGGCCGGAACATCAAACCCCAACAACCGCGCCTCTTTGTGCCACTCGAACTCAAACAGTGCCGACGGGGCAAACTTAATTACCGTCTTATCCGTGAAAATAACACGGTTGCCAGTGAACGTAGACACATCCCCCGAAAAATGGTCGTGTGGTCCGATTGTTTGATCGTCGATGTACAAATTTGCATACTCCTTTTTGAACGACAACGTATCGAACGGAACCGCGTATTTTTTCAACCAATCCCGGATTAATTTGCCATACCTGGCCTCTTTTTCGTCGTCCGACAATCCGGCTTTGCCGCCCCTGGCCGTTACGATCTTAATAACCGTCATAGGCTGATTTGCCCGTAACTCCTGCAACCGCTGGATTAACGGCCGGTTCGGCGCAAGCAGGCTAATGTGGCTGTAATTGCCCAAAGCGAGTGTATTATCGAAGTCAACAACAACTATCATTTTTTCCCAAGGTTTTCCGCCCATTCTGCCGACTTGCGGACAAAATATACCGACGGGATTAAAGCAATAGGTAACGCGACATACCAATGCACGCCGACGAATCCAAGGCCAAACAACACCCCGCCGAACGATAGAATGGAGCATATAAAGTAAATTTCACCTTTTAGCATATTTGTATTTATTTTAATGCAAATTCAAGGTTTTTAATAGCGTCGTTCCTGTCCCCGCCGTTTTCTAAACTATCTATTACGCCTGAAACAATTGCTTTCATAGCATTATTTTTATCAATGGCAAGGTCGAGCGCTTTTTGTAGTTTATTGGCCATGCCAATTCCATTAAACAGGGCATATATCTCCGAATCGGGGTCCGTCAGCGTAAAAACAAGATCATAGTCGTCAAAACAATCTACCCTTGCATGTGAAAGGCTGATTTCGACGGTTATGGCATCTTTACGCCTTCCATCCATTGTTTCTATCTGCTCGCTGCAATCAGAATAAATGTGTTCGTTGTCGGCTGTTAGTATAATTGTTGTTTTGCTGCTCATTTTAATGCTTTTAAATAGTCCTCTGTATCGCCTACCCGGATAAATGTGTTCTCTCGAATCATTCGCGCCCCGATCATACCGGACGCTATGCTATTCGGGTCGGTCATGCGGTCAATGGTTGCGCCTACGTCTCTTAAAATATAAACACCAGACGAACGGTAATTTGTAGCGGCGTCGCCTTTTTCGGTGACTTCTAAAAGCCTTGAATTGCCATCCATATAAAGTCCGCCGTATTTTGATTCTTGGGATTTGAAAAAAAATATTAAGTCTTCCTCTTTCTCCAACAAAGCACTAAAGCATATCTTTTTCTTGTCCGGGATAATGTCACAATCAACGATCAAAACGTTCTGCATTCCCCGCAATTCTTCCAACGTCTCTGCCCGACTTTTGGTCGGCGGCCCGTCAAGTACGACCACATTAAACCCCTCGAAACAATCGCGGATACAGTCAATAATACGCTTGCCGCCAAAGTAGAGCATGTGTTTCGGCAGCGGGCTTAAGCCCTTCATTCGCGTTCCTTCGCCGCGCGCGGTGATGACCACCGTTATTTCATTATGTACCATGCCGGGCCGTGTTTATCGTTTAACCATGTGATATTTAGTTTTGCGCCTGTTTCCTGGCAAAATTCGTGCAGGGCGGATGCCGTGCCCCAATTGTACGCCTTTGCAAGGCCGCCAAATTTGGCCTCGAACCGTTCAGGCGTAAGCGGGGCCATTTTAACGTCTTCTACCCCTATCCCGTAATCGTCACCGCTGAACAGGCCGCCGGGGCGTAGTTTTGGCCACCATGCGCGAAGGTCGTTTATACAGTTCCGGTAATCGTGCCCGGCGTCTATGAAAATCCAATCGAACTTTTCATTCGCAAACTCGCGGGCAACACTAACAGAATCCCCCTGTACTATCGAGCGGTATCCACGACCAAACTCCGTGTTTTTAGCCGCCTTGTTTTTTACGACTTGCCAGTATTCGGCGTCAACGTCGTTTTTGTCGTATGTACCATCCGGCCGGTGCGCCCATGTGTCAATCATCCAATAACGAGAAAACGTGCCCATCCATTCATTCAAATTATGCGCCGAAAACTCCCCTTCAAACACCCCGATTTCGGCGGCATGGCCGGTCTTTAAAAAATACTTTTTTGCGAAATACGCAAAATCATAGCGATCTGGTATTGGTATGTTCATAGTTGTACTTTCCAGCAAAATAAATGTTTCTCATCATCTGATTGAATCCGCTGCACGCGGTCGCCAAAGGCGTCGTCAACAGCCGCGACAACGCCGTTTGTGTAGTATTCATCGTAATCGTGCCCGGCCATTATCCCGCCTTTTTTCACTTTCGGCAACCATGCTTCTATGTCTTTTGTTACGCTGTCGTAGTCATGCGCCGCGTCGATAAAAACAAAATCTACCGTGCCGTCCTTAAACGAATGTGCCGCTTCGTGTGATAATCCGCGAATGATGCGGAAATGGCCGTCGAGCGGGGCCATGCCAATATTGAACTTATCCCACACGGTCAACCCGTCTTCCCTCATTCCATAAATCCACTCATCCGGGAACAGGTCAACGGCAACCATATCAATTTTTTTGCCCCGGTTCAGGCATTCGACAAGACCGAATGAAAACGACTTGCCCGCGTAAACGCCAACCTCTACCCATGTCCCGCCGTCTGGTATCCAAGCGGCAATTTCCGTGTAGAGGTTCTTGAAATTGAACCAACCCTCCACGGTGTGGTCGATGTGCGCGTGTTTTGTCATAGTTGAACTTTCCAAGAATAAAATGGCCGGTGTTCGGCGTCGAAGTCGTCCGACGGAATAGGCACAACTTTAATGCCGAATATTTCGTCAACCACCTGTTTCACTTCGTGCGGGGCATTGTAGTCATGCCCGGCAATGATGCCGCCATTTTTAACCTTCGGCAACCATGCCAGCACATCGCGCCGTACAAATTCGGCGGTATGGTTTGCGTCAATGAACACAAAATCAACCGCGCCATCGACAAAGTTCGCGGCCGCCTCGCTGCTCTCTGCCCTGATCGTTTCGTAATGCCCGGCAAAGGGCTGCATGTGGTTGTGAAACATCTGCTCCATCGGCGTCCCGTTATGGTGCCATGCGTCCGGGAAGGCGTCTACGCCTACCATTCGGACGTTTTTACCCTCGTTCAGGCATGCGCAAACTCCCCATCGGAAAGATTCGCCCCATGCAAGGCCAATTTCTACCCATGTCCCGCCGTCGGGTATCCAACGGGCAATTTCCTCATAAAAAGAGTAGAAATTGCAAAAGGCAAACTCTGTGAGGTGTTTTTGCTCGAATTGCGGCGATTTTGTAGCGTTTTTAGGCTGTTTTGATGCTTTTTTAGGCATTCCCCGTAATTTCTCTTATTTGTTTGTTCCCAAAAAGCGATTTAATGACTTTGTACATATCACAATCAGGGTTTATAATTGTGAAAATAAGGTCGTCCTTGTCGTTGCAATCAATCCTAATATTTGATTTGTCAAACTCAAGGGTGATCGCATCATTGCCATCATTTAACGGCTCTGCGCAATCCTCGTACCAATGCTCGTTTTCGCGGGTCAGTAAAATACTTGCTTTTGTGCTCATCTTATAATTTCGTTTGTTTGTGGTATCCGGACGATCTCAATTCCCCGGTCTTTCAAGGTCCAATGTAGATACGATTCGCTGTGAAACATGCGTCCCTGCGCAAAGTGCCCGGCGTGGTCGTAATAAACATCGAAATAAGCCTCCATCGCCGTATAACTCCCGAATGCAAATTGGTCGTTAACTCCTTCCCGGTAATCGCCCCCCGTCGGGATATAAACCCGGTTCGGCGTCATTTCGTAATCGGCAAAATTGATAACACCGTGGAAAATAATGTCGTACCTGTTGCGAACGTAACAATCAAGGCCGGGCGGGGCCATGCGCCATGCCTCGTACATGTTGTGCCACATGTTCATCGTGTTTTCCGGCTCCGTTTCGGGGGCTTTGTTTTCGCGGTAATGCTCCCAATCTTCGCGGGCGTATGGCCGCAAGTCGTGGTCAAATTCGCTGTAATGAATCGTCATCGCCGGCGCTGGTAGCAGGTGCGTTTCGTGGTTCTGCCGGCAGCGGTCCCATGTGCGAAGCCAACCGGAGTAGATTATGCAAACTTTCATTTCCCGTCAATTTTTAAGGCGACTTTAATTTTTGCTATCTCAACCAACAGAAAAGAAATTGCAATGCTGGTATTCATTTTAGGCTTGCCAGTATCCATCATTAATGATTCAATTTCATTAGCCATCCGATCCGCCTCAATGTCAACGGCTGTCTTTTCTTTGCTCATTTGCTTAAAAATTGTGGCACTAAAGACAAAATACTTTCTGCCCGCATCCGCGCCGTTTCAAGAATATTGTACCTGCTGATAATGTCCTGCTTTGCTGCCCGCCAAAGTTCGCAAGCGTCCGAGTACGGCAGCACCTCCGAAGACGCAAACTCCCATCCCGGACGGCCGGCGTAGTTGGTAATGCAGTACCCGCCTCCTATACTGGCCACCAGGTAGTTTATATTGCTTTTGTGGTCGTTGAACGGGCATTCAATCAACGGTTTCCACATCGCGTTAATGCCAAACATCCCGATTTCAGGCTTTTTCTTGAATGAATCCACAAACGAATACACGTTCGGTATGTACGGTATCGGCGGCGCTGCGTCCCTTTCCAGATTCCGCAGCGGGGGTGTCCATCCGAAAAATGCCCATTGCTTTATAAGCGGGTTTTCTTTGTTCGCTTCGTACCAATCCCAACCGTGGTTAAGGTCGTGGGCCTGTATGCTCCGGCCCTGCCAACCGAATAGGCCCATGTCGGGTGCCGGTTCGTCGGGCAGGTCGTCCGGGTGAATGGCGTTCGGAATGACAAACCCCGGAACGTTCGGCGCTTCGCCTAAAATGGCCGGTATGCTTTCCATAAATGCCGGCGTAGAAAACCAAAACGTTGAGGCACATTTCAGAGCATCGACATACTGCTTCCGCGTCTCCTTTTTGGCGAACGTTTCGTAAAGTTCGTGGGTGAGTGGACACATCATTACTGCATCATCTTCGTCGAATATTACCGGCTTTTCAATTCCTGGCTGCCTGGCCGTCTGCAATAACTCCACATGGTAGCCTGCGGATTGCCCGGCCGGGCGGCGGGTGATAATTACGTCGCTTGTAATGATGTCACCGAAATTCAAGTCTTTGGCTTTGTATGTAATGTCGAAAAAGTCTGGGAAAAGCGTTCGCATAACATCCAACGGCCGGAACAGCCGCCAATAGCCGACGTTATCCAGTTGCGGGGGGTAGAGTACAAGTATTTTTATCATTCAAAAAATTAAAGGTTCGCGTTCAAATAAATAACTGCCCTGCGTGACGGGCGTCAATGATTCGCCCAATGCCATAATAGCCGCCACAATGCCGTCAATCTTGTTTTCCTTCCTTTTCCTGTCAGGCTTAATATTTCCGGCCGGGTCCCTGGCCACCTCCACATTAGACAACATCCACCGCACAACCGGATTTCCCCCGTGGGCCACCTGCCCCAATGCCACAAGCCTCTGAAAGTCTTTCATCGGCGGGGACATTGTTCTGAACCCTTGCCGGCAATCTGTTATTTTCATCCCAACCTCCAGCATTTTCAGGGTGTTTGTTACGCTCCCCCAAGGGTCGCGGGCAATACTTTGCAGGTTAATTGCCGGGCCGATTTTTGATATGTCAGTAATGGCCCGGTCAAGGTCAACAGCGTTACCCGGCGTTATCGTTATCCACCCATCCCGCTCCCAATCGTACACGTTTACCCCGCGTGAACTCATCTGCTTTGCGCTTTCCTCGGCAATCCAAAACCACCATTTGAAAGCATACACCCCATCGGGCGACGGCGGCGGAAAGCATGCACAAAACGCGGTAAAGTCGTACATCTCCGCAAGGTCAAGCCCTCCCCAACTATTCCGCCCGGTCAAATCCGGCATTTCTGGGCACTTCATCCACTTTTCATCCTGTATCCACGTCGATGAGGCAGATACCCAAATGTTCAGGTTCTTGGTTTTGAACTGCACCTCCGCCTCGAACCCTTCGTTTAGCGCTTTTGTAAATTCTGCCCGCATAAACTCCCACGATGGCGAAACGCCGATATTTGGGTTTGACTTTATCCATACTTTTTCGTCTTTCCAGTCGTCGCCGTCGTCGAGCGTATGAATCGAAGTAAAAAACGTCTCATCTACCTTTTGCCCCTCTAAAATCTGCTGCGCCGTTTTGCGCAACCTAAAACATGGGCCTTCGATGTTAAACCCGGCTGTCGTGATAATGAAAGAAAGTGGCTGCGACCTTGCCCCCATGCCCGTCTCCATGACCTTTAAAACCTTGTTCGTGGAGTGTTCGTGGTACTCATCAATGACGGCAATGTGCGGGCTGTGCCCGTCTAACTTTTGCGCATCGCTCGAAAGTGCCGCTATTCTGCCCCCCGTCGAATCGTTGACAATCGCTTGGGCCATTACTTTTAATGTTCGGCCTGACCCGTCGTTGTCCGTTATAAATCGCCGCGTCATGTCTTGCGCCGTTTCAAAAACGATCTTAGCCTGGTCCCGCGTGGTAGCGGCGCTGAATATTTCCGCCCGCGCTTCGTTGTCAATCATAAGGCCAATCATCTGCACCAATGCCGCTTCAAAACTCTTTCCCTGCTTACGGGCCACCTCCAAATATGCCCGGCGAAACCGGCGTTTCTTGCTCTCTTTGTGCCTCCATCCGAACAACACCGCGAAGCGGAAACACTGAAAATCTGCCGGCTCGAACCGCTGCCCGGCCCATTCCCCGGAAACGTGGCGAAAACAGGTAATGAAGTTCAAAACCAATTGCGCCCGTTTTTCATCGAAGAAATACGGGTAGGCGTCCGTTTTAGCCCGCTCCAAATCATTCAAATGCCGGTTTATTGCCAGGTGCACCCATTTGCAGGATAACACCCGGCCCGATTTAACGTCGGCAATATATCGGGCAACGCGGTCAAGCATCGGCGGCGGCCTCCTCCATTAATTTTTCAAAGAACGACTTTTCTTTCGGGGCTGATTTTTCTACTTTCAATCCCATCCGGGCGCGTGGGGTAAACCCGAATAAATCCCAAATTTGGCGTAGGATGCTCTCGCAATCTTTCATGTGTCGAAATGCCGGGTTTGTCATCGGCTTTTTGCCTGCCGACGTTTCAACCCATAGATACGTACCGTTTTCCTGCACATCGGCGGCGCAATCCTCATACAATACCCAGTTTTCCGAATAAATCCGAATGGCGTCCCGGTCGGCGTCGGTTAAAACCCCGTGCGCCGCCAATTTATCGCAAACCCAATTCCATTTTTCTAATGCCCTGGCTGATAAGCCGGGCGGCGCTTCGATGCTCTTTTCGGAGGTTATGAAATTTTCCAGCCTGTTTTTATCCCGTACCGGCTGAGAAGTTCCAAGCATCTTTTTTTCCGATACCGGCTTTATGTTGTGTCCGCCTCTCATATCTCTTTTCCTTTTTTGTTGATAATGGCGGATTTTTTAGGTTCCGCCTTTTCGGCGTCAAAGTCGATCAGGTTCAAAATCAAAACAGACGCCTTTTGCCTAATGGCGGGGTCATCGTCGCCAATGGCGTCCTGAACAATGCGCATCAATAGCGCTTCTCGTTTTGTCACTATACGCGGCGCGTCCGCCTCTCCAATGTCTACCTTTTCATCGAGAAGCGCGTTTGTTATTGATTTTAAATCAGGCTTACTCAAAACGGAACGTCATCGTATTTTGTAGCCTTCGCTTTTGCCGCCATTGCCGATATACGCCCGGCGGCTTTGTTTTTGTAGTATCCTGCAATTGCACTTTTTTTGTCGCTCATGACTTCCAAATGTTGTTATATCTAACAGATTTGTTAATTGTCTTATATTTATCCAAAATCGTCCGGTTGACCTCCTGGATAAAGTCGTAAAGTTCCGGGTTTTCCTCGATGGTTATATGTTCGATATTTGACGAACTCCGAAGGTTGGCGCTGCCATGAATTACGACCTTTGCTCCTTTCGGCGTTTCAAACGTGGTTAACTTGCAGTGAGTGACAGCGGCGGCTAATTGAAAACGGTTGTCTTTGTCCAGTTTCTCGTAGATATACGGTATCATGGTCCGCCGCTCATGGGAAAAGAAGTAGTCCGATACGATCAGATTCAAGTTTTCCACATACTCGAACTCCATTAGGTTTGCCAGGCTATCTACGTTGTTCGGGTTAAGGCTCAACGTCGAAATGGTTAACTCCTTTACCCGGATATTGTGCTCTGTAAACCATGCTTCTATAAAGTCGCCAGCAATAAACGTGCCGTCCAAAAAAGCAAAGACTTTCATGCCGATTTCGGGCTTTACATCCTTTGCCAGATCGACAGCAAATTTATATTTCAACATCCGCTCCGGTATGGTCTTGCACTTGGGCGGGCGTATATACCGGCTTTTGCCAACGATAGGCCCGGACGAACCTTTGAAGGAAATTTTATCGACTTTGAATTGTGTTAGTTCGTCCATTTTTGAGTTTTCAGTAAACTATTTTTAGGCCGGCCTAAATTTTCCTTTGCTGCATGCAAATGCCGGGAAGAGATCGGAAGA
>ERZ795047.2240-NODE-2240-length-18788-cov-4.628196_pt1 | contig 18788 bp, 18 predicted proteins | sample MGYA00375131_ERZ795047 | MGnify/ENA primary metagenome ERZ795047 (study PRJEB30176, sample SAMN05720228) | activated sludge metagenome | isolation source: Anaerobic digester | place: Japan | collected 2015-05-20 ...
ATCACGAAGCCCAGGCTCTCGCCCGGGCCGGCGCGCTGGGACCCCTATGTCTTCGCGGGGACCCCACAGGACGCCCTGGGCCTGCCGACCGAGCACGTCGAGATCGCCGGTGAGCCCGGCGTCCTGCCCGCGTGGGTCGTCCCCGGTGCCGCCGACGCGCCCGGAGCCGGGACGTGGGCGGTCCTCGTCCACGGCCGCGGCGCTCGCCGCGAGGAGGCGCTGCGGGCCCTCCCGACCCTGCACGCGCTCGGGCTGACCTCGCTGGTGACGACCTATCGCAACGACCAGGAGGCACCGCCGGGACCGGACGGGCGCTACTACCTCGGGCTGGCCGAGTGGCGTGACGTCGAGTCGGCGGTCCGCTTCGCGCTGGCTCGTGGCGCCGAGCGGATCGTCCTGGTGGGGTGGTCGATGGGCGGTGCGATCGTCCTGCAGCTGCTGGACCGGTCGCCGCTGGCTGAGCACGTCGCGGCGGTGGTCCTCGACGGTCCGGTCGTCGACTGGGCCGAGGTGCTCCGCTTCCACCTCGGGCAGTACCACGCCCCGTGGCCGGTCCTCGCGGCCGCGACCCGGATCCTGCGCCACCCCCGTCAGGGGCGTTGGCTCATCGGCCTGCACGAGCCGGTCGACCTCAGCCGCACCGACTGGGTCACCCGCAGCGCCGAGCTGCGCCACCCCATGCTCATCGTCCACTCCCACGACGACGATGTCGTCCCAGGGGCGCCGAGCATGCGGTTGGCCGCGCTCCGCCCGGACCTGGTCACCTTCGTCGACGACGGGGTCGCCCGGCACTGTCAGGAGTGGAATGTCGACCCGCAGCGGTGGGAGGGCGTCGTGCGTGACTTCCTCACGACCACGCTGAGCCTGGGCACACCCAGCGCGTCATGAGCGTCCCGTCCTGCTCGACGATGGTGCCGAGCGCGTAGCCGGTTCGGGACGCGCTGCCGTGGGTGATCCGGGGACCGGTGCCGCCCACCGCGGTCGGGGCGGTCGACACGTCGAGCTCGTCGACGAGGTCGGCGGCGATCAGGTCGGCGAGCAGGCTCGGGCCGCCCTCGGCCAGGAGCCGGGTCAGCCCCGCGGCGGCGAGCTCGGCCACCGCGCTCGAGAGGTCGACCTCCGCGCCGCCGCAGACGTGGACGTGCTCGGTGCCCAGGGCTTCGCGAACGGTGTCCAGATGGGGGCTGGTGGCGCAGGTCACCAGCCGCACCCGACCGGGTGGTGCGGTCTGCACCAGCGGCTCGGGGAGCGCTCCGGAGCGGCTCACGACCACGAGCGGGTATGTCGGCGGCAATCCGGCCGCCGCGCGCATCGCGACCCACCGGGTGTCGATCTCCAGGGCGCGATAGCTCTCGTCCCGGGCGGTTCCGGCGCCGACGAGCGTCGCGTGGCTGAGCGCGCGGAGCAGCCCGAAGACGACATGGTCGGCGTCGGTGTTGACCGAGCCGGAGCGTCCGTCGGCGCCGGTGGCGGAGCCGTCGATCGTCGCCACCATGGTGGCCCGCAGCCACCGGCCGGAGCCTGGCACGGCATACAGGTCGGCGAGGAGGTCGTCGGACAGCGTGCCCCCACAGGCCAACGAGTTCGCCCGCTCGTCCAGGATCACTCGCATGGACATCCAGTATGGCGGTACTACTATCGGCGCGCGAGAAACTTCGCCATGATGGCCGCCATGGCGAAGAACTCCAAGGTCAAGGGCGCGAAGGCCGCCGCGAAGGCGCGGGCCAAGACGACGAAGAAGCTGACGAAGAAGGCCGAGAAGGCCGCGCTCAAGGAGGCGACCCGGCAGGCGAAGAAGGCCGGGAAGAAGGCGGGCAAGAAGGCCGCCAAGAAGGCCTCGACGAAGGGCAAGGACAAGCCTGAGAAGCCGACGGGCGAGGGCCTATCGGCGACCGCGCCGGTCGAGGTCGTCGAGTCGGCCGGCACCGAGGAGTCCGCGGCGAAGGTGACCAAGGAGGTCAAGAAGGACGCGGGGGTCAAGAAGCGCTTCTCCGAGGTGCTCGCGTTCACCCGGGGAGACCAGCTCGCCGACATCTCGCCAGACTCCACCCCAGGGTTCGCGGGCGACCAGAAGGACGGCGAGGAGGCCCTCGCCGACTGCACCAAGCGGCTCGGCCAGCTCCAGGAGCGACTGTTCGCCGAGTCCAAGGGCGGTGGCAGGCGCTCGGTGCTGCTCGTCATCCAGGGCATGGACACCTCAGGCAAGGGCGGCATCCTCGACCACGTCGTGGGCGCGGTCGGTCCGCAGGGCGTCAGGATCACCTCGTTCAAGGCACCGTCGGCCGAGGAGCGCGCCCACGACTTCCTCTGGCGGATCGAGAACGCCCTGCCCGGCCCGGGCCAGATCGGCGTCTTCGACCGCTCGCACTACGAGGACGTCCTCATCGTCAAGGTCCACTCACTCGTGCCCGGTGACGTCCTGCGGCGCCGGTACACCGAGATCAACGCCTTCGAGCGCAAGGTCGCGGCGGCGGGGACGACGATCGTCAAGGTCATGCTCCACATCTCCGCGGACGAGCAGAAGGCCCGTCTGCTGGCCCGGCTCGCCGACCCGGAGAAGCTGTGGAAGTACAACCCCGGCGATGTCACCGAGCGGGCCCACTGGGACGAGTACCAGGCGGCCTACCAGGTCGCGCTGACCCGGTGCTCGACGAAGACAGCGCCCTGGCACGTCGTCCCGGCCAACAACAAGTGGTATGCGCGGCTCGCCGTCCAGCAGCTGCTCCTTGAGGCGATGACCGACATGGCGCCGGTCTTCCCCGCGGCGAGCTACGACCTCGAGGTCGAGACCGAGCGCGTCAAGGACAGCTGAGCCCGCCGTGCCGCTACGGTGAGGCGGCATGGGGCTCACGACGGCCTGGCTACGGCGACGCCTCGCGGGAGTCCGCGGGGCGACGCCTGCTGCGCGCGTGGTCCTCTGGACGATCCGGGTGTGCCTGCGGTACCGGGTGACCGGTCTGGCCGCCGAAGCCGGCTTCTTCCTCCTGCTGTCCCTGCCGCCGTTCGTCCTTGGCGTCTTCGGTGCGGTTGGGTATGTCGGCACGCTCGTCGGCCATGATGCCGTCGCGAGCCTCACCACCGCAGTGACGGAGTATGCCGGCCACGTCTTCGCCGAGGATGCCGTCGCGAAGGTCGTCGTGCCGACGGTCGACGATGTCTTTGCCCGGGGCCGGCTCGACCTGCTCTCGGTCGGCTTCCTGCTGGCCCTGTGGTCGGGATCGCGGGCGCTGAACGTCTTCCTCGACACCATCTCGATCATGTATGGGCAAAGTGGCAAGCGGGGGATCATCCGTACTCGCGCGCTGAGCTTCTCGCTGTATGTCGCTGGGCTGCTCGCTGCCGCGGTCGTCGTGCCGCTGGTCGTCATCGGCCCGAGCCTGCTCGGGTCGTGGCTGCCGGAGCGGCTGACCGGCATACTCGCGCTGTACTGGCCGCTCGTGGGGCTGGGGGGAGTGGCGGGGCTCGCCGCGCTCTTCCACGTCGCGACGCCTGAGCGCTTCCGGTGGCGCCGCGAGCTGCCTGGGGCGGCCCTGACCCTGGTGATCTGGCTGCTCGCCTCGGTCGTCCTGCGGGCCGTGATCTCCGCGTCGGTCGGTGGGACCTCGATCTATGGACCGCTCAGCGCCCCGATCGTCATTCTCATCTGGCTGTACGCCCTGGCCATCGCGGTGCTCATCGGCGCCGGGTTCAACGCGGCGACCCGCATCGTCTGGCCACGTGCGGAGGAGCCCCTGATGCCCGTGGTCGACTCGATGGAGGAGCTCGGGGAGCAGCGGTTCGGCCCACCCTCGGGTGCCGGTGCCGCCGGGGAGCAGCCTGCTGCGCGGCGGTTTTGAGGTCGCCTCGCAGATCGGCTAGTGTCTACGTCTGCACCGCTTCCCCTCCGGGGGGCCGGCGCAGACCTGCGGACGTAGCTCAGTTGGTAGAGCGCAACCTTGCCAAGGTTGAGGTCGCGAGTTCGAGCCTCGTCGTCCGCTCGGAGGGTGAACCGCCTTCACGGTGGAGTGGCCGAGAGGCGAGGCAGCGGCCTGCAAAGCCGCGTACACGGGTTCAAATCCCGTCTCCACCTCGACTCGGGTAACCCCGATCTCGGGCGATTAGCGCAGTGGTAGCGCGCTTCCTTGACACGGAAGAGGTCACTGGTTCAAACCCAGTATCGCCCACCACCGAAGAACGGCCCCTGACCTGCGGAAACGCAGGCCAGGGGCCGTTCTGACTCGCGGCCCGTGGGATCCACGTGCGACACGCTCCCAGGTCGACCGTGTCGACCCGCCGAGCAACGTGCCTTGGTCGGCGCCGCGCCCGGCATACCGGACATTTCGCCGACCAACGCACGTTGGCGAGGTCGGGTGCCCTGGGTCCTGGACTCGGGCCGCGAGGGTTCAGGGGGCTTCTTGCTCCCGGAGTGACGGGATCTCGGTCCGCAGCGCAGGCACGGGCTCAGCGGAGCTGGCTGTGCCGGTAGGTCAGCATGGCGCCGCCGTAGGCGACCACCAGCAGTCCGGCGCACCAGGAGAGCGCAACCCAGATGTCCGTCCCGACCGGCTGCTCGGCGAGCAGGTTGCGCACGCCGTCGACGATGACCGTGACGGGCTGGTGCTCGGCGAAGGCGCGGACCGGGCCGGGCATCGTCGCCGTCGGGACGAAGGCCGAGCTGATGAAGGGGAGGAAGACCAGCGGGTAGGCGAAGCCCACCGCGCCGTCCATCGAGGTCGCGGTGAGCCCGGGGATGACGGCGAGCCAGGTCAGCGCCAGCGTGAACAGCGTGAGGACAGCGACCGTGGTGAGCCACGCCAGGACGCCCGCACCGGATCGGAAGCCCATGAGCAACGCGACACCGACAACGACCGCCAACGAGGCGAGCGTGGCGACCACCGTGGTGAGGACATGCGCCCAGAGCAGCGAGGACCTGGCGATGGGCATCGACCGGAAACGTTCGACGATGCCGCTCTGGTTGTCGAGGAAGATCCGGTAGGAGGTGTACCCGACTCCCGAGGCAATGGTGACCAGGAGAATGCCTGGCAGGAGGTAGTTGACGTACGGCTCGGTGCCGGCACGGATTGCCCCGCCGAGGACGTAGACGAAGAGCAGGAGCATGATGATCGGCACGATCGCCGTCGACACGATGGTGTCGGGGCTGCGGGCGATATGCCGCAATGAGCGGCCGAGCAGGGCTCGGGTGTCGGTGACGAAGTGTGCGCTCATGACGGGTCCTTGGCGGTGAGGGCGAGGAAGATCTCTTCCAATGACGGCTGCCTCTCGACGTACTCGATGCGCGGCGCCGGCTTGAGTGCCTTGATGGTGGCGAGCGTGCCCTCAGCGAGGATCCGGCCCTCGTGCACGATGGCGATCCGGTCGGCCAGCTGTTCCGCCTCATCGAGGTACTGGGTCGTCAGCACGATGGTGGTGCCGCTCGCGGCCGCTTCACGCACGGCCGCCCAGACCTCGAGGCGGGACTGCGGGTCGAGTCCAGTGGTCGGTTCGTCGAGGAAGATGACCGGCGGTTCGCCAATGAGGCTCATGGCGATATCGAGCCGGCGACGCATGCCCCCGGACCACGTCGCGACGCGCCGGTTCCCGGCCTCGGTGAGGTCGAAACGGGCGAGGAGCCGATCGGCAATGGCGGTGGTGTCGGGCAGGTGGCGCAATGTCGCCATGAGCGCGAGGTTCTCCCGTCCGGTGAGAACCTCGTCGACAGCCGCGAACTGCCCCGTGAGACTGATCGAGGCCCGCACGTCACGCGCCAGCGTGGCCACGTCGAAGCCGTTGACCGTGGCGGTGCCCGCGTCGGCCTCCAGCAAGGTAGCGAGGATGCGGACGAGGGTCGTCTTCCCGGCGCCATTGGGGCCGAGGAGGGCAACGATGCTCCCCTTGGCCACCTCGAGGTCGACCCCTCGCAGCACGTGGTTGTCAGCAAAGGACTTCTCCAGTCCACGGATCGTGATGGCCGGTGCTGTGCCGGTGCTCATGTTGGGTCTCCCGTGTGGTCGGCCTCCGCGGCGGCGATCGCGGCCGTGAGGCGCTGACGCTCCCGGTTCACCCACTGGCCGTCGGCGTAGTTGCTGAGAAAGTCCTCGGCGAAGGCCACCGGGTCGTCGCCGACGATCGACCGGACCGGGGTCTGGTCGGCGGCGGCTCGTTCCATAAGGTCCGCCAGATCCTCGAGCATCTGCACGAGGCGGTCACCCTTGGCCATCCCGCCGGCGTGCAGCAGGTAGCGCTCCAGCGCCTCGGTTGTGGTGCGGTAGGGGCCCGGGAGGGCCCTGGCGCGGGCTCGGTAGGCGCGCCAGCGCCGCTTGTCGCCGAGGTCGGCCACGAGCCGGTCGACGATAGTGGTGATCTTCATCGGTGGTGTCCTTGGGGTTTGAGGTGGCTGATGCGGTCGCTGAGGAAGTCCCACGTGACCCAGAACTCATCGAGGGAGGCGCGTCCGGAAGCGTTGAGCGAGTAGACCTTCCGTGGCGGACCCTTCTCCGAGGGGACCCGCTGCACGTCGACGAGCCCGCGCTGCTCGATCCGCACCAGCAGGGCGTACACCGTGCCTTCGGCGATATCGGCGAAGCCCTGCTCACGCAGCCACGCGGTGATCTCGTAGCCGTATGCGGACTGCACGGACAGGACCGCCAGCACCAGGCCTTCGAGCGTGCCCTTGAGCATCTCGGTCATCTGCTTGCCCACGCATTGCTCCCGCTACTCGGTATCACTGACTACCAGGTACATAGTGACACCGAATACTGCGCGATGCAAGCCGCGTCGCCGAGGATCCTCACCCGTGCGTTGGTCGTTCACCTCTGCGACATACCGGACATTTCGCCGACCAACGCCCGTTGCGGGGTCGGGTGCCCGGGGCCCTGGATCTCAGGTCGGGAGCGGTCAAGGGGCCAGCTGTTGCCGCAGTGACTGGATCTCGTCCCGCAGCGCATGCACCTCGGTCAGCACCGACTGCTCGGCGGCAGCGGTCTCCTCGCGGAGCCGGTCGGTGAGCCATGAGGCCAGCGTCGCCGTGACCGTCCCGAGGATGCCGATCCCACTGACCATGAGGCCGACGGCGATCCACCGACCCAGAGCAGTGACCGGGTACATGTCGCCGTACCCCACTGAGGACATCGTCGTCACCGCCCACCACGCCGCATCGCCGATGGTCTGGATCGTCGACCCGGGCACGCCTCGCTCGGCGTCGAGAATCGCGAGGGCGCCGATCAGGGCGAGCAGGATCGAGCCCCCGACGACATACGAGACGACGCGCCCCCGGAGCTGATGAGTCGCCGTCCGGTTGACCACCCGCAGCAGCGTCACGAGGCGGAGCAGCCGCAACGGACGGAGCAGTGGCAACGCAATGACGAGCAGGTCCAGCACGTTCGTCCGGAGGAACATCCGTCGATCCGTCGCCAGCCTGAGCCGCACCACGTAGTCCCCGGCGAAGGCGGCCCAGGCGACCAGCTGGGCCAGCTCGCAGACCCGGACGACCTCGGCGGACGCGGCGGGGTCGAGGATCGGCCAGGCATAGGCGATGAGGAAGACCAGCGCAACACCCATCAGCGGCAGCTCGACTCGACGCTCCCATGTCTCCATGCGGCGATCCTGTCATCGCCGGTTGCGCACCGCTCAGTGTGTGGCGGCTACGCGAGTGGGCGGGAGGCGAGCCGGGCGCACCCGCGGTTGGTCACCCAGGCGTCATACAGGGCCTTCTCCTTGGCGGCGGAAGGACGACGAGGTATGCCGTCCGCATCCCCGACCATGAGCGGCTGCCAGGCGGCTGTCCGGACCACTGACGGTGCCTTGAGCCGGGTTGGCAACGAAGCACCGCGCAGCGCGATCGCCGCGGCCGGGTCGACGCTCAGGGTGAGCACGCCGCTGTGCTTGTCGATATCCCCGCGGGTGTTCATCCAGATGAAGTTGCCGAGGCCGTAGGCGACATACGTCCGGCCGAGCCACCCGGAGCCCTGGATCCGGTGCGCGTGGCTCCCGACGACGATGTCGACGCCCTCCTTGGCGAGCATCGAGGCCGTGGCGCGCTGAGCACCGTCAGGGCACTGGGTGTAGTCGGTGCCCCAGTGCTCGTAGACCACGACGATGTCGTACTTCGCCCGGGCCGCACGGACCGCCGCGAGCAGCCTGGTGGGGTCGAGGTTGCCGGCGATGCCGGGCGTGGTCGAGGTCGCCGGATAGGCGTGGATCGTGTAGTCGTTGAGCTGCGAGGACCCGATGACGGCGATGCTGACGCCAGAGACAGTGAACACCGCAGGGGCGAAGGCCGCCGCGGCGTTCGGCCCGAAACCCACCACCGGGATCGGTGACGCGGCGACCGCCGCGAGGCTGTCGGCCAGCCCGAGCGGGCCATAGTCGACGGTGTGGTTGTTGGCCATGGTCAGGACATCCAGGCCGGCCGCCTTGAGCAGGTCCAGCGCCTGCGGAGCGACCCGGAAGTGGTAGAGCTTCGGCTGCTCGACACCGCGGGAGGTGATCGAGGTCTCCAGGTTGAGCATGCTGAGGTCCGCCGCGCCGATGACCGGCTGGAGGACGGCCAGGCTGGCCGGGTCGTCCAGGAGCGAGCGAACGTGCCCCTCGAAGTGGACGTCCCCGGCGAACGCGAGCGTGACCGACGTCGGCGGTCGGACGGTCGAGGACGGCGCGGCGGGTGTCGGCGTCAGGGAGCTTGCGGCAGACCCGACCGTCGGCTGCTCGGCGGGTGCCGCGGCGCTGGGGCGCGCGTCGGTGGGCGGCGGCGACGTCGTGCACCCCACCACCGCCAGGCCCACCAGGACCGCCGTGGCGACGAGCCCGACCCGCCCCGATGAACGCATGCGGCCGAGTCTGCCAGCATTGCCGCCATGAGCGTTGCCGGACTGGTCCTCGCCGCGGGTGCGGGACGCCGGTTCGGCGCGCCGAAGGCGCTGCTCACCAGGGCGGACGGGCGCCGGTATGTCGACCACGCGGTCGCGTCGCTGCGCGACGCCGGCTGCGACCCCGTGGTGGTCGTCGTCGGGGCGGCCGGGGAGTCGGTCCGCGAGCACCTGGCAGCCGCGCCGGTGCGCATCGTCGACTGCCCGACCTGGGCGCAGGGGATGGGGGAGTCGCTCCGCGCCGGGCTGGCGGCCCTCGACGACTTGGCCGTCAACGCGGCGGTCGTCACCCTGGTCGACCTCCCTGACGTCGGCTCGGACGTCGTCGTCCGGCTCGTCGCGGCGTCCTCAGCCAACGGCCCCAGCGCCCCCAGCGCCCGCAGCGCCCTGGTGCGGGCGGCATACGGCGGTCGTCCGGGTCACCCCGTCGTCCTCGGACGGGACCACTGGTCCGGCATACGAGAAATGGCCGAAGGCGACCGGGGAGCACGGGACTACCTGGCCACCCACCCACACCGCACCGTCGAGTGCGGCGACCTCGCGACCGGGCGGGATGTCGACACACCGCAGGACCTCATGGACGACAGTGGAGCTTGACCGGCCCAGCGGCCATGCTGTCCCCATGCTCCCCACGGATCAGGTGACCTCTGCCGCGGACCTGGCGCAGACCCTGGCAGGCACCGGGTACCTCTGCGACGACGCCCTGGCGACGATCGGCTTCCTCGCGCTGCGGCTGCACCGACCGCTGCTGCTCGAGGGAGAGCCCGGGACCGGGAAGACGGCACTGGCCGAGGCGCTGGCGCTCGGCCTGGGCATCCCGCTGGTCCGGCTCCAGTGCTACGAGGGCATCGACGCCTCGCAGGCGCTCTACGACTGGGACTTCCCGCGGCAGATCCTCCACCTGCGCGCGGTCGAGTCGACGGCCCGGCGGGACGGGCAGGGGTCGGGCGTCGACCTCGGCGAGGTTGAGGCCGACCTGTTCACCACCCGGTTCCTCCTGGCCCGGCCGGTCCTTCGGGCCCTCCAGGAGAGTCCGTGCGTGCTGCTGGTCGACGAGGTCGACCGGGCCGACGACGAGTTCGAGGCCTTCCTCCTCGAGGTCCTCTCGACCTACCAGGTGAGCATCCCCGAGCTCGGTACCATCCGCGCCGAGCAGCCGCCGATCGTCGTGCTCACCTCGAACCGCACCCGCGAGGTCCACGACGCCCTGAAGCGGCGCTGCCTCTACCACTGGATCGAGCACCCGGGGCTGGAGCGCGAGCTCGCCATCGTCCGCAGCCGGGCGCCCGAGGTCAGCGAGGCGCTCGGTGAGCAGGTCGTCCGGCTCACCCAGCTGCTTCGGACCACCACCGACCTCATCAAGCCGCCCGGGGTCGCCGAGACCCTCGACTGGGCCCGCGCGTTGCACCAGCTCGGGACCGAGGTCGTCGACGTCGAGACCGCCGCTCGCACCCTCGGGGTGGCGGTGAAGTACCGCGAGGACGCCGACCGGGTCCGGATGATGCTCGACCGGATCCTGTCCCGGTGACGACGCTCGCGCCGGACGGGATCCTCCTCGGGTTCGCCCGCGCGCTGCGCGCGGCTGGACTCCCGGTCACCGCGGACCGCGAGTCGACCTACCTGCTCGCCGTCGCCACCGTCGGTATGTCGGACCGCGCCGCGACCTACTGGGCCGGCCGGGCGACGCTGTGCTCGGGGCCGGAGGACATCGAGCGCTATGACCAGGTCTTCACCGGGTGGTTCGGCGGTGAGGAGCGTGGGCTGACCTCAGTGCCGCCCGAACGCACCCGGCCGCAGGTGTGGCTGGACAGCGACGAGGGCGCTGCGGGCCGGCCCACCGGGGACCCAGACGACGAGGTGCTCAAGGTCGCCGCCAGCGCCGTCGAGGTCCTCCGGCACCGCGACGTCACCACCCTCACCGCCGCGGAGAAGCAGCTGCTCGCGGCGACGATCGACACCCTGCGCCCCCGGGCCCCGCTGCGGCGAGGGACCCGGCGGCTGCCGAGCCGGCGCGGCGAGGTCGACCCGCACCGCACCCTGCGCGCCCAGCTCAAGCACCTCGGTGAGCCGACCGACCTCGCCTGGCGGCGCCGATACACCCGACCCCGACGGGTCGTCATGCTCATCGACGTCTCCGGCTCGATGAGCCCCTACGCCGACGTCTTGCTGCGGGTGGCGCACCGGTACCTCCGCTCCGGAGCCCCGGCCGAGGTCTTCACCGTGGGGACCCGGCTGACCCGGGTGACCCGGGCGCTGCGTCAGCGCGACCCGGACCGGGCGCTGCACGACGCCGGACAGGCCGTCCCGGACTGGTCCGGGGGCACCCGGCTCGGCGAGACGCTGGGCGCCTTCATCACCCGTTGGGGCCGTCGGGGCGTGGCGCGCGGCGCCGTCGTCGTGGTGTGCAGCGACGGGTGGGAGCGCGGCGACGCCAGCACTTTGGGGGAGCAGATGCGGCATCTGGCCCAGCTGGCTCACCGGGTCGTGTGGCTCAACCCGCACCGGGGGAAGGCGGGCTACCAGCCGATCCAGCAGGGGATTGTCGCGGCTCTGCCGTATGTTGACCACTTCGTCGCCGGGCACTCGCTCGGCGCCTACCTCGAGCTCTTGGAGGTGCTCGCCCGTGCGTGACGTCCTCGCCGAGCTGCTGCCCTGGTGGCGGGCCGGTCACACGATCGGGGTCGCCACGGTGGTGGCCACCTTCCGCTCTGCCCCGCGCCCGCCCGGTGCCGCGATGCTCGTCGGCCCCGCCGGCGAAGCGGTCGGCTCGGTCTCGGGTGGGTGCGTCGAGGGCGCGGTCTACGAGGTGTCCGTCGAGGTGGTGGGGTCCGGTGTGCCTGCCCTCAAGCGGTATGGCGTCTCCGACGACGATGCCTTCGCGGTCGGGCTGACCTGCGGAGGGATCCTCGACGTCTTCGTCGAGCCGGTCTCCCTGACGACCTTCCCCGAGCTCGGGGCGGTGGCCGACGATATCGACGCGGGCCGCCCGGTCGCGGTCGCCACCGTCATCGACCACCCGGACCGCTCGCTCGTCGGTCGCCGGATCGTCGCCCGCCCGGAGGGCTCGGGTGACCCGGAGCCCGCCGCGTCGCTCGGGTCGGCGCGGGCCGATGCGGCGGTCCTCGACGACGCCCGCGGGCTGCTGGCCACCGGGCGCAGCGAGACGCTCACCTACGGCCCGGACGGTGAGCGTCGGGGCGAGGGGATGCGAGTTTTCGTGTCGTCATACGCCCCGAAGCCGCGGATGCTCGTCTTCGGGGCGATCGACTTCGCCGCGGCCGTGGCCCGGATGGGGTCCTTCCTCGGCTACCACGTCACGGTGTGCGACGCGCGGCCGGTCTTCGCCACGCGGTCCCGGTTCCCGGACGCCGACGAGGTCGTGGTGACCTGGCCGCACCGCTACCTCGCCGACGAGGTGGCGGCCGGACGGATCGACGAGCGGACCGTTCTGGCCGTCCTCACCCACGACCCGAAGTTCGACGTCCCGCTGCTCCAGGTGGCGCTGCGCCTACCCGCCGTTGCCTACGTCGGGGCGATGGGATCACGGCGCACGCACGCCGACCGCATCGTCCGGCTCCGGGAGGCCGGCCTGTCCGACGCCGAGATCGCCCGCCTGTCCAGCCCGATCGGCCTCGACCTGGGGGCCCGTACCCCCGAGGAGACCGCGGTGTCGATTGCGGCGGAGATCATCGCCCGGCGCTGGGGTGGCGGGGGAACGCGCCTCGCCGACGGTGACGGCCCGATCCACGCCCACCCCGACGTCCCTCGGTAGCTCCCCGGCCACAGAAGGGACGGTCAGCCGACCGCGGGAAGGGCCTCCTCGCCGCGGGTGGCGGACGCCCAGGCCTGCACTCCCAGCCCGACCAGGACGAGCGCAAAGCCGACGTATGCCGCCCCCGCAGGTCGCTCCCGCAGGACCAGCACGCCGAGGAGCCCCGCGACGACGGGGTCCATGAGGGTCAGGGTCGCCGTCGGCCCGGGGCGTAGCCGGGCGAGGCCGCGGAGGTAGAACAGGTTCGCCAGCGCCATGGTCGCCACGGCGAGATAGACCCCCACGGCGATCCCGGACGGCTCGCCCACCCAGGCGCGCGGCTGGGTGAGGGCGACCGGGACGAGCAGCGCCGCACCGACGAGATAGGCGGCCGCGGTAAGGGGCAGCTGGCCCATCCCGTCCTCCATCAGCCGGGTGGCCGCGACGGTATAGGTGGCGATGCTCACGCCCGAGCCGATGGCGAGGGTGACCCCGAGGCCCACCGCCGGTCCGAGCTCGGCCTCGGTGATCCCGGACCACGAGTCGATGACCAGCCCCACCAGGGCGACAGCGGTGGCGGCATACCAGATCCGGGGGAGGCGGTGACCGAGGGTGAGCCGGCCGAGGAAGCCGGAGAACAGCGGCGCCGACCCGACCGCGACGAGCGTGGCGAGAGCGACCGAGGCGTTGCGGGTCGCGGCGAAGAAGCACACCTGGTAGCCGGCGGCTCCGGCGGCGGCGACCCACAGCAGCGGGCGCCGGACCGCAGAACGGATCTCGCCGAGCCGTCGCCCGAGCAGACCGGTCACGACCGTGAGGACGAGGGCCCCGCCGGCGATCCGGACCCAGCCGATCCCGAGCGGGCTGGCCGTGACGGGCGCGAACGCGGCCGCGGTCCCGGCGGTGCCGAAGAGGGCACCACTTGCCACAGCGGAAAGTACCGCGCCACGGTGGTGAGGCATCCCCCGACCGTGCCATATCGGGCGTTCTCGTGCACGACCGTCCGGCGTCGGAAACTCACAGGTCATCGCGGTGATCCAGGTCACCCCTTGCGGCGTAGTGTGAGCCGCGCCACTATGCGGCAAGGCGCCAGTCCAAGGAGGACCTATGACGCGGATCACCGTCACGGTTGACGGGACGAGATACACCGACGACGTCGAGCCGCGCACGCTGCTCGTGCAGTACCTCCGAGATCGGCTCGGCAAGGTCGGGACCGTGGTGGGCTGCGACACCGGCAACTGCGGTGCGTGCACGGTGCACCTCGACGGCCGCAGTGTGAAGTCCTGCCAGCTGCTCGCGGTCCAGACCGACGGGCACGAGGTGACGACGATCGAGGGGCTCGCCAACGGTGCCACCCTGCACCCGATGCAGGAGGCCTTCCGGGACTGCCACGCCCTCCAGTGCGGCTTCTGCACCCCGGGGATGATCATGCAGGCGGTCGACCTCGTCACCGAGAACCCCCACCCCACCGAGGCCGAGGTCCGCGAAGGGCTTGAGGGCAACCTCTGCCGGTGCACCGGCTACCACAACATCGTCAAGGCCGTGCAGCAGGGCGCCGGCGCCATGAGCGGAGGCCAGTCATGACCGTCGTCGACGACCGCCCCGCGACCGAGGTTGGCAGCCCACGTCGCCGCAAGGAGGACGCCCGGCTCATCGTCGGCCGAACCCGGTGGACCGACAATCTCACCCTCCCGGGGATGCTCCACCTCGCGATGGTGCGCAGCCCGTACGCCCACGCCCGGATCACCTCGGTGGACGCGGACGCGGCCCGCCAGGCCCCCAATGTCGTCGCCGTGCTCACCGGCGAGGACGTCAAGGACATCCAGGGCGGACTGCCCTGCGCCTGGCCGATCACCCCCGACCAGAAGGCCCCGACGCACCCGTCGATAGCGGTCGACCGGGTCGCCTTCGCCGGCGAGATCGTCGCCGTCGTCATCGCCCGCAGCCCCGGGGAGGCCCGCGACGCCGCTGAGCTGGTCGACGTCGAGTACGACGAGCTGCCTGCCGCCCTGGAGCTCAAGGCGGCCGCGGCCGACCAGACCCTCGCGCACCCCGACCTGGGCACCAACACCTCTGCGGTGTGGACCTTCGACTCCGGCGCCGCTGGCACCGGCGGTGATGTCGAGGCGGCGATCTCTGCGGCCCGCGACGGCGGCATCGTCATCGAGCGCGAGTACCGCCAGCAGCGGCTCATCCCCGCGTTCATGGAGCCCCGCTCGTTCGTCTGCGACCCCACCGGTGAGCAGCTGACCATCTGGTCGTCCACCCAGGTGCCGCACTTCGTCCGGATCTTCACCGCGGCGGTCCTCGGCATCCCGGAGAGCAAGATCCGGGTCATCGCGCCGGACGTCGGAGGCGGCTTCGGCGGAAAGCTCCAGTTCACCCCCGAAGAGGTCATCACCGTGCTCGCGGCCCGGCATACCGGCAAGCCGTGCAAGTACACCGAGACCCGCTCGGAGTCGCTCGTCTCGGCCCACCACGGCCGTGACCAGTGGCAGAAGCTCACCCTCGCGGCGACCGCGGACGGTCACGTCACCGGGCTCAAGGTCGAGCTGCTCGCCGACATGGGTGCCTACCTCGGCCTGGTCACCCCGGGCGTGCCGATCCTTGGCGCCTTCATGTTCAACGCGATCTACACGTTCCCCGCGTACCACTTCACCTGCCGCAATGTCTTCACCAACAAGACGTGGACCGACGCCTACCGCGGCGCCGGACGGCCGGAGGCCACCTACGCCATCGAGCGGCTCATGGACGAGCTGGCCGTCGAGGTCGGGGTCGACCCGCTGGAGATCCGCGAGCGCAACTGGATCCGCCACGAGCAGTTCCCGTTCACCTCGGTCTGTGGGCTGGAGTACGACTCGGGCAACTACGAGGCCGCCACCGCGCGCGCCAAGGAGCTCTTCGGGTATGACGACCTGCGCGCCGAACAGGCCCGGCGCCGGGACGCGGGCGACCCGGTGCAGCTCGGCATCGGGGTCTCGACCTTCACCGAGATGTGCGGGCTCGCCCCGTCGCGGGTGCTCGGGTCGCTGTCCTATGCCGCCGGCGGCTGGGAGGCAGCGTCGGTCCGGATGCTGCCGACCGGCAAGGTCGAGGTCGTCACCGGGACGTCCCCGCACGGCCAGGGCCACGAGACGGCGTGGAGCCAGATCGTCGCGGACCGGCTTGGCGTGCCCTTCGAGGACGTCGAGGTGCTCCACGGTGACACCCAGGTCGCCCACAAGGGCCTGGACACCTACGGCTCGCGCTCGCTCGTCGTCGGTGCCGAGGCGGTGATCCGGGCCGCGGACAAGGTCATCGAGAAGGCCCGTGTCGTCGCGGCCCACCTGCTCGAAGCGAGCGTCGAGGACATCGACTTCGCCAACGGCTCGTTCACGGTGCGCGGGACGGACAGCGCCAAGGCCATGGCCGAGGTCGTCTGGGCCGCCTTCTCGGCCCACAACCTCCCGGACGGCTTCGAGCCGAACCTCGACTCCGAGGCGACCTTCGACCCGGTGAGCTTCTCCTTCCCGCACGGGACCCACCTGTGCGCCATGGAGGTCGACACCGAGACCGGCCAGACGACGATGCGCAAGTATGTCGCCGTCGACGACATCGGCACGATCGTCAACCCGCTCATCGTCCACGGTCAGGTCCACGGCGGCATCGTCCAGGGCGTCGCCCAGGCGCTGTGGGAGGAGGCCGTCTACGACGACGCGGGCACCCTGGTCAGCGGCTCGCTCGTCGACTACACCATCCCGTCCTCGGCCGACACGATCTCGCTGACGGTCGACCAGACGACCTCCCCGTCGACGACGAACACCCTCGGCACCAAGGGCGTCGGCGAGGCGGGAGCCATCGCCTCGACGCCGGCGGTCGTCAACGCGATCGTTGACGCGGTGCGGCATCTCGGCGTCAACGACATCCGGATGCCGTGCACCCCGGAACGGGTCTGGACCGCCATCCGCGGCGCCTCGGGCTCGGGCGGGCAGAGCACCGCTGCGGCCGCCAGCCACCTCGGTGCCGGTGTCCCGAACCACGACCCCGATAGCGGCGCCGCGACGCAGGGAGGTGCCCAGTGATCCCCGCAACCTTCGAGTATGTCGCCCCCACCTCCGTGGACGAGGCGCTGGCCGCACTGGCCGAAGGCGGTGACGACGCCAAGGTCATCGCCGGCGGGCAGAGCCTGCTGCCGGTGCTGAAGATGCGGCTCAACGCCCCATCGGTGGTCATCGACCTCGGCCGGGTCGACGGCCTCCGCGGGATCAGCGTCGATGGGTCCGACCTCGTCATCGGCGCGATGACGACGCACCACGACATCGCCAACAGCCCGCTGGTGCGTGAGCACGCCGGGGTGCTGGCCGACGCGGTGAGCCAGGTTGCCGACGCCCAGGTGCGTCACCGGGGGACGATCGGCGGGTCGCTGGCCCACGCCGACCCCGCCGGCGACTATGGCGCACCGATCCTCGCGCTGGGCGCGTCGATGGTCATCACCGGCAGCGGTGGCTCGCGGACCGTTGCGGCGGACGACTACTTCACCGATCTCTTCGAGACGGCGGTGGGGGAGGGCGAGCTGCTCACCTCGGTCCGGATCCCGTCGCACGCCGGAGCCGGTTCGGCATACGAGAAGTTCGTCAGGGTGGCCCAGCAGTGGGCGATCGTCGCGGTTGCGGCGACCGTCCGCGTCGCCGACGGGCACATCGCCGAGGCGGCGATCGGGCTGACGAACATGGGCTCGACGCCGCTGCGGGCCCGGGGCGTCGAGGAGGCTCTGCGCGGCCGTCCGGTGACCGCCGACGCCGTTCGCGAGGCGGCCTCCCGGGCCGCCGAGGGGACGAACCCGCCGAGCGACCTCAACGGGTCGGCGGAGTACCGGCGTCACCTGGCGACGGTGCTCACCGCGCGGGCCGTCCTCAAGGCCGCGGGAGGCTGACGCGATGGAGCTCGAGCACGACTTCGCCGTCCCTGCCCCGGTCGACCAGGTCTGGGCTGCCTTCCTCGACCTGGAGGATCTGGGGACCTGCTTCCCCGGCGCAACCGTCACCGATGTCTCCGCGGGCGGGTTCAAGGGGACGGCGAAGGTCAAGCTCGGCCCCATCGCGCTGGTCTACACCGGCACCGGCACGTGGGTGGAGCGGGACGAGCACGCCCACCGGATGGTCCTGGAGGCCAAGGGCAAGGACAAGCGCGGCAACGGGACGGCCGGAGCGACGATCACCATCGTCCTGGCCGAGGAGTCGCCGGGACGGACCTTCGTCCACGTCCTCACCGACCTCAATGTCACCGGCAAACCGGCCCAGTTCGGCCGCGGTGTGATGCAGGACGTCTCGGACAAGCTGCTCCAGCAGTTCGTCGACTGCCTCGAGGGTCGCTTCGCGGAGGGGGCAGCGCGTGATGCCGCCGTCGGTGCGAACGGTATGCCGGTGCAGGACCTCGCCGCGACGGCAGGCGGGGCGGCCGGCGGCGGTGACGCGAGCGCGGGCGGCATACCGGCTCGTTCGGCGGCGGTGCACGGCCGGGAGGTGCCCGACGTCGTCGACCTCGGTGCCGTCGGCCCGGTGCTGGTCAAGCAGTTCGGTCCGCTCGTCGGGGCGGGTCTGCTCGGCCTGCTGATCGGCTGGCTGCTCGGGCGGCGGCGCTAGTCGCACCCGGAGGTGGTCGCGGGCCCAGTCCCTGCCGGGCCGTACCATTCCCCGGTGGACCACGCGGCCTTCGGTGACGCGCTCGCCACCGGTGTCGAGGACGTCCGGACCGGCGAGGCTGCCGTGGACGCCCTGGACGGCGGTGGCTTCTGGGCGGTGGTGGCCACCTTCGAGGGGGCGGTGACCGCGGTCCGCTTCGGCTCCGTCGTCCGTGGACCGGTCGCGCCCTCGGCCGGACGCTGGGCGGGCCTGCCCGGACCGTGGCGCAGCTCGATCGACGAGGCGGTATACCGGGACGCGGTCGAGGAGGTGCGCCGCAGGGTCGCCGCAGGAACGGTCTACCAGGTCAACATCTGCCGGATCCTCTCGCACGAGCTGCCCGAGTCCGCCGACCTCGACGCACTCGCCGCGGTGCTCCGGGCCGGCAACCCGGCGCCCTATGCGGCGCGGATCCGGGTGGACGCGGCCGGGCTCGACCTGGTCTCGGCCTCGCCGGAGAGCTATCTGGAACGCGACGGCGAGCGCATCGTCAGCCGACCGATCAAGGGGACCTCCCGTCCTGGTGAGCCGATG
>ERZ795047.2245-NODE-2245-length-18750-cov-3.931479_pt1 | contig 18750 bp, 13 predicted proteins | sample MGYA00375131_ERZ795047 | MGnify/ENA primary metagenome ERZ795047 (study PRJEB30176, sample SAMN05720228) | activated sludge metagenome | isolation source: Anaerobic digester | place: Japan | collected 2015-05-20 ...
AATAATCCATACACCAACTATTCTGAGGTTTACACAAATTTTTCAGCACTCTCTTGTAATTCAACGCAACGATGTGGAAATATTTGCACCAGCATTCGATATAGACCCCTCCTACGCTCAAAAACTTAAAAATGCCTACCTTAATGGTGTCGAAATAATCCCACTTCAGGTAAAAATCTCCCCCATCAAAATAGAACCATTCAGAGTCCTAAAGTACGATCTTGCCCGCAGGTAACAATGGGAGCGACTTTTTCAGGCCATTTGCAAATATAAAAGGTAATCGAGTCTATAGTCATTATGGACAAATAGCACATTTCCTCAACAAAGATGCCACAGCTTAGAAAATGGTTCCTGGTGATCCCAGACTGGCCCCAGGAGCTTTTTTCCTCAAAAAAAAAGTAAGTGAATAAAATAAGGCGCAAATCCTGTACCCCAAATGAAGACAACAATGAAAAAAATGGTCCGTCCCTGACTCCAATAGAGAAAAAGACAGTCCGTCCCCAAGTCGGAAACAGCAAGAAATGAAAAAGAGGTAAAAAAAAGGCTGTCTTCCACCCAATCGCGAAAAACAGCCTGTTTATGTATCTTAATGGGGTGGCTGAGGGGACTCGAACCCCCAACGACTGGAACCACAATCCAGGGCTCTGACCAATTGAACTACAGCCACCATGTACTTCTATGTCTAAAGAACAAAAATCAGGTTAAGAAAATACCTAATTTTACCTAATTCCGCAATTTAATTCTTCTACCCTATTTCTGCAGAACAACATCTCCCCAGGTTCCCGGAATATAGTACTGCGCTTTTTCCGGAACCGAAGCAGTCACCTTTTCCCCCTGATCCACAGCAAAAACACCCAGCCCGATAGACCTTTCCTCAAAAGGAACTATCCCTGTATCGTACCAGGGAATTCTGATCACAACCTTATCATTGACAATCTCTCTGTTCAGTTCAGATTGCCACTTCCGGGATGTGTACTGAATAGCGTTGTCCTTGTACTCCCGTGTGAAATGAAATGCACCCAGTGAATCTTTGCCAGGAGAATAGCTGACTATCCTGTCAGGATAAGAAAGAAACGCGTTTTTCCCACTCTTTCCATCGATAATAAACCGCACAGAACCGGAATCCTGGTTCTTACCGATTACCACAAAGAAAGCATCCTTATTCCATGTGGCTGCGTACCGGAAATTCCCAACGGTGCTGAAGTTTTCATTTTTAACTGCAGATGCAACAGCACTCAGAGATACATCAGAAGCGACGCGCAGGGCTTTCAGTGGCTCGCTTTTATTAACCTTATCGAGATTCACTATTCCTATAGGAGCAATTACACCCTTCTCCTGACCATCTGAAGCGTTCCAGTCGATCTGAAGAAACTCCTTTCCGCCTACAAGATCCTTCTTAATGCTTCCAAAGGAAAACTCTCCCGCATAATCGGAGATTTTGAAAGTCTTGCTGGATAAAGCCTTCTTCTTGCCGTTTGAGACGAGCGACAGAGTCAGAGAAATGGATTTTTTCTTGATCTGTGCAGTATCGATCTGCGCTCTGGCAATGATAGTGTCATTTCGCTGAGTTGCCCACGGCACAGGGGAACTGAATGAGACCACCTGGCTGTACGCAGAAACCGCCGCGAAAACTATTGTAGCTGTAAGCACTTTACATCTGTTCATCATCGTCCCCTTTTTCTGACAATTTCCGAGAATAGAAATAAAAATATACGTAATGCACACGTGAAAAAGAGAAGTGTCATTCCATGGGATCATCTTCCACCAGGGTCCAGAGTGTATCTCCGCCACTAATCAGGTCCACATTCACACCCTCAGGTGTAGTTGACCAACCAAAGGAAAATTCCGCAAGAGCATAGCTCTCTGGCACCTCCCAGGTGTTGATTTCACTCTCTAAAGGAAGATTGTTTTTGACTTTATGCAGCTCAAATATCCGTTTCTTTTCTCCCAACCGGACCATTTTTCTTTCTTTAACTACATACATTGTTTTTCCGCTCAAGTAACTGCCGGCAACATCTGCTTTCCATATAGCTTGTGCACCCGATGGTCCGCTGTAAACCCATCCGCTGTATGCCAGAAAAAAGACTATGAAGCTGCCGGCAATATGTGCAGATGCAGCAATGCGGTTTTTCAGACGCAAAAAATTCCAACACACTTCACTCACTATAAACAGCACCATCAGTTTCAGCACAGAATCAAATTGATCCGCTTTGAATGAAATCCCCATCAGGTCAAATAAAAAAGCGATAAAAACAACGATCGCATAAACCAGGTATCGAATCTTCCTGTGTGCTTTGCTGCGAAAACCAAAATACGCGCATACAAGAACAAGGAAAGGAAGCACCCAGATAAGAAAGTTCAATATTTTCATTATTCCACCGATCCCAGTAAAATTGAATTTCCTGTAAAGAAGACTCCGGCAACACACGCTGTCACCATACATGCCAGAGTCGCTGCAAGAAGTGCCCTGAAACCGATTTGAGAAAGAGCTCTTGTTCTTGAGGGAGCAAGTGCAGATACACCTCCCACGAATATTGCCATCGAGGCTACATGCGCAAATCCGCACAGAGCATAGGTGGCAATTATTACCGACCTGGGTTCTGAAATCAGATTACCGGAAATAGCGTTAGCAAGATCCTGATATCCAGCTACTTCTGTAGCAACAACACGCTCACCGACAATCTGAGAGATCACCGTCGCATCCTGCAAAGGTACCCCCATTACCAGGGTAAAGGGATAAAAAAGGTACCCCAGCAAGCCCTTCAGAGACCAGTCAATATTAATTTCCAGAAACGAATTGACCGCTCCTCCGGCACCGTTGAGAATCATATCGATAAGCGCCACAAGGCCCAGAACAGCAATAAGAAGCGCTGCCACTCCGGCTATCACCTTCACACCTGCATTAGCCCCGTTTATCACCGCCTCAAAGACATTTGCCTCTTTCTCATAGTCCGGCTTTACAGAGATACCCAGTGTCCTGGGGTGCTGTTCTTCCGGGTAAAGCACCTTTGACATTACTATCGCAGCAGGAGCGGAAAGAATTGATGCAGAAATGAGATGACCGGCTATGGTCGGGAAAGACTGCTGAAGTGTAAAGACATACAGCGCAAGGACATTTGATGCAACCGTGGCCATCCCTGCAGTCAGCATGGTGCAGAGTTCCGATCTTGTCATCTCAGCAATGTAGGGTCTCACTGTGAATGCAGATTCCACTCCAACAAAAATGTTCGATGCCACACAGAGTGACTCGGCTCCGGATATTCTCATCAGTCTGCTAAAAATACCCGAGAAAAACCTGATCAGCATAGGCATGATATTCAGGAAATAAAGCACTGAGATCAGAGCAGAGAAAAAGATTATAGTGGGTAGTCCCTGAAATGCCAGAATAAACCCGTGTGAGCCGCTCACTCCCGGAGGAATCGCAAGCGGTCCGAACACAAACCTTGCGCCTTCAGAAGACGCCTCCACCACTTTTACGACTAAATCATTAATCAGGAGGAAAAATCTGGACCCTGCCGGAACTCTGAAAATAAAGAGGGCAAAAACTATCTGAAGTCCTACCCCCCAGAGCACCACCCGCCAATTAAAAACTCTCCTGTTTGTGGAAAGCAGCCAGCCAAAGCCAATGAGCAGGAATATTCCAGCGAAGCTTATGAGGTTATACATAGAGATCTTTGATGGACATGAATGCCATATACAGATAAAATAATTTAAAATTGATGCAATCTAATCCAAATTTTTACAAACCAAAAACTCTTATATTCTAAATCTCCGGCAATTCTATTGTCACTCCCTGAAAACAAATTTCCATAAAATCACAGATGACTGCATCTGCGGGTTCCGGAATTATTTTTAAACCTTATTTTCACCAATGAAGTGATGAGTCCTCAGACCTGCCTTCTCTTCGGTGATTGCCTGGAATCTCCCTGGCTCTTTTTAACCTGAAATAATGAATTGGAATATTGAGATATGACTGATTTTACCAAAGGATTGAATGAAAATCAGAAAAAAGCGGTTTTGCACAATAAAGGCCCTCTTCTGGTGCTTGCTGGGGCCGGGAGCGGAAAGACAAGAGTTCTGACAATGCGTATTGCGCGTCTGGTCAGTGAAAAACTGTGCAAGCCGGAAGAAATACTCGCGGTTACATTTACAAACAAAGCGGCCAAGGAAATGAAGGAGAGGGTCGCAGATCTGACATCCGCAAAGATCGCGAACCGGATGACCTTGTGCACTTTTCATAGCCTGGGGGTAAGAATGCTGCGCGAGGATGGGGAGGCATGCGGCCTGAAAAAGAATTTTTCCATTATTGATGAGCACGAAAAAATCGCCACTCTCAAGGGGATAATGCGGGCAACAGGTGTTCGGGGACTTAAAGATCAGGACCCTCTGAAATTCGCAACCGTTATCAGTCTTGCTAAAAACTCCTCCCTTGACCCTGACACCTACAAAAAAGAGAACCCTGATGAACGTAAAATCAGCCGGGTTTATAATTCTTACAGCTCCATTCTGCTGAAGCGGCAGACTGTGGACTTTGACGATCTGCTGCTGCTTCCCCTGAAGATACTGACCTCAAACCCCGATATCCTGCATAAATACCAGAAACGTTATAAATACATCTCCATCGATGAGTTTCAGGATACAAACGCAGTTCAGATGAAGCTGGCATCATTGCTTGCATACCCGGATAACAATATCATGGTTGTGGGTGATGATGATCAGGGGATCTACTCCTGGCGCGGAGCAGAGATCCAGAACATAATCTCATTTGCCGAGAAATTCGATGGATGTACCACGGTGATTCTTGATAGAAATTACCGTTCTACCCGGCAGATAATCGAGGGCGCACATGCGGTGGTGGAAAAAAACCGGATAAGAAAACCAAAAAAGATAATCGCTGTTTCGGGTGACGGCGACCCGATAATGCACTACAAAGGTGATGATGAAGAGGATGAGGCAGCATGGATAGCCGCCACCATTTCGGAAAATGACAAGCACACCTCTTTCAGCGCCAGTGATCATGCTATACTGCTGAGGACAAATGCGATGATGCGACGATATGAGCTGGAACTCAGAAAAGCCGGAGTTCCCTACCGGGTCAGCGGTGCTATGAGTTTCTTTGAACGCAAGGAAGTAAAGGACCTGCTGGCGTATCTCAGGTTTTTTGCAAACCCCCAGGATGAGTTGAGTATGACAAGGGTACTGAAGGTTCCGAACAAAGGGATCACACCCTCAACTCTGGAGATCCTCGATGATTTCGCGGCATTAAGAAAAATGAGCCTCTTCGATTCGATGCTGAGGCATTCGGAACTGGAAAAGATCAGTGCCGAACAGCATGGTAAAATCGAATCTTTTCTCTCCATGTACAGGAAGTATAGCGAAAAATTTGAAACCGGTCCCCTCTCATCAGCCCTGAGAGACTTGCTCAATGAAACAGGATATCTCGAACATCTCGCCCGTGCCTCAAAAGAGGATAACGACCCTGAGAAGCGTACCGAAAACATAGAGGAGTTGATTCACGGACTGGAGACTTATGAGCAAAAATTCCGCTCAAAAAAACCGACTCTTGCCGGCTATCTCCAGGAGATAGCAATAATGAATTCTGAAGACAGTGAGGATGATGCACCGGGCTTAAAAAAAGGTGTTGTCCTTATGACACTGCATAAATCAAAAGGCCTGGAATTTCCGGTTGTTTTCCTGGCTGGACTTGACAAAGACTACATTCCATCACCGAAAGCAGTTCAGGAAGGCAATATAGATGAAGAGCGGAGGCTCTTTTATGTCGGTATGACCCGTGCCCGGAAAAGACTATATCTCACATATCCCGGTACAAAAGTTTTCAGAGGAAAACAGCGCGTTGTCACACCATGTCCCTTTCTCAATGAGATTCCCGAAGAGCACCTTGATGGCAAAATCGGTGAAAAGCAGGATGAAGAGAAGCAGCAGTTTATGGAGAACTTCTTCAAAGAGATGAAGGAGAAATTTGCTGCCCAGAAATAGAGGCAGCATACCCTGACAATCCCGCTCTGGTCTGGTCAAATCAGCCTATCGGTACTGTAATTCTTTCAAAAAAGACATCAAGAGTGTGCAGAAGCAGCCTGATATCGAAGGTCCTCCGGTCCATCAGGATAAGATTTGTATCGGAGATCCCGTGCCTGAGCTCCCTGTAGTGTTCCATGTTTACCAGGAATATTTTCAAGGTTTCGTTACGGCCCGCCTCGCGTTCTTCTCCGTAAATATTGATATCGAGAGGTGATCCCGGTTCCGGAATTGAGATAATCACCCTTTTATGGCCGGAAACATCTGATGGTATCTGGTTGGTAACAATGACCTTAAAGCCGTTATTCCGTAAAGCAACGACCATGGGATGATAAATGGCGCAGTCATTATAGACTACAACCACATCAGACACTCCTCCCTCCACCCTCTGTCCATCACTCCTGAGCTCACGAATCTGCAGATTCAAATAGGAACAGTGTTCCTTGAGCTGCCTGACTATGTATGCGAAAAACTTTTCATCAGGTCCGGAACCCATCTGAAGATCCTTCAGCATCTCTGCGGGGATCTCCTCCAGTATCTCATCGCAACTGTGTCCCAGTCCGAATGCCTTCGCCAGCAGATTCCCGATAAAGACCGACTCCTGGATAATCTTGTCATTTAAAGAGGAATCCTTCAGGATCCGCTCGGGGTCATGATGATTCAAAATTGCCATCGACACCGACGATGGAAAATTCCACTTTGAGGTAAGATAGTGCCCCAGATTTGCATGAGTAAACCCCATAAGCGTCTCCTCTGCTTCATAAAATGCGCAGATATCGCTCATGGTTTTATCAAGGAGCCGCGGGAACACGTTTTCAAAATCATTATCGAGCGGAATCTTCCCGAAATCATGCAGAAGCCCGGCCATAAATGCCAGATCCGGTCTGGCCATACGGCAATCGATACAGATCTTCTCGGCTATCAATCCCACCGCAAGAGAGTGGAGCCAGAATTCACGTCTGCCAAATCCCCGGTTGCGGTAGATCTCCGGTGACAGGTCAATAAGTGAAAGACAGGTCATAATGCTTCTGGTTTCCCTGAAACCGAGGCGGACCACCGCTTCCTTGACATCCGTTATCCGTCCGTACCTCCTTGCGTATTGAACAGTATTGGCAATCTTGAGAATAGCTGAGGAAACAGCCGGGTCAGTAGAGATACACTTTGCGAGTTCAAGGGTGCAGGCATCCGACTCGATAATATCCATCGCTTTTATAACTGTAAATGGAAATCCCCAGTTCTTGTAAAGCGACTTGCTGATTTCCTGCATTTTTCTGTCAACAGGTATCGACAGATCAAAGAGATGTTCCGCTATCATCCGGTTCTGATCGTTGGATGGTTTTATGGCATCTGTGGTTTCATTTTTGGAAACCAGTGTCTCGATTTTCGCCAGGAAATCGGAAAAAGCAAATGGATACCCCATCGTAGTTATTTTTCCATACCCTTCATCCTGAACAAGATCCATCATCTCTGATATCACATTCTGAACCAGATGATGAGGAATTTTGGTGGTTATAAGAAGTATGGCTATGTGTCTGGTTCTCTGGGATCTCTGCAGCCGCTCCGCGATCAGAATATCTTTGGGATTTTCACATGAGAGATCAGCAATGACCAGCTTCGGAAGCATCTGGCTGGCTTTTATAGTTGCCTGGAAAGATGTATTAGCCTGAATCACCTGATAATTACATTGGATCAACCCGACTGTCAGGATATCCCTTACACGCTCTCTTGGCGAAAACAACAGCAATAGCGGCCCATCATTTGAACCGCCAAAAACTCCGGGAATCATTTTCTTATTCAAATCTTTACCTTTGATTATCCTGATTAAGGATGAATAGCATGATTTTAACTAATAGATGAAGACTTTGTTTCTAAAATTCACCAATTATTTGCGCTGAAGCATTGATAACCGGGATACAGAACTGAATCCATATAATTATAGAGATGCAAAACCCAAAATATCAACATGTAAATTGTTTCCGGAAAACTTACCTCTTATCCTTTCATTTTCCTCTCTTTTTCCTCTTTTTTCCTGTCCTCATCATACCATCTCTGCCATTGAGCTTTATCCTGACCGATATCCTGTCCTGTCAGAATCAAGAGAAGATATGCGGCATTTTCCCTCACCATCGGACTGCTGTCGTCAAGGGTGGAAATCAGCAAAGGAATTTCCGTGTGCAGTTTAATCGCTTCCTCCGCAAGCGCCTTTACTTCAGGGTCTCTGTCTTTTACCATCCCGTAAAGTGATGGTACCGATTGAGGATCTCTGTAAAGGATAAGTGTCTTTACAGTCGCAGCCCTTACCGACACATCCTTATCCCTGAGCGCACCTATAAGCGGCCATACTGCCGCTGTGTCCTTCACCATTCCAAGAGATATCACAGCATTTTTCCTTACTTCCGGGTTTTCATCACTGAGCATTTTAATAAGAGGGATTACTGCCTGCGCTCCTCCAATTTTCCCCACCGCCTCAGCCGCCCTTGCCCTCACCTTTGCCCGCTTGTCATCAAAAACTGTCAACAGGTCCTGAAGAGCCCTGCGATCCCCCAGTTTTCCAAGCATGAAAGCGGCATTCGCCCGTACATCCGGATCACCGTCCCTGAGTGCTGTGCGCAGATGCTCCAATGCCTCGCTTGAACGGAATCCGCCCACAGCAACAGCTCTTACATGGGCATTAATATCTCTGAGCAACCCGCTAAGGAGCCTGAGAGCGTTATCATCTGTTAACTCACACAGTCCAAATGCAGCATGTTTACGAATCAGAGGATTTGGCTGACTTACAGCATTACTGAGTTGAGTAAAGCCCTCTTTTCCTATTGAGGCCAGCGTTCTTGCCGCCTCGAGACCGGGCCGTAGCAGATTGTTAATCTCTGAGGAATCGATCCATACAGGAGCAGGTATTTCAGAATTCACAGTGTCTGAGAGAAGATCTGTAAGCAGTGGAATCGCTGAAGCAGCCCATTGTCCCATACCCCCAATGAGTCTGGCAGCTCTGCTTCGTTCTCTCCAATCCGCAGACTTAAGTGAAACCATCAGTGAGGAAACCGAAACATCAGGAGGAATAGCGGTAAAAGGTACTACCCGCTTAACGACCTTATCTCCCGCTGAATTATCACTGATACCATCTGTTTCACTGATAACAGTCCTCTGCACCTGAAAACCGGTTTCCATTTCCTGCTGAACGGTGTTCCTTTTGTAAGGTACTCCGTCGATCTCCTTTATCAGACGCTTTATAAGATTTATTACTGTCCCCTCAGAATTCAGACTTATGTAACGCTGATTCTCCGATTCTATTATCCCGACAAAAGAGATACCGTCCTTAAGCACGATTTCCACTTTTCCATCAGTTCTTTTTTTCGGTACCGGCACTGAAACTGCAGCATCTTTTTTCTCCTCAGGCCTGGTTTCCTTTGCAGGAAAGACTTTCTTTTCAGGGACAACAGGCGGCGTATTATCTACAGGTTTGTTGTCATTTACAGGAGTGTTTTTCTTTTCCTGAGCATCCGACAGATTATTCGTTGCCGGCGGCCAGGGAGGGGCTGCTTTTTTCTCTGCAACTTTCGCCACAGGGCTTTTCCCACTGTCAATCTCGGCAATTACGTTTTTAAAGATGTTGACACGGGCTCCTTTGGAATTAAACGCAATCAGCTTATCGGTCTCGGAAATGATAGTGCCTTTGAAGACATTTCCGTTTTTCAGCTTGATTATTACTTCACCGGGAGCGTGTTCTTCATTTTTCACCAATACAGTCTGATCCTGTGGAGTATCTGAGGGCAAACTGTAGCGTACTCCATCCTTTTCCGTAACCATCCTCTTAAGGATACTCACATTCGTACTGCCGATTCTCAATACAAAGAAGTTTTCATTTTCCGAAACCAATTCTCCTTCGTAAACAGTTCCGTTCTTCACCCGCAAAGATGTGGACGGGCCTGCGGCAAAGACGTAGCTGAATACAACCATCACTGCTATCAGGATTCCATAAGCACTTCTGTAAAACATCATCTCTCTCCTGAATCGTTTTCCTGCAAAAGCCCCTGCAGGAATCACGATACCAATAACAAACACAACTGTCTGAAACAATCAGGACATCGCCTCAACACATATCATTTTCATTATATTATTCCGCAGACCCTTTGTCCTTCTATCATCTTCTTCCTTCTGTTCTCTGCCTCAACCCTTGTCCTAAACTATTTTTATAATAGAAAAATGAAAGTAATCGATTTTCATACACACATTTTTCCCGATGAACTTGCTCCAAGGGCCATTTCCGTTCTGCTGGCCAATTCAAAAGAATCCCGTAATTATACAAATGGTACATATAAGGAACTGCAAAAATCAATGCAGACAAACGGAATAAGTACCTCCGTCCTTCTACCTGTAGCTACAAAGCCTTCTCAGGTCACTACAATCAACAGATCATGCCTTGATCTCAAAGGAAACGGCACAGTACCCTTTGGTTCTCTGCATCCTGAAACTAAAAACATAGAGGAAGAGATCTCTTTTCTTCTCAAGGCCGGGATCCCTGGAGTGAAGTTCCATCCGGAATATCAGGATTTCTATGTAGATGATCCCTCTTATTTCGGTATATATGAGCAGATCAGCGCTGCAGGACTGATAGCTGTATTTCATACAGGCAAAGATCCGGGGCCCTTCACCTGTGATCACTGCCTTCCTGACGCACTGGCAAGGGTTCATCGCAACTTTCCACGATTGCGCATAGTCGCTGCACACATGGGTGGATGGAGGGTCTGGGATGATGTCCGGAAATATCTCTGCGGATTACCCATTTACTTCGACACCTCAGCAGTATGCCATCTTCTCCCACCGGATGATTTTGTGAAACTTGCCCGTAAACACGGTATCGAACGGGTGCTTTTCGGGTCTGATTCCCCCTGGTTTGATCAGGGAGAATCAAGAAGATGGATAGAGGAACTGGCACTGACAGACAGCGAAAAAGAGATGATCCTGAGTAAAAACACACAGAGACTGCTTACAGGGGAGATTGAGGACTAATCTGGGGATTGCCCTTGCTGTCGTGCTTACCATAATGCAGAAGAATCTCGTTGGTATGGAAAAGTCTCCTTGCAAGCTCACGGGCAATATTAAGAATGAGCATTGAAAAGATCCCCTTGTCCTCATCAAATATCTCCATCAGGGTGTTTCGGCTCAGCACAAGCAGCACTGCATCCTCGGTAACCACTGCTGATGCGCTGTGATTAAGAATGCCTATTACAGATACTTCGCCTATACAGCCTCCGGGCCCGAATTCAATCAACTCAAGTGGTTCACTCCTGAAACCCAGATAAATAGACACCCTGCCGCTCAGGATTATGAATATCTCTGTGGCAGGTGTGTTTTCCTCCAGAATAACCTCCCCCGCCCCTCTTTCCAGAATCGTGCAATTTCCGCAGATCCTCTCTATCTGGGAATCCTCAAACCCGGAAAAAATCTTCACTTCCTTCAAAACCGGTATGACTGAGCGCAGTTCGAATTTTCTATTCATAATCACCCCATAAAAAAGGTACGACCAGATCCCCGCAGGAGGGAACACGCCGGATGAAAGCAATAATTGAGACAGGGCTGTTACATGTGGTATTTTATGATATCCCGCCCACAACTAATATAAATCCAGAATGGGTATAAGATGGGACTTAAAGCAGGAATCATCGGTTTACCAAATGTAGGTAAATCAACAATCTTCAACGCACTTTGCTCCGGCAAAGCGGCTGCAGAAAACTATCCATTCTGCACAATAGAGCCAAACCATGGTGTTGTGGAGGTTCCAGATGAGCGGCTGAGTCAGATAACCTCCTGCATTGAAACTGGTCGGGTCGTTCCAGCCCTCATTGAACTGATCGATATTGCCGGGCTTGTTAGAGGTGCAAGCAGGGGTGAGGGTCTGGGGAATCAGTTCCTGGGGCATATAAAGGAAGTTGACGCGATCATTCATGTGGTGAGGCTCTTCGAAGACTCCAGCGTTGTGCACGTTGACGGATCAATAGATCCCGAAAGAGATATCGACACAATAGAGACTGAATTGATTGTTAAAGACCTTGATACCGCGGAGAAAAGCCTCACTAAACTCTCAAAAAACAAGTCTCAGGATAGAGAGCACGAACTCCTGTTATCCAGCCTTGAGTTAATTGTAAACAATCTCTCATCCGGAGTGCCAATCCGTAAAATAGATCTCAGTCCTGAAATGCTCCACTCCATAAAAAGTTTCGGCTTTCTGACTCAGAAACCTGTTCTTCTGCTTGGCAACACAGGGGAAAAAGCCCTGTCTCCGCTGGATCGGAATCTGCTGCAGGAGTGTGCTGTTAAAACAGGCGGAGATTGTATTTTTCTTTGTGGAAAGATCGAAGCTGAGATTGCTGAACTCCCGGAAGGTGACCGGCATGAGTTTTTATCATCTCTTGGAATCACAGAAAGCGGCCTTGACACCCTTGCCCGTGCCGCTTACAAGCTTCTTGGTCTGGAGACATTCTTTACCGTAAACAAAAAAGAACTCCATGCCTGGACCATAAAGTCAGGAACGAACGCTTACAATGCAGCAGGAACAGTACATTCCGACTTCCAGGATCATTTTATCTGTGCTGAGGTCTACACTGTTTCAGATCTGGTGGAACTGGGATCAGAACAGGCATTGAGAGCTGCAGGAAAAATCCGCTCTGAAGGAAGAGATTACATTGTAAAAGACGGAGACATCATCCTTTTCAGGGCAAATCCCTGAAATGATTAACAGTATAGAAACACTGATCAGGACAGGTCATGAAAAAACTGCAATATGCATCAAGATGGTTCATCTGGAATATCCTTTCCAAGTCATTTAACGCACTGTACCTTCGGAAGAAATACAACTACAGTCTCACACCCGATTCTCAGCGCTTTCCCAGACCTCCTTTTCTTGTAGTGGCAAATCACGGGACATTTTTCGATCCCTGGATGGTTGGTCAGTACAGTCCCTGGCCTTTTTCCATAATGGTCAACGATGACGGGTTCAGAGGAAAGGGTATATCACAGTGGTACCTGAAAAATATCGGCTGTATCCCCAAACGTAAAGGTGCATCCGACTACAAGGCAATGAAAGCCACTCTTCAGCGGCTTAAAGAAGGATACCCTGTCTGTGTTTTTCCCGAGGGCCAGACCACCTGGGACGGTGAGACCCAACTGCTTTACAAAGGTCTGGAAAAAATGGTGATAAAAATGAATTGTCCTCTGGTAACTGTCAGGCTGAGGGGGAATTTTCTTTCTAAGCCCTGGTGGGCAGAGACAATCCGCAAAGGAAGAATCACAATTGAGATGAAAGTGCATGATCCGCAGGAATTCCAGGGCATAACAAGTGATGAGCTTTTCGAAAAAATAAAGTCCTCCATTTACCAGAATGACATTAAGGATCCTCAAAACCTTCAGTACCCCTTTTCAGGTGTAAGGCTGGCTGAAGGTCTGGAAAGATTTGTCTGGATATGCATGCAGTGCGGAAGTGAAGATACGCTGCAGACCGAAGGAAACATCATTAAATGTGCATCATGTGGAAAATCATGGGAAATCGATGCCCACTGCAGACTGAAAGGAGTCGGGGAAGACACAAATTCTCTGCATGATCTGAAAGACTGGGCCGATATGCACAGGGAGAAAGTAAAAGAAAAAACAAGCAGCGGTTCCGGGGTACTTACAGTAACTGAAAATGTAACTGTTCAGAATGAAAACGATGACCGTACATTTGTAAACACAAACACCGGTAAGGCTGTACTCACAAGCGATACTCTGAGTCTTGAAACTGAGTCAGGAACAGTATCCTGGCCGGTATCAGAAATCGAAGATTGTGTTGTACAGAAAAAGGACCTGTTTGAATTCAGGCACAAAGAAAGGTATGTCCGTTTCTTGTTCAATAAGAAAAGCCCGATGAAATGGGTCTATTACCTGCGGTACCTTAAAAACTACGAAGATTTTGAAAAGAGAGGGTACTTGTGAAAGCGGCGCCTTCAGGCGCCGCTTTATAAAGCTTATCAAACATTTGCAGTCGAGAGGGTCTTAACCGGAACCATCCATTGATGTTTGTCTTCCAGCTCACCGTACTGGATTCCCTGAATCTGTTTGTAAAACCTGGTCAGTGTCTCCCCTGCTTCGTCCTGTTTTCCGAAAGTATACACTTTGTCTCCATCGGTTATCGAATAGACAGGTGTGATCACAGCCGCTGTTCCGCAGGCACCAATCTCCGCAAACTCAGGAAGTTCAGTTACAGGTATCTGCCGCTTCTCCACTTTCATACCGAAGTCGGAGGCTATTACCTGGAGACTGCTGTTGGTGATGGATGGCAGAATCGATGATGAAGCGGGTGTGACATACCTGTTGTCTTTTGTGATCCCGAAGAAATTTGATGTCCCGAACTCATCGATGTATTGATGAGTAGCGGAATCAAGATACAGACATATCGGATACCCCTTTGCCTTCCCGTCAAAATCACCCAGCATCCCGGCAGCATAATTTCCGGCAGCTTTGACATGTCCAACACCTCTGGGTGCTGCTCTGTCGTAACCACGCTGTATATAGGCATTAACAGGTGCAAATCCGTTCTTGTAATAAGGACCCACAGGCATACATAGAACCAGAAACAGGTAATCCTCTGAAGGATGCACGCCAATGTGGGGACTGGATCCCACAAGCAAAGGTCTTATATACAGACTTGCTCCTGTACCGTAAGGAGGAACCCATTCGATATTACGCCGCACAAGTTCATTAACTGCCTCCAGAAACAGCCCCTCCGGAGGACCCTGCATCATCAGCCGCTCCGCCGTGGCCTGCATCCTGGCCGCATTCATTTCAGGTCTGAAAACCGCTACCGTTCCATCAAGCTGTGTAAATGCCTTCATCCCCTCAAAGCAGGCCTGACCATAATGGAAACAGGTCGCAGCAAGATGAAAACGCAACTCTGGATCGGTCTTTATCTCAATCTCACCCCATTTGCCGTTTGTGTAGCTGCAGGTGACAAAACAATCCGTCTGAGTATACTTGAACCCCAGATTCCGCCAATCAATGTTTTTCATAATACTTCCCTTAAAAAGGAAACAGATATTTCACGCTCCGGCCCTGAGGAACGGAGCGCAGTATTCTATTTGACAGCAGCTTGACAAATCTCAGATGCTATCTCTGATTTGCCGGAATTGTCCATGAATCTGTCCTTCATGAGCTTGTATTTAAGACTGTCGATCAAGGCCAGCCAGGAGGCTTCGATGATGTTTGTGGAAACGCCTACAGTTCCCCACCTGCTGATACCGTCTGATGACTCTATAAGCACCCGTACCTTGGACTCAGTGCCATCCCTGCCATCAAGTACCCTCACTTTGAAGTCTTCCAGCTTCACCTTGCTAAGCGAAGGATAAAACTTGATCAGAGCCTTGCGCAAAGCGTTATCAAGCGCGTTCACCGGCCCGTCACCTTCAGCAGCAGTGTGTTCGAAAACATCATTTTCCTTTATCTTTATAGTCGCCTCGGAAAAAACACTTCCGTTTTCCCTTTTCTCCTCGATCACCCTGAAACCCATTACGATGAAGGGCTCCCGGAATTGTCCCAGCATCTCCCTGGCAATCAGTTCAAAAGATCCCTCAGCCGCCTCAAACTGATATCCCTGAGACTCAAGCTCCTTGATTTTCAAGAGAAGCTTCTTTACATCCGGATCTTTCTTATTCAATCCGGGACGGATTGTCTCAAGCTTCTCCAGCATGGTTCCGGAGCCAGCCTGGTCTGATACGACAAATTGACGTTTGTTACCGGTACAGTCAGGAGACACATGCTCAAAGGACTCCCTCACTTTACGCACTCCATCAGCATGAGCACCGGCCTTGTGAGAAAATGCCGCTTTGCCCACATACGGTGCCCGGATATCAGGTGTAACGTTGGCAATCTCAGCGATAAATACCGAGAGTGTCGAAAGGGTCTTGAGCTGCTGCGGGGTCACAAGCGAAAACCCTCTCTTCAACTGAAGATTCGGGATAATTGTGCAGAGATTGGCATTACCGCATCTCTCCCCAAGTCCGTTGATTGTGCCCTGAACATGAACCGCTCCGTTTATTACGGCCACACATGAATTTGCATCCGCACAACCGGAATCGTTATGAGCATGGATACCAAGCGGCGTCGGGATTTTCGATAAGACATCCTGAAATATCGCGGTCAGTTCATCGGGCAGAATACCACCATTGGTATCACAGAGTACTATGCAGTCTGCACCTGCTTCACCGGCTGCCATAAGGGTACTGATCGCATACTGAGGATCAGACTTGTATCCGTCAAAGAAATGCTCGGCATCGTAGATAACCTCTTCCATGTTCTTTTTCAGAAACCTGACGGAGTCGGCTATCATCCTGAGGTTCTCGTCTTTGTCGGTACCTATGACATGGGTGACGTGCAGATCCCAGCTTTTACCGAATATTGTGGCAACCGGGACTCCCGTTTCCACCAGATTCCTCAGAAAAGGATCATCCTCGCTCTTACACCCCGGCCTTCTTGTGCTGCCGAAGGCTGCGATTTTCGCATGGAATCCTGCCCTGGATACCTCTCTGTAAAATTCGGTATCAATCGGACTGGTGGGATTGGGCCATCCTCCCTCAATATAGTGAATCCCGAACTCATCGAGTTTTTCGGCGATACGAAGCTTGTCACTCAGGGAAAAACTGATCCCCAGCGCCTGATTTCCATCACGTAACGTGGTGTCATAAAGAGATACGGATTGTTTTTTGTTTTTCATACTTTTCTGCCGATAAAACATCAGTTCAGGAAACCATAGATGCTATCAGGTCTCCAACCTCAGTAGTGCTCATTCCCATTCGTCCTGCAGACATGCTCTTTATCTTGCCGGAAGCGAGAGCATCATAAACTGCTTTGTCAATAGCCGCGCTTGCCTCTTTCTCTCCGAGAGTATCGAGCATCATACCACCGGCACAGATCGCAGCAAGAGGATTGATCACATTCTGGCCTGTATACTTGGGAGCACTCCCCCCGATAGGCTCGAACATCGAAACCCCTTCAGGGTTTATGTTTCCACCCGCAGCTATGCCCATACCGCCCTGGATCATTGCACCAAGATCGGTTATTATGTCACCAAAGAGGTTTTCTGTCACTATTACATCGTAGAACTCCGGACTTTTCACCATCCACATGGTGCAGGCATCCACATGATTGTAATCCCTCTTGATATCGGGATAATCCTTCTCCCCCACCTCATTGTGTGTGCGCACCCACAGATCACCTGCATACGTAAGCACATTGCATTTGTGAACAAGTGTCAGAAGCTTCTTCTTGTTCCTTTTACGCGCATATTCATAGGCATACCGTATGCATCTTTCTACTACGCTGCGCGAATAAACCATCACCTGTGTGGCTATCTCCTGAGAGGTTCCAACCATCGCAGCCCCGCCCATTCCGGTATAGATACCGCCGGAATTCTCCCTTATGACCACAAAATCTATCTGTTCCGGCCCTTTGTCCTTCAGCGGGGTTTCAACATTGGGATAGAGCTTGACAGGACGAAGATTGATGTACTGATCAAGAGCGAATCTCAGTTTGAGAAGTATGCCAAGTTCCAGAATACCCGGTTTAACATCCGGATGCCCGATAGCACCGAGATAAATTGCGTTCTGCTTGCGAAACTCCTCGATTGCGGAATCAGGAAGCGTTTCCCCGGTCCGTTTATAACGTTCACCACCGAAATCATAATTTGTAAAGTTCAACTTTATTCCGAAACGCTTCGAAGCAGCCTCCAGAACCTTTACTCCCTCCCGAAGTACTTCAGGACCTGTTCCATCTCCCGGCATCAATGCAATATTGTAGCTTTTCATTTAGGCACCCTTCTCCGATTTTTTCGCGGCCATAACTACCGCTGCTGGTAACTTACGTTTGAATTTCTTCATTCTGGCTATTTTGTTTACAACATCCATATATGCCAGTGCCGACGCCTCGACGATATCGGTACTGGTTCCAATACCGTTAAAAACCCCCTCATCGGACCTGGCCACTATAGAAACCCGTCCCTGGGCATCGCGGCCCTCAGTCACGGCTTCCAGATGAAAGTTGTCTATTTTAATCTTGTATCCGACAATCCTGTCGATTGCCTTTGTCGCCGCATCAACCGCCCCGTCACCGCAGGCCGCCTCACTGTAGAGCTTTCCATCAACAAGGATTCTCGCGGTGGCCGTTGGGATAGTTCCTTTCCCGCTTGACACATTTAAGAATTCGAGCACAAACCTGTCCTTGAGATCTTCACTGCTCTTTGATTCCATAAGCACAATAAGATCATCATCGTACACTGTGCCCTTCTTATCCGCCAGCTCCTTGAATCGCCTGTAAATGTCCTCGGAACTGGCCTCAACCTCACTGTAACCCAGATCCAGAAGACGCGACCTGACCATGTGGCTCCCGGAACGGCTGGTCAGGTTCATCCTGTTTTCCTTCAAGCCGATCGATTGCGGCGTTATTATCTCATAGGTCTTCTTTTCCTTGAGCACTCCGTCCTGATGAATTCCGGAGGAATGGGAAAAAGCATTGGATCCCACTATGGCTTTGTTTGGCTGCACCGGCATGTGACAGAGTTCTCTGACGAGCTTGCTTGTTCGCATGATCTCGCGCGTATTTACAGATGTGGAAAGGCCGAAAAGATCTTTCCTCACCTTTATCGCCATCACAATCTCTTCCAGCGCGGCATTACCCGCTCTCTCTCCAATA
>ERZ795047.2246-NODE-2246-length-18749-cov-5.514176_pt1 | contig 18749 bp, 11 predicted proteins | sample MGYA00375131_ERZ795047 | MGnify/ENA primary metagenome ERZ795047 (study PRJEB30176, sample SAMN05720228) | activated sludge metagenome | isolation source: Anaerobic digester | place: Japan | collected 2015-05-20 ...
GGACAGGGGCGGGGACAGGGGCGGGGACAGGGGCAGGGGCGGGGACGGGGACAGGGGCAGGGACAGGGGCAGGGTTTCCCAGGATTCGGTACAACATTACTGATCGCAGCCAACGCAGCGTTGTCTTAGACGTGGTCCTTAAGCTTTTGGCCTTGCCTGATAGTCGCTTTGCGGTGACTGAGGTCTTGGATCTGCTTGGCCAGGAAGCGGTGATGGCTAGGTTTGAGCTTGAGACCAAAGATATCGATTCTATAAGACAGTGGTTGGTTTCTAGTGGGATTCGTTGGGGTGCCAATATTGACCACAAGCAAAAATTCCTGGAAATCCAAACAGATGATTTGGCCGCGCTGGAACGAAATTCGTGGAAGTTTGGCCTAGAACGCCTGCTTCTTGGGGTTGCCCTGCCTGGAAAATCAACTGGCATAGTCAATCTGGCCGGCAACGACATCTATCCGGTCGATGGCATTGAAGGCACTCAGGCCAAGATTTTGGGACGTTTTGCCCACTTTTGTGACCTGCTGATGAAGGCCTGTGAATTCTTTAACGAAAACCGCGCTGCAACTATTGACGAATGGCAAAGTCGAATCGGCTTTTTGATCGAAACTTTCCTGCAGTTGCCAGACGAGCAGGTCTATATGATCAGGAATACACTGCAGATTTTTGATGTGCCGCCTGCGATTGGCTTTAATCGCCCAATTGACCTGGCCACAATCAGAGCAGTGTTGGAAGACCAACTGGAGTTAAGCATTGGATCCATTGGGTTTTTAAACGGCGGTGTGAACTTCACCGCCCTGGTACCAATGAGGACCTTGCCATTTAAGGTAGTTTGCCTTTTGGGAATGGACGACAAGGCATTTCCCAGGCAGCAGTCAAAGTCAGGCTTTGATTTGATGGCTTCAGAGCCCAGGGTTGGAGACCGCAACGCCAGAGATGATGACAGATACCTGTTTATTGAAACGCTGTTGTCGGCTCGCAAACACTTTCTGGTGTTTTGGGAAGGCCAAAGCATTCGTGATAACGACGAGCTGCCTCCAGCAGTCCCAGTTGGCGACTTTTTGGACTTGGTTTCAAACAGCTTTGATCTTGTTTATCCTGAAATTCCAGAAATGTCATGTTCAACCAAGGAGTTGCGAAAGCTGTTAATTACGCGGCACCCACTTCAAGCGTTTTCCATCAAGGCCTTTTTGAAAGACCCAACCAATCCAAAAAGAGGCTTTGACAAACGTGCTTTAAAGGGCGCTAAAAAGCTGGCAAATCGCGATTTAACCAGGCGACCCAAGGCCTTTTTCACCGAAGCTTTGCCTGACAATCCACCAGACCCTTGGGTTGTGTCTGTCGATGATTTGGCCAGGTTTTTGGAGCATCCCATCAAGTATTTCTTGTACCGCCGCCTTGGTATTTACCTGGATGACCAAGAAAGCGAACTTCAAGACAGAGAATCGTTTTCTTTTGACTACGCCCAGCAGTGGCAGTTTGGGGATGAATACATTAAGGCCGCCATAAATGATGGCTCAAGTTGGACGGACTATCTAAACAGGGTGGGTTTGGAAGGTCGCCTACCTCCAGGGCCCTTAAGCCAAGGGGTATTGGCTGGCGTTGAAAGCAAGTCGCGGACCATAGTTGATAAAGTTAAAGATTTGCGCCGGGAGCCAGCTGTAACGGATGAGAATTCTAAGGAAAATCATTTTATAGACCTGGAAATAGCAGGCGTCCGCATCGTTGGTACGCTAGATAATCTGCAGAATGACTGTCAGATTTTTTCCCAATATAGCCTGATTAGACCCAACCGGGTGCTGTATGCATTTGTGCATCATTTGTTTGCCTGCACCATAAACGAACAGGCGACCACGTTTCTAGTCGGCAGACAAGGGCATGGCGCTGTTGGGGATCTAATCAGGTTCAAAGCCGTTGGTGATGACTTAAAATCAGTCAGGCAAAGGGCGCTTTCGCTGCTTGAAGACATCGTTAACTGGTACAAATACAACTGGAGGTGCCCTTTATTGTTGTTGCCGGTATCTTCTAAGCTCTACTATGATGAAATCACACGAGAATCTGATAATCCGGACCAACTGGCGGCCAGGAGGGCAGCATTTGTGGATCCCATGGAAAGTGATGATTCAGGGTATCGAGATGTCTGGGAGGCGTTTTTGTTTGGTGAGCTTGATCCGTGGATCGACCCAATAACCGGACAACTACCTGTATTTCCTTGGGAAGAAGATGGGATGTGTCGCACAGTCGATAAAAGCAAGCTAGATCTGTACAGACCTGAAGAAATGGCCATGAAGGTTTGGCCGGTTGTTTTGGAATTTATGAATTAGGCGGTGGTGTCGTGTGCAAAGGCGCAGGGGGTAAGTTGTGGCGGGTTTAGTTGAAAAATTCGACCCAACCATTTCGTTGGCGGATTCAAAGCCACTAGCGTTAGAGGCCAGCGCAGGTACTGGTAAAACCTATAGCATCACCACTTTGTTCCTTCGTTTTATAGCCCAAGGGATTGTAAGGCCCGATCAGATCCTGGTTGTGACTTTCACTGAACTGGCAACGGCCCAGATGCGCGAACGTATCAGGGCCAGATTGCGCGATGCCTTGGTGGAGCTGAATAACGGCCTTGACCCTGATTATCAACCGCCTTCGGGGCTTGATGAAACCGTGGCTTGGCTGCTTGAAATGGCGAAAAAAGATGGCAGCCTTAATGACATGATTTCCAGGATTAAAGTGGCACTGGCCGGCTTTGATGAGATTTACATCTTAACCATTCACGGCTTTTGCTACCGCATGCTTTTGCAAAACGCCTTCGAGAGCGGCACCGAGTTTAATACCGTTTTGGTTCCAAACGTTAAAGATATCATTGCAGATTTTGTTTACGACTACTGGACGAAAATCAGTTGCGACACCGATGAAGCGCTGCTTGATGCCATTTTTAAGTATTGCTCTCCTGATGACTTAGTGACTCTTGGAAGCAAGATTGGCCAAAATGATGCGATAACGATTGCGCCCAAGACGAAAGAATACGATCCCCAAACTCAGGCCGAGTGGATGCGGCTTGTGGGCGAGTTTGTCGACGCTTGGGAGCTTGAAAAAGGGACCTACTTACAGGATTTATTGGACAGAGCTGAAAACAAAATCATTAACGGGACTCCTTTTAAACTGTCGTCAATCCAGAAATTTCAGCATGTCCTGGAATCCATAGTATTGCCAAAGTTCATCAAGGGGAATCCTTTCGCTGATTCTAAAGACGAGCTTTCTGCCATCGAACGATTCAGTAATAGCTATGTGGTTTCAAAGGTTTATGTGCGCCAAAAAGCGGCGTTTGAAGCGCTGCCGCCTTTGCCCAGGTGCGCTCATCTTTTGGACCAGATTTTGGAATTTCGGCCCAAGGCCAAACAAAACCAGATGTCATTTTTTATGCAGGTAAGGACCAATTTTCTTCGGGAGTTACAGGAAAAGCTGCCGTCCAGAAAATCCGAGTTGCAGGTCATGGGTTTTGACGACCTGTTGCGAAACCTTCGGGATGCTTTGAAAGATCCAAAAACTGGCCCGTCATTGCGAGCCGCCATCAGAAATCAGTTCAAAGTGGCGATGATTGATGAATTTCAAGACACGGATCCTGTGCAATACGAGATTTTTAAAGACCTTTTTAAGGCAGGCCACCGGCTGATTTTTATCGGAGACCCAAAGCAATCGATTTACAGCTTTCGAATGGCGGATATCGATACCTATTTAAAAGCGATTGAAGATGTGCGCAAAGAACAAGGTCGAGTGCTTAGTCTGACAACCAATTGGCGCTCGGATGGAACATATGTAATGGCTCTGAATCACTTGTATAGTCAGGCTTTCAATCCATTTTTGCGTGCAAATATCCAGTATCATGAAGTTGACGTTCCAAAGGATCATGAAGGTAGTGCTTGGCAAAGTGATGCTGAAACTTGGCAGTCAAGTTTAAGACTGGCGTGGATTGTTAATGACACTTACGCCAAGGAGGGGAACAAAGGGGCTATTAATCTGCCTCAAGCGCGTAATTTCGCTGTGAATTTTACAGCTCAAGATATCCTGCGGGTGTTGGAATCTGATGTTACTTACAAAGACAACCAAAGGGTTAAACCTGGGGATATTGCGGTCATTGTTGCTACTCATAAACAGGCGGTGATGGTTGCAAGTGCGCTGTCCAAACTTGGTATTCCATCTGTGCGTAGGTCCCAACAGACGATCTTTCAGACCCAGGAAGTTACGGATTTTATTTGGTTGTTGAGGGCTGTTTTAAATCCCGGCAATTTGACTGCGCTGAAAACCGGTTTGGTCACGGACTTTATTGGGGTAAAAGCCTCGGAATTGGCGGACTTGGAAGATGACGAGGCCTTGGATGGATGGTTGAAGCGATTTCATGAGTGGCGCGATATTTGGGAGCGATTTGGGCTGATGCGCATGTTTACTACCATCTTGGGGCAGCGTAATTCGCTGGAAAAGATGGTCGAAGGGCTTGGTGGGGAGCGGCGGGTAACGAATTACCTGCATCTTGCCCAGGAGTTACACGAGGCAGGACAAAGGCTTGGATTGGGGCCAGAAGGGCAGCTTGATTGGTTAATCAAGGTAAAAAATAAAGGAGAGGATGAAGGGGCAGATGAAGACCTGATTCGGCTTGAAAGTGATGAACAGGCTGTAAGAATAATAACGACGCATGCGGCAAAAGGGCTTGAATATCCATTTGTTTGGTTGCCGTTTTTGTGGGACATGAAAGTCTCCAGGCCCAAGAATGTGATCTTTCACAAGGACGATGGGACTGGTGAAAGTCGCCTTTTCGCGCATATTGCGCCGGAAGATGACGGTGAGCAACGGATGGAAGCTGAGGGACTGGCTTACGACGCGCAGTTTGGTGAAAAGATGCGCCTGGTCTATGTGGGGCTGACCAGAGCAAGGCATGCCTGTACCATCGTAGGAGCCTTCCATCGTGACTATGCCAAGTCGCCCTTGCATCACTTAACAAATACCTCCCAAACAGACGACCCAGATTACCTGTCCCAGACGGACTTGCCCTCAGCGGACCCGCCCCTGTCCCTGCCCCCGTCCCCGTCCCTGTCTCTGGCCCCGCCCCTGCCCCCGTCCCAGTCCCCGTCCCTGTCCGACAAAGACAAGGAAATCCTAGCTGGCCTTCAAACCATCGCCGCTGGCTCTGGTGGCACAATCGCTGCCTTCCCAGTAATTCCAAGCGAATACATAGGCGCATCGACTTGGAACCCACCAAAAGAGACCGCCATCGAGCTTGAAACCGACGAACCGTTGACGCGTCGCCTTGACCCAAACTGGATTAGAAGCAGCTTTTCCGGGATGCTGCGCAGTGGAACTGCAGGCGATGAACACGAGACCAAACGCGACGAGGAGCCAAGCCTGGGCGGGGTGGCTACGGCCGAGGGCACATGCCCAAAAGGCCCTGTATACCTTGATGAATACCCAAGGGGCGCCAAGATTGGGGACCTGATCCACGATGTGTTGGAGCAGGCGGACTTTGGCTCGGACGGTCCTGAATTTGACCGCTTGGTGCTTGAATTCGCAAAAACCGCCCGAATTGAGGAACCCTTCCCGTTAAAAGATGGTCGGCACATCTATCTATCCGAAGGATTAAAAACCGCGCTAAAAACGCCTCTTGGCCTTGCTGGGACTGCGGAACATGACCTGCGACTGGCAGCCTTAACCAAGGCAGACACCCTGCGAGAATTGGAATTTCACCTAGCAGTAAGAGGCGGCTTGAATGGTCCCTCTGATGGGAATGTTACCCACAAACAGTTGATATCAGCGTTCAAAGATAACCCTGACCCGACCGGCATCGTTAAAACATATCTGCCGTTTTTAGAACAGCTGGAATTCAGTGAATTCAAAGGATATTTAACCGGATTCATAGACCTGGTTTTCAGGTGGGGGCCCGACCCAAACGGTACCCAAAAGTGGTACTTGGCCGACTACAAATCCAACCGAGTAGTCAACTCGTTTGGTGAGGCCAGTCTGTGGTCAGACTATCTGCCTGAGAATTTGGCCCAAAAGATGGCGCAGGCTCATTATGTTTTGCAGTACCACTTGTATGTGATGGTATTACATCGATATTTGCAGCAGCGCTTGGCCGGTTATGACTACGAAACTCATTTTGGAGAAGTCTATTACCTGTTCATCCGAGGGATGCAGGCCGGTCTTGGCGACACCGGGGTGTTTAGGGACCGGCCGCCTTTGGCCCGCATCGAGGCGTTATCCAAGCTATTCCAGGAGAGACCATGAAGCACCTGGAAGCTGCGTTAAATGAAGGCGACTGCCTTTCGAGATTTTTTGAAGCCGGGGTCTTGGACCACCTGGATGTGCTGTTGGCCAGAACTTTAATCCAGCTTTCAGGCAGGCAGCTTGGCGAATTTGGCGACTCCTGGACAGATGTGGAGTTGGTGGCCCTGGCCGCTGCAATGGCCAGCAGGGCACCCAGTTATGGCCACGTGGCCTTTGCAGTGCATGATGCCAAGAAAACAGTTGTCGACAACCCAAACCGCGCTGTCTTGCTGGCAGAACCCTTACCATGGCCACACGACACCAACAGATGGATCGAGGCCTTAAAAGCCGACAACCATCTAGTCTTTGTACTGGGCCAAAACGGCAAAGCATTCGACAGTGATAGCGAATGGGGCCAGCTTCCCCTGATCCTGGATGAAGCCACTGGCTACCTGTATCTGAACCGTTACTTCAGATACGAAGACTTGTTGGCAAAAGACCTGTCCAAGCGCCTTTCACAGGATGACCCGACCAGTTGGTACAACGGCGATGAAAGCCTGCTTACCGCCTTTAAAATGGACCTAGAGCTGCTGATTCCCATGCCAACAGGTGCACCGGACGCGGCGATGGCAGGAGTGATGGCTCAAAGGCTGGCAGCGCTGATTTCCTGTGCGAACCAATTCTCAGTAATTTCAGGTGCTCCTGGAACTGGAAAGACCTCTGTGGTGACGGTCCTGGTGTTGCTTTTGGCCAGACTGCACGAAGCTGTCCAGGCTGGCCAGCCCTTTAAAGTCGAGTTGATGGCACCAACCGGCAAAGCAGCTGCGCGGATGACCGAGGCCATTAGAACGGAAATCAACAATGAAACTCGTGGTTTAAAGGCCAGGTTAAAGGGCCACAACGACGCGAATCAGTGGGAAAAACACATCGACAGGCTGCTTCGCCTAGATGCCAAAACGATTCACCGTGGGCTTGGGATGAGGCCTGATAACGTCACTAATCCTAGATTTCACGCGGGCAATCCAATCCCAGCCGACTTGGTGATAGTTGATGAAGCCTCGATGGTTGACATTGGGATGATGACAAGGCTGGTTCAGGCTGTATCACCACAGTCAAAGCTGGTTTTGCTTGGGGACAGGGACCAGTTGGCATCAGTGGAAGCTGGAGCAGTGCTGGCCGACCTCTGCCTTCATGGGGATCGTGAACCGGTTCAACCATGGCTTGGGGAACTGGCCAGGAAAGTCTTGAACGTTGGTTTACCCATCCAGAGCAACGCCCCCAATATCGCCAGCGCCGTCTCAAATCTAAGCTATTCTTTCAGGACAGATGTCCCGGAAATCGTAAGACTTTCCAAAGCAATCAGGGAAAACGACCTGCACACAGCCATGTTGGAAATCAACCAAGCTTCGAACGCCGTCCGTTTCATGGAGCTTGATGAACAGACCAACTGGGAGCCAGATTTCCTGAGTTTTGTTTTTGAAGCTTGGGCAGAGCAGGGCGACACAGTCTTAGGTATCATCAAAAAGCTGAACGAACTTGAAAAGTTTGGCGATTATTCAGGCCGCGACCAAGCAGCCCTAGCCGCCTTAAAGGCCTTGGAACACGTGCGCATCCTATGTACTCACCGGGTCGGCCCCAGGGGCGTTGAACGCGTGAACCGCCTCTTTTGCCAGTGGATACTGCCAAAAGCTCAAGCAGCAGGCTGCATAAGCCAAGGCGCCCCTTTGCACGAAGGGGTCCCGCTGGTGGAAGGCACTCCCATCATAGTTTTGGCAAACGATCATCAAGTCCAATTGTTCAACGGCGACTTAGGGGTAATCCTACGAGATCCCGCCGTACGAGACCCCGTCCACCACGATGGCCCCCGTCTAGTCGCAGTATTCCCAGACGCCAACACCGGCTATCGCGCAATCAGCCTAAGTCGTTTACCAGAATACGAACCTGTATACGCGATGACCATTCACAAAAGCCAGGGAAGCCAATTTGACCACGCCGTCGTGTTGCTGCCCCCAAAGGACTCGGATTTTGTAACCAAAGACCTGATTTACACAGGAATAACGAGGGCAAAAAAGAAAGTAACCATAGTCGGCCAACGCCCAATCTTCGAAAAATCCATCCGCCGCCAACTATCCAGAGCCTCCGGCCTACGCAAACGCTTCTGGGGGTGATTCCCTGATTAACAATCAAAATTGTGTCCCAGAAACCAATCTTGCCCCTCGTCCACTAAACTGGGCAGGGATTGATCCCAAAATCACCGCCATAATCGTGAGCCGGCCGTCGATACAGGCTCATCTGCGGCGTTGCCTTCGCCAATTTGAGACTCGATGTACAGTCAAGTACACCTTCACTCAAATTGGCAAAGGCGCCTTGCATATGAACCTGTCTCGCCAGCCTTCGTCATCGACTAGACGGTGATTTTGGGATTGTTGTCACGCTATTGATTTTTACCTGATCTTGGTGTATAAACCCCGGCTTGGCGGTATGCTTCTTTCCCGCCCTACCTTTTCGAACCCACATGACAGTGATGGTTTGGTTTTTATAGGGCGGAGTGGAACATGTCGATTTTCAGTTTCGGAGGTGTCAATGTCTAGCGATAATCCCAATTGGACCGAGATTATCGACCTGGTCAGCCGAGAGAAGGGAATTCCTCGGAAAATCTTTATCGAAGCCCTGGAAGAGGCGATTTTGCGGGCAGCGAAGAAGGTTTTTGGAGAAGGTCGGCAATTCGAAGCTGCCTTTAACACAGATATTGGGCAGGTTGAACTGTTTCAATATATGGAAGTCGTTGAGGAAGTTGACAACCCTAACGTCCAGTTGAATCTTGAAACAGCGCACAAAGTCGACCCAGAGGTTCAAATTGGTGACGAGCTGGGATTTCAGATCTTCTATCTGGCAGCTGATAGCGACAAGGCCCGAGAGGGGTTCCAAAAATTCGGTGATGTCTTAAATATAGACACCCATCGCCGGTCCTTTGGGCGCATTGCTGCTCAAACCGCAAAGCATGTTGTCTTGCAAAAGGTTCAAGATGCCGAACGAATCATCATCTACGATGAATATAAAGACAGAAAGGGCGAGCTTGTTTCAGGCGTGGCTCGTCGTTTTGAAAAGAGCAGCGTTATCGTTGACTTAGGAAAGGCCGAGGCGATTTTGCCCTTAAAAGAGCAGTGTCCACGCGAATCCTATCGTCCTGGTGACAGGGTGCAGGCCTTTGTTAAGGATGTAAATAAAGAAGCCAAGGGGCATCAGATCATCCTTTCCCGCACTGACCCTCGATTTGTGGTCAAGCTTTTTGAAAAAGAAGTGCCGGAAATCTATGAAGGCATTGTTAAAGTCGCCGGAGTCGCCCGTGAACCTGGTGAGCGCACCAAATTGGCTGTAACGTCAACTGATTCTGACGTCGATCCAGTCGGCGCTTGCGTTGGTATGAAGGGCTCAAGGGTCCAGGCGGTTGTTCAGGAGCTGCGTGGGGAAAAGATTGATATTATTCCCTATTCAGTTGATGTCCCAAGGTATGTATGTGCCGCCATTGCCCCCGCGGTTGTGCAAAGGGTGCTGGTTGATGAAACCAACCATCAGATCGAGCTGATTGTTGCCGACGATCAGCTGTCCTTGGCCATCGGCCGCAGAGGGCAGAACGTTAAGCTGGCGACGAAACTGCTAGGCTGGGATATCGAGATCCATGGTGAAAGCCGCATCGCCGAATTGAAAAACAGGCTTAAGGCCGAGCTGGTTAAGCTGGAAGGGCTGGACGAAAGCACGATCGAGTATCTATTCAAGCTTGGTTACCACGCTCCAGACAATCTGCTAAACGCCGACGAGGCGGAATTGGCTGCCATTCCTGGGGTGGGTGCCACTTTGGCCCAAGGCATCCAGCAGGTGGCGTATGAACTAAAACAAACGTTGAAGCAGGAGCAGCTTAATGCTGCCACTGCAGAGGGATCTACTGCTGAAAAAGCGGAGGAAGGATTGACTGAAACTCCTGTTCGAAATGGTAGCGACACTACCGAGGAGGAGATGGCGTGACGTCTGCGTCGATTCCACACATTCCCCTACGAAGATGCGTAGGGTGTGGGAAATTTAGGCCTCAGAAGGAGCTGCTGAGGCTGAGCATCCTGCCGGGACCTGCCGGGGGGATCGACGTAGGTGCTAGGCAGGGTGGCAGAGGTGCATATCTTTGCCGCGACCGGAAATGCGTGACGCTCGCACTCACTCGGCATGCCCTTACTCGGGCACTTCGAGTACCACAAGAGATGATCTCGAAAGAGCTTTTTGATCATCTGTTGGGGGCTGTTTCATGAGGTGTATTGATGGGAAAAAGGGTTTATGAAGTCGCGGAAGAACTCGGCGTTGAGGCAAAGCAGATTGTCTTGCGCCTTAAAGAATCAGGAGTAGACGTCAAAGACCATTTGTCCTCGCTGTCAAAGGAAGAGGAAGACCTAGCCAAAAAACTTTTCGAAGAAGCAAAGCAAGCAGAGGTGGAGCTTCGAAGGGTCGCGGGTGGCCGAGTCGTTCGCCGCAGAGTCAGGGCTGAACCAGTCGCCGAGCCTGAGGTTGTCACTCCTCCAGCACCAGAGCCGGTTGCACAAACCCCTGAGCCAGCACCTGTTGTTGAGGAGCCGAGCCCGGCACCTGAGCCCGTTGTTGGAGCTGAAGTGCCCGTTGAGGTCGTGGCTGAAACCCCTGCCGCTCCAGAACCTGAGCCTGCAGTAGAAGCTCCTGTAATCGCTGAGGAACCGGCTGTTGTAGAAGAAGCGCCTGTCCCCATCGAGCCAGTTGAGCCGGAAGAGCCCAAGTCCAAGCACAAAGCCGACGACGATGTTGTCCCAGTCAGGTCCAAGGGCAAATCCAAGGAAGTCGACGCCAGAATTCCAGATGATCCTGCTGATCGAAAGAGGCGACGCCTGATTGTTGACAAGCGTCGAGATGTCTTTTCTATTCGAGACTATATCGGTATAAGCGAAGAGGACCCGGACACTATCGAACAGCCGACTCGTCAGTCCAATCGCCGTAAAGGGCGTTCAGCCCATCAGCAGCGACGAGGCCGGGCCCAACAAAAGCCTTCAACAGTGGCACCCAAGGCTGAAAAGCGGGTTGTCCGCGTGGAGGCCGAGGCCATTTTGGTCTCTGAACTTGCCCACGCGATGGGCGTTCGAGCAAATGACGTGATTCGCAAGCTGATGGGTATGGGGGTCATGGCTTCTTTGACCCAGGCCTTGGATCTGGATACAGCCGGCATTTTGGCGTCAGAATTTGGGTATGTTGTTGAAAAGGTTGGCTTTGATCCAACTAAGTATCTTTCTGAGCCAGAAGATGGTGAACTGGAATTGCTGCCTAGGCCTCCTGTTATTACCATCATGGGCCACGTTGACCACGGTAAAACCACTTTGTTGGACCGCATCAGAAACGCCAGCGTTGCCGATGGTGAGGCTGGTGGAATCACGCAGCATATTGGCGCTTATAAGGTCAATACTCCCGGTGGCAAGATAGTCTTTCTTGATACCCCTGGTCACGAGGCCTTTACTGCCATGCGAGCCAGGGGCGCAAGTGCAACTGACATCGTCATCCTCGTGGTAGCAGCCGATGACGGTGTTATGGCCCAGACAAGAGAAGCGATTTCCCACGCGAAGGCGGCGGACGTTCCAATCATTGTCGCGATTAACAAAATCGATAAACCAGGGGCAAATCTGGACCGAATTCGCAGCGAACTTGCCGAAGAAGAATTGGTTTCCGAGGAGTGGGGTGGAAACAACATCTTTTGCGAAATCTCGGCGAAGATGGGCCTGGGTATAGAAAACTTGATGGAAGCCATTTTGATTCAGGCTGAAATGCTTGAGCTAAAAGCCAATCCAAACAAGCCTGGACGCGGCATAGTCCTTGAGGCCGAGCTTGATCGCACTTTGGGCCCGGTCGCCACCGTGTTGGTGCAATCCGGAACCTTGAAAACAGGCGATGTAATCATTGCTGGCATAGCCCACGGACGTGCCAGGGTTATGACAGACGACCAAGGTCGCGCTATAACCGAAGCAGGCCCCTCAATCCCTGTCAGGATCGCTGGACTTGGAGTTGTGCCAGACGCCGGTGACATATTTGTGGTAATGCCCGACGAGCGTAAGGCCAAGGAAGTCGCACAGTGGCAGATAGAGCAGGCAAAACGTGCCAGGGCCGCTTCTTCGGCCAGCCGCGTATCGCTGGAAGATTTCTATTCCATGGTGCAAACTGGCAGCGTGAAGGAGCTTCGCATCGTAGTTAAGGCTGATGTTCAAGGCTCATTGAGCCCTCTTATCGACAGCCTGACCAAACTGCGCCATCCTGAAATCAAGTTGCGCATCATCCACAGTGCTGTCGGTAACGTTACCGAGAGCGATGTCAGCTTGGCCATGGCCTCAGATGCCGTAATTGTTGGTTTTAACGTTGGTGTCGACCCCAAGGCTTCACACTTGGCCGAAATGGAAAAGGTCGACATCAAGAAGTACTCGGTTATCTACGATGCAATCGACGAGGTTGCCAGGGCCATGGAAGGCCTGCTTCAACCCAAGTACGTTTCGAAGATCGTGGGCCGTGCCGAAGTACGCCAAGTCTTCCACATCAGCAAGATTGGAAAGATTGCTGGGTGCCTGGTAACTATGGGAAGTGTTACCCGTAATGTGGAAGTAAGAGTTGTTCGCAATGGTGAAACTATCCACACGGGTAAAGTTACCTCGCTGAAGCGCATGAAAGAAGACATGCGTGAGATGAAGCAGGGGATGGAGTGTGGTATCGGAATCGAAGGGTTCGAGGCGTTGGCTCCAGGAGACATGCTTGAATTCATTGATTACGACGAGATCCGTGAGACCATTCAAACAGCATAATTCATCGAATTAGCTCATCTTTTTGCATCTTCAGTAAAAGGAGGTGTGGGCGTGAGAAGTTACAAGCGTACAGACCGGATTGCCAGTTTGATCAAGCAGGCGATGTCCGAGATTTTCTTGTATGAAGTGCACGATCCAAAGATCCAGGCAGCCATAGTTTCGCACGTCATAGTTACTCCAGATATTGGGTTGGCGCGAATCTACGTCAGGACCATGTTACATGCTGATGAGGAGCAACGCCTTGAACTTTTGGAAGAATTGGCAAATCACAAGGGTTTTCTTAGAGCCGCCATGGCCAAAAAAATTAATCTTATGCGTGCTCCGCGCCTTGAATTCTATTTCGATGATTTCCAGGATGAAGTCGCAAGGATAGATGAGTTGCTAGCCAAATTAAACGCGCCTGATGGATTTCATAACGACTGATGTCTAGTTTTGAGTTGCCCCATGGACCTGGTCTTTATCTGATTGATAAACCCGCGGGATTGTCATCTGCCAAGGTGGTTTCACACATAAAACGGCACACCGGGATTCCCAGAACAGGGCATGGTGGGACTTTGGACCCCTTTGCCACAGGTCTGTTGCCTGTTTTGGTTGGACGCGAATTCACAAAGCAAGCAGATAGCCTGCTAATGGGAAACAAAACGTATGTCCTAAAGGTCAGGTTCGGGTCTGAGACAGACACAGGCGACTTGACCGGAGTCGTCGTTAGCCGTGGGGCTCAGTTGCCATCGAAAACCGCGATAGAGACTGGCTTGACGCGGTTTCAGGGCGAAATTCTGCAAGAACCACCTGCTTATTCAGCCCTTAAGCATCAAGGACGCCCCCTTTACTGGTATGCCAGACGTGGGAAAACTGTTGTAAAGGAGCCGCGCCTTATCCAGATTCTATCGATCAGGCTCCTAGAATGGCTGGCACCTGACGCGGTCATAGAAGTCGAATGCTCCAAAGGGGCCTACATGCGTTCATTAGCAACGGATCTGGGCAGGGCACTAGGTTGTGGGGCGCACCTGACTGAATTAAGGCGCACTCGCGTAGCGAATCTATCAGTTGAAGACGCGATCCCCCTCTGGAGGTTTACTTCGGTTGCGAATCAGACTCCAAAATCTCCTTCAAACGGTTGATTCTGGCCTCCATTTCCTCGATCCACTCGTTTCCACCCCTGTACATCTTGGCAGTTGACAAGTTGCGTTCATAGGTGACCAAAGCCTTGGCAAGAAGTGGCTTAGCCTTTGACTTTAAATCAGAAATATAGATATCCAGCTGTTCCTTGGTAAACTCTGGAGGCGTTTGGGCTGACAGTAACGAATCATAAAATTCCTCATACATACGCCCAATACTTATGCCAGCCTGTATCCGCCAAAACGGATTTCCAAGCCTGATCGTGCGCAGATATTCGGCCTGGGCCTTCAAAAACAGGGTCGCCTTGTCTGTCAGGTCCTTTTCCATTCGGTCGGTTGGCAAAATAAAGCGGATGCTCTTGAATATGTCGTGCCACACAGCAGCACCCTCAAATGCGGACATTGCCACGAAGTAATTGGCCTGAATTTCAGGAAGCGTAGCGTTCAAACCCTGTAATGACGCCACCTTTTCAACCTCGTTTCGAGCGTCTTTGAACATCCCTGTCATGCGCAGACTAAAGATTAAGCGAGCCCTAGTTTCAATTTCTTGATTCAAAGTCATTGGTTTAATCGCCAAGCGTCGCCTAAGAGCATCAGTTGCCTGGCTCCAGTCACCAGCCAGATTAGAGGCCTCCCCCAGTCTCAGTAGGGCGTCTGCCTGGTCTTGAGGGTCGTTGGCTAACTTCAAAAAATCAATGAAGTCCGAGCTTGCAGCCCTTGGTTTCTTGGCAGCCAGATGGGTCAAACCTCGGTTAAATCTAGCAGGCACAGCCAGTTCACTTTCAGGAAAGTGTTCAATAAGTAAGCTGAATTTTCGTATGGAGTCCGAATATTTCTTGTCGTCAAAATCTTTAGAGGCCTCTTTAAACAAAAACTCGGGATCCAAGGCGTCAACATGCACACCTGAATCGGTTTTCGAAGCCGTGAATGTCATCGGATCCATTCGCACTGTTTGGATTGACGGTCCACATGCGCCAAACGACAGCGAGACGACAATGACAACTAAAAAGCCACAGGCTGTTCGATCCATGAACACACCAGTCGAAATCCAAACCAAGCCTATACTAACCAAAGCTTATTTGACAACCCCATGATCCTCTGAAAAAATGTGTGAGCCAGCGGCTTTTGGGGTATAGAAATGCTCAAAGTTCTAGTGATGGAAAAGGGCGGTAAAGAACAGGAATTCAACTTCGATTCAGAACAGATCTCTTTGGGACGAGTTCGGGGTAACGACGTTGTTCTGGCCAAGCCAAACATATCGAAAAGACACGCTTTGATTCGGGTGGTGGACGGCAAGTTATACATTGAGGACCTGAAATCCACCAACGGTACCCTGCTTAATGGGCGCAGAATAAGTGGCGCTCGTCCATTTGAAGCTAAGGACCAGATCCAAATAGGTGATTTTGCCATTACAGCCCTTCTTGCGCCTGCTGGCGGCGTGCTAAAACCGGCTACTGCTGCCCCAAAAGAGTTTGAGTCTGAAATTACTGATACGATCTCTATACAGGCCATTCCTGATCTTGGACCTGAACCAATCGTTGTCGAGGATTTCGACGTTATGTTGGATGTTGAGGTCATCGACGATGATGATGAACCATCCCAGATTGATCTTCCGCCGGTGCTACCATCGGAATTGCTGGAGCCAGTGGTGGTCGAGCAAAAGCCACCTATGCCTGCCGTTGAACCGCCTGCTCCAATCGTTTCAACAGCAAAGCCTGAACCCCGTGTTATGCCTGCTCCCAAACCAGCTCCAATCTACCAGCCACCACAAGACAGCGTCCCGCGGCGTGTTTTACCACTGGTTGCCGATGTCGGAATCAACGACGAATATCAGATGGCGCTGAAATTGGTGTCTGAGCGCGCTCAAGAGCTTGTATTTGCTACAACAAATCCGCTGCAGACTGATTTTGATGATCGTGAGTGGCAAAGCCTTTCTGATTCGGTCATGAAGCTGATTGATCGGCTCCGCAGAGAGAACCTTTTCCCTGCCAGCGTAGACCCATTCCCATTGACCCAGGATATCCTGTTTGAGTTTGTTGGGCTTGGCCCACTGGAAGAACTTTTGGCTGATAACTCCGTCAAAACTATTACGGTTTATGGGCCAAGCAAGATTTTTGTGACCAGGAAGGATGGTGTACATCAACTGGCCAAGATATTTTCGGGCCTTGCCACTTTAAATCGAGTTGTGCTCAAGTTGATTAACTTGGCTGGTGGCCAGAAAACCGTTGACCCCACCTTCGAAGGGCGCTTACCAGATGGTTCGTCGATTTTGATCATGGGATACCCGCTTTGCGACCATGATCTTTCCATCGTGATAAACCGACCTGTCGTTACTGGCGACACGTTGGATGACCTGCTGACTCAGGGGCGAATTTCCAAGGCCGCGCTGGATGCGATAAACGAAGCTACAAGTAAGCATCGCTCAATCTTGGTGATTGGTTGTAAAAGAGGAGGGCAGTCACCATTCATCAGCGCCGTTCTTAAATCCCTAAAGCGTGAAGAGCGTTTGGTGCTGCTGGAAGAACGTAGGGACCTTTTGACTAATCAGCCAAATGTGGTCTCGCTGAATCGCAGCGTGGTCCGTTTAATGGAAGACAAGGTTATTCCGCTGATTACTAGGCTTGATGGCTCCTTTGTAGTCATGCCAGACCTGACCACATCTGATGTTCGACTTTTGGTTGGTCTGGCCTTGTCTGGTCAAGGGGGAGTCATAAGTTCTATGGTGTCAGACTCTTGGCAATCCAGTATCTCTAAACTGACATCGATATTGCAGTTCCAGTCGCCACACATGGACGCCGAATCAGCAAAGCGCTTTGTGGGCGATGCGGTTAACTGTGTTATCCAGCTAGAACCTAACGACAAACAAGAGTTTGTTGTAAAACAAGTTGTTTCCTTGGATGGTTCTAAACCTGTCGTAATTAGCTAATAGTAGTAGGCCAGATGCCACCAGCCACCAAGTTTAATTTGATTGTTGAAGACAGCCTTGGCCGCTTGGTTGGCGAGTATTCCTTTGACCAGGCTAGCTTGTTCATTGGCCGCAGTAAGGACTGCCAGATTCTTTTATCTGGAGACAATGTATCGAGGCGACATGCACGCCTTTATGTTGTCGACAACCAGCTGTTTGTCGAGGATTTGGACAGCTCCAACGGTACCACCATTAACGGCGTACCCATTGAAAGGGCCGCCAAAGTTCGCGTTGGGGACACGCTTGGTGTCGGCGGGTTTTCTTTGCGAGTCAGGTCTGGGCCTCCAAAAGAGTCAACTAGGCCTGCGTTATTTACCTTACAAGGGCTTGGCCAAGCTGCAGGCAACCGTCGTTACCAGATCGTGGAAAAGAACACCACCATGGGGCGTGGCCCCGAGTGCGATATTGTGATTTTGGATGAATCCATATCAAGGCTACACGCCAGGATTAATGTTCGCGCTAACGGAGTTGCAGAAATACATGACCTTGGTTCTGCAAATGGCGTTTATGTCAATGATTTAAAAGTGAAAAGTTGGGAGTTGTCTGGTGGTGAGCTGATTCGGCTTGGAAATGCGCAGTTTCGCGTTGAGATGCCTGTTCCATGGGCCAAAGCAACTGATGAAATCACCAAGCGTACAATAGAGATAAAAAGTTCCCATAGCCCGGTTATTATTGCTCTTTCTGCGCTAATTGTGTTGGCGCTTTTGGCAATATTTGGAATTATCTATTGGAGGGTCGGGCCTTCAACCCAAGTTACCCCTCCGGTGGTGCCTGAAGTCAAGGCGACTGTAAACGTTACAGACATGCTTGACAGGGCGGTCTTGGAATTTGAAGCAGGGCGTTTGCACGAATCTGACCAAATCATAGCCCAGGTGCTAGAACTGGAACCTGCAAATGAGCAGGCGATATCACTGCTTGCCAGGATTTCTGATGAGCTTAATGCACAGGCTTTATTAGAAGCTGGTACAGACGCCATTGAAGCCAAGCGCTATGAGCAAGGTGTAGGTTTTTTAGCACAGATTCCAGCAAGTTCCCAGTTTTGGGGTAAAGCACAAACCAAGCTCGCACAATTGCTGCCAATCGTAGCAGCAGAAGAGGCTGCTGTCTGCTTTGGAAGCTCCAAACGTTCAATTGATTGCATCAAAATCAGGGCCTTACAAGTCAGAATCCAAGAGCTCCTGACACCCCCCAAGAAAAACTGACCCTGTCCCTGCCTCCTGCACCTGTCCCTGCTCCTGTCCCAGTCCCTGCTCCTGCACCTGCCCCTGTCCCTGTCCCTGCCTCCTGTCCCTTGAAGCCCAAGGCACCAATTAAGACCTAAAATTATGATCATCTAATCGAAAGGAAAGCTAGAATCACTGGGGACAAACGCCGTTCGCTCTAACGCTTACTCCTTCCTGTTCTGCCAAGCAGCTGTTTGTATAGTTTCTGTTGTTACAACCACAGACCCGATTTATTTTAGGGTTGCAAAATGTAGGTATAATCGAACAGGTGCCAGGCTCCTCACAGCGCCCAAAGGCGAATCTGCAGAATGAACCTGATGCGCAGTCTTGGTCTGTAGAGCAGTTACAGTCACTTGGA
>ERZ795047.2248-NODE-2248-length-18732-cov-4.961450_pt1 | contig 18732 bp, 17 predicted proteins | sample MGYA00375131_ERZ795047 | MGnify/ENA primary metagenome ERZ795047 (study PRJEB30176, sample SAMN05720228) | activated sludge metagenome | isolation source: Anaerobic digester | place: Japan | collected 2015-05-20 ...
AGCCGCCGTCGATCCGCAGCATGCTGCCGGTGATATAACTGGCGTCGTCGCTGACTAGAAACACAACACCCTTGGCAATCTCTTCGATACGAGCCAGCCGGCCAAGGGGCAGCTTCCGTCCCCCCTCGCGGAGCTTATCCTCGCTGTAGTACTTGCGCTGTCCGGGTGTATCGGTCCATCCCGGTTCTACGATGTTCACCCGGATTCGGTGTTCCGCAAGCTCATTGGCCATCGTTAGGGCCATATGGTTCACTGCGGCCTTGGCCGTGTTGTAAGGCAGGGAATAGCGCAATGGCATAATCGCGTGAACCGAACTGATGACTACGATGCTCCCGCCTCGTCCGCTTTCGACCATGCGGCGGGCTGCTGCTTGGCTGGTATGGAAGACGCCCCACAGGCACACTCCCAAGCAGTGGCTCATATCCTCTTCGGACAGTTCCAGGAAGGACTTTCTAATGTCACTGCTCGCGTTAGCGACAAGAATGTCGATCCCACCCAGCTCAGCAACCGTCTGGTCAACGATGCGGTCCACGTCGTCACGCCGTGACACGTCACCCGGGCAGAGGATCGCCTTGCGGCCAAGGCGGTGTATTTCGTCGGCGAGCTCTTCTGCTTCGTCGGCGCCTTCGATGTAGTTGATCGCGACGTCGGAACCCTCGAGTGCCAATTGAAGACAGCACCCGCGGCCAATGCCCTGGTTCGCGCCTGTGACAAGGCTGGCTTTTCCCAGAAGTTTCATGGTTTGAACCGAAGTCTTAAACTAAGTAAGCACGGCCGCAATGTCAACAGCATATCGGAAAAGATTATCGCCCCTCACTTGCCGGGCAAGGGTACAGGAGTCTCTGGTACTCGAGATAACGTTGGTACGGTTCCTGATACCGCTGGTGATTGGCCGGCTGCGGGGAAAAGACTTTGTGCGTACGGTAGAGTCTTGCGCTGGCCTCGCGGATGCTGCCGAACCGCCCAGCGCAGCGGGCCGCCAGCATGGCTGACCCTAGCACTGCGGCCTCGGTGACTACCGGTCTCTCGATCTCCCGCCCTGTTACGTCGGCCTTGATCTGCAGCCAGACGTCACTGTGCGAGCCTCCACCAATAGAACGGATGCTTTCGACCGGGAAACCGGTCTCCTCTATAAGCTCAAGGTTTTCGCGCAGCGAAAAAGCCAATGATTCCAGGATGGCTCGATAGATGTGTGCTCGTGTGTGCTGCAGTGTCAGGTTTACGAAAGCACCACGGGAGAGCGGATGAGGGCGAGGTGAGATCATTCCGTCAAAGTGTGGTAATACCGACAGCCCGAGACTTCCAGGAGGGATTGATTGGGCACTGGCGTCCAACGCCGACAGCGACTCGCCTCCTGTGAGCTGTGCCCGGAACCATTCAAGCAGCAGCCCGGCCGTCTTGGAGTAGGCGAGAACGAAACTGAATTCAGGAATCGGGAAAGGACCTTGCAAGAGTCCCGCGGGCATCGCGGGTAGGGGAGGAAGTGCCAACGTGATGAGTGCGAGACAAGTTCCCGTTGTCTCGCTGACTATTCCCGGTCTTGCATTTCCAGCCCCAAGGGCCCCGGCAAGTTGGTCGTTCGTCCCGACCGCTACCGGGGTCCCGGCTTGCAAGCCCCACTGCTCTGCGATCCCGGGAAGGACTTTCCCAGCAAGAGTCCCGGCCGGCGCGACATCACTGATCTGGCGCCTGGATATGCCGGCCAGACACAAAGCGCTATCGCTGTAATCCCCCTCGAGTTGAGAATAGAGCCCAGTAGTCCTGGCTATGACGGGATCGCAGATCGCACGCCCGGTCAGCCTGTACGTGATGTAGTCTGGAAGCAGCAGGAATCGGCTCGCTCGGCGCATCACCTCCGGTTGATGCCTGGCGAGCCATATGATCTTAGGGGCTGAGGCGATAGCCCCCAAGTCAAGGCCCGCTCGTGTGGTTTCATCCAGATTATCGCGCATTTCCTGCGCCTCGACGGTGGCCCTGGAGTCGAACCAGGCGATTACCTTATGTAAAGGACGATCTTCTTCATCCAGTGTCACGAAGGTCTGGCCTTGTGAGGAGACGCACATTGCGACGACCAGGGCTTCGCTTCGGGCCACTGCCTCCAGCACCGCCTCGCGGGCGCTTTGATCGATATCCTCAAGGTTCAGCTCCGCCCGACCGTCTTCCGAAATCTCGGTTGGGTAGGGACGGTGAGTTATGGCGAGTGGAGTTCCGTCCAGATCAAACACACCTGCTTTTGCGCCCGTTCCTCCGAGATCCAAGCCGAGATAACCCTCTCGCGCCATTTCGCCCACCTTTCGTGCACTGTCGGCTTCGCGCTGTTAAGCCAGGCAACCTTCCTATTCACCCAGGCTCAGGGGCCGTTGTACCGACTGCTCTATGTAATCGGTTACTTATTCTATACAACAATAGTGTTAAGGTGTTAGAAAAAACTAGAATTTATTAGGTGTTTTGTCTTGAAACCGATTATCATAGGGCATTAAGATACTTCCACGGCTCATGCCATGTCGGGCCGATCATGTGAAAAGGGAAAGATGAAGAACATAAGGTACCAGAGGCTTTTTAACCGAGACGAGCGTTGCGTCATTATTGCCATGGATCATTGTCTGTTTGATGGTCCTATACCCGGCATGACCGACCTGCGCGAAACCGCAGCGAAAATATCGCCGGTGGTAGATGCGGTACTGCTATCACCTGGGATGCTGAACCACTGTTCCCAGACCTTTAATTACAAGGGCGCGCCCATGGCGGTCGTGCGTTTGAACTGGAGCACGACCTATTGCTTTAAATGGCGCTATATCGAGGCGGCGACGGTTCCCGCCTTCCGGGCCGCGGACGCCTTGCGGGATGGTGCTGACGTGGCCTTGGTCTCTTTGACGCTGCAGACCGGCAGCGAGACCAACGACGCGAACAACGTGGAAGTCTTTCGAGATCTTTGCAGCGAGGCGCACTCCATTGGGATGCCGGTTGTTGGTGAATACTTTCCTGCTGACGCCGAGAACCTGGGGCCAGATGAGTTGCACCAGCGAATACTGGTTGGAGCACGTATCGTGGCGGAGCTTGGCGCTGATCTCATCAAGACTTTTTACACCTGCGATTTCAAGGCTGTCGTGGACAGTTGCCCGGTCCCGGTGCTTGGGCTCGGCGCTTCTAAGCTTCCGACCCAGCTCCAAGCGCTTGAGCTAGCGGCTCGCGAGGTCGAGGACGGGGCCGCGGGAGTGGTTTTCGGACGTAACGCGATCCAGGTGCCCGACCCAAAGGCGTTCCAGGAAGCACTATGTGATGTCGTCAAGCGCGGGGCTCTGCCTGGTGAGGCTGTCGTCCGTTATGGCCTCCGTGACTGACTCGTTAATTAAGTCTGTCTCGTGGAAAGGATCCCGTTCTGCAGCTGCAAGCGAAAGTGTACATTTCCGGCAACTCATAGGCACAACTCCAGCGTACCTGTGAGTTGCCAGTTCTGCGGCGCGTTCCTATCTCGCGGAGGCGCGCAGGGTCTGAAGGTCTTTCCCCCGCCACTGGAAATGGGACACGAGGTTGCGGGCCAGTAGTGATCCTTCCTGGGCGCGGCGCGCTGCCTGCTCAAAATGGTGTTCGTGCTCCTTCTCGAACTTCGAGCCCAGAGTCATGACAGCGGCGGCAAAATGCATCTCAGGATCGTTGGGACGGCTGACCAGCGCCTTCGACACAAGGGTGTAGCCCTCGATTTGATGCGGGTCAGGTCTCTTGTAGCCCCGGCTCGCCTGGCGGTACGTCTCGGCGAAATACCCGAGATCGAAGAGTGCATAGGTCAATGTTTCCTGGTCTCCACCGTTTCTCACACGCGTCCTAAGCAGTTCGAGCAACTCGGCCCCCGCCTTAGGGTCTTTGGCAGAGTATATGCCGGCCCGCCGCAGTGTCTCCATCCTGGCGAGCACGGATACGTCATTGCCCAGCAGACTGATCGTGTCGGCTGCCAGTCTCGAGGTGTCGTAGGTGGGGCTGCTGTCGTGCCAGGCGATACCTCCCCATGGGAGGGACGGTTCGGCTCCGGTTTCGAACGGAAAGCAGACCAATGGTGGCCCGGCCAATGCAAAGCCACCCAATCCCACGATGGCAAGAGCCATCCCCGCACACACAATTTGCTTCTTCATAGTTCGATCGCTCCTTTCGGGAACATGGGCGGCCGCTTCAGTTCATTGTTTCCGGTCCGGAATACCGGTGTTGAAAGTTAGATACCGGTCGCTTCTTCAGGGTTTAAAACGGAACCATTTTGCTGTTATCGCTGTCTTGCTTTTTAAACCCTCTTTGTTTGGTCGGTGTCCTAACAACCAGACGGCTATGGAACCTGCCGCAGCTCGAGCTAACCCGGAGGCATCACACATCAGTTTGCTGGTGGAGCAGGCGCAGGCCGGGGATCAGTCCGCCTTTGAGAGTCTCTATCGCCTGCACGTTGGCCGGGTTAACGCACTCTGTCGCAGGATGCTGGGGGATCCGCGTTGGGCCGAAGAGGTGGTCCAGGATGCGTTTGTTCGTGCCTGGCTGATGCTCAGCGGACTCCGTGGTGAGAGCAGCTTCGGATCCTGGCTCTATCGTTTGACCGTCAATGTGGTCCTCGTGGAGCTTCGAGCGACCAAACGCCGCCGGAGCCGGGTTATGACATACGAGGACCTATCACCGTTTGACGAGCACCGCAATTCGCCCGCACCTGAAGGCACGATCGACCTGGAAAAGGCCGTCGCCCTTTTGCCCGAGCAGGCCAGGATCGTTTTCGTGCTTCATGAGATCGAAGGTTATCACCACGACGAGATAGCCGAAATGCTGGGAACAGCCACGGGTACCAGCAAGGCGCAACTGCACCGGGCGCGCCAGTTACTGAGGGAGAGACTCAAGAGATGACCTGCCGCGAGATACAACACGAAGTGGATGATTTTGTCAGCGGACATTTGCTGCCTTCGGAACGATCGCGGATCGAGCGACACCTGCTCGTGTGCTCGGGTTGCCGATCTTACGTCGGCTGGAGTCGGGAACTCGCCTCCCACGCGTCGGCCTTGCCGAACATCATGGAACCTTCACGTGACCTCTGGCCCGGGATTGCTTCGCGGCTCTCGAATTCACAAGAGGGATCGGCTGAAATCATTGCTTTGCCGACGAGAACCGGCATTCCCGTTGAAATTGAAGCGGTCCCCGCCCAAGAGAATCACCGGTTCAGCCGCCAACCTGCTATAGCAGCTGCCTTCATCATTCTGACAGCGATCAGCGCTCTTCTGACATTCAGCACCCGCGAGCTGCCGACGGACCAGGCGGCTTGGAGGGTAACCGGTATGGCTGGCGCACCGATGATCGGCCTTCAGCAAGCGACTGAAGGAAGACCGTTGAGCGTCGGTGAATGGCTGGAAACGGACGCTGCCTCAAGTGCGGAGATTGAGGTAGGCGACCTCGGACAAGTGGAGCTTGGCCCGAACAGCCGGTTGCGGGTTCTCCGGGTGGAAGCAAATGAGCACCGGATGGCGCTGGACAAAGGGAGCATGAGCGCCCTGATCCTGGCCCCGCCGCGCCTGTTCCTGGTCGAGACTCCTTCGGCACTGGCCGTTGACCTCGGCTGCGCGTATGAGTTGACCGTCGATGACCAGGGAAATGGCCACTTGGTAGTCACGGCAGGGTGGGTGGCGTTCGAGTCGCAAGGGAGACAGTCGCTCGTGCCTGCCGGGGCATCATGCGTTTCACGCCGGGGCTTGGGACCGGGCACACCTTACTTTGTGGACTCGACGACCGCTTTCAAGAACGCGCTCGACGCGGTCGACACGGCCCGGTCGGCTGATGTTTCGTCACTGGAGAGTATTATCCGCGAATCGCGCGCTCGGGATACGCTCTCACTTTGGCACCTGCTGCCGCGCCTGCCTCAGGAACAGCGCGAGTTGGTCTGGAAGAGATTGAATGAATTGCTGCCTGCGCCACTTGGAGTGACCCGGGAAGGTGTCCTGGAACTGAATCAGGATATGCTGGAACGCTGGAAGGACGATCTGGAGCAGTTCTGGTTCTGACCCCGCGCTGCAACGCCGAAGAGAACTCGCGCGAAGCGTGTCACGGCGGGATCCGTATCCGGCGTTGTTCCGCAGGATTTGCCAAAACCTGGTGATTGCGCTATCCAAGATCAGGAGAGGACTTTGTATGATCTCTAGACTCCTGATCGTTTCGTTCCTATTGATACACGCCTGGGGACAGGTTCCTACCACAAGAATCAAGCCCGCGGAGAATGCCGGATCTTTCCTGCTTCTGCCTGACCGCATTTTTGACACGGCAAACGGTCAGATGCGGGAAGGTTGGGCTGTTTTGGTTGTCGGCAACAAGATTCAGGCAGTCGGGGAGGCTGGCGTGATAACAGCGCCGGCGGGGGTGCAGAGAGTCGAGCTTTCCGGCCTTACCCTGATGCCGGGCCTGATCGATGCGCACTCCCATATCTTCCTCCACCCCTACAACGAAACCCTCTGGGATGCCCAGGTCTTGAAGGAGCCGATGGCCTATCGTGTGATCCGAGCGTCCCTGCACTGCAACAACACGCTGATGGCCGGATTCACTACACTGCGCGATCTCGGAACCGAGGGGGCAGGATTTGCGGACGCGTCCGTCCGCCGCGCGATTAGTGAAGGGCTGATCCCGGGACCGCGCCTGATTGTGGCGTCCAAGGCGATAGTTGCCACCGGTTCGTATGCGCCCGGCCCGCCCGAATATGCTCCGGAATTCGAGACACCGAAGGGCGCACAGGAAGCGAGTGGAACTGCGGAGATACTTAAGGCTGTTCGTGAGCAGATTGCGGGTGGCGCAGAATGGATAAAAGTGTATGCCGACTTCCAAAGAGGACCAGGGAGAGTCCTCGCACCAACCTTCTTAGTTGAGGAGCTTCGAACGCTCGTCGAAGAGGCGCACAGCGCAGGGTGTCTGGTTGCAGCGCACGCCTCGGGGCCCGAAGGAATGCGACGGGCCATTGAGGCAGGCGTTGATACCATTGAGCACGGCAACCAGGGAACCGAGAGTGTTTTCCGGCTGATGGCGGAAAAAGGGGTAGTGTACTTCCCCACGCTCACTGCCGTCGAAGCTTACAGCGAGTATTTTCAAGACTACAAACGAGGCACACAACCGTACACCGAGGACATGGAACAGGCTTTGCGGGCATTCAAGCTCGCGCTGAAAAACGGAGTGAAAATCGGGCTGGGCAGTGACGTGGGAGTTTTCACTCATGGGGACAACTACCGCGAACTGGAGTGGATGGTCAGGGCCGGCATGACACCCGCTCAAGCCCTCGCCGCCGCTACGTTAGTGAATGCCACCGCTCTTAAGATGGAGGATCGTATCGGCCAAATCCGGCCCGGTTTATTGGCCGATATCATCGGTGTTCCAGGGAATCCGCTCGAGGACATTTCCCTGATACGCCAGGTGAAGTTTGTTATGAAGGATGGGAAGATTTACCGGCAGCCGTGAGTAAAGCAGAGCCCCTGCCCCGCTGCCCGTTCACCGCCGATCGGCTCACGTTTGATGTCAGCACAGACTCATAGTGGTCGGACTCTCCAGAGTCCGACACCGGGCCACAGGCAGGATCGATGGTGCCAGCGTAGTTGCCGGACTCTGGAGCTGGAGAGTCCGGCCACAATCAAGACCCATCGTTCGACCGGCTGGATCCCCGTTTGTAGTACCGCCGTAAGGCGGGCCTTGAATCGTTCATATAGCCGCAATTGTCCGCTGGGCAACTGCCCGGCTAACTAAAGCCGGTACTGCGAACAGAGGGTGCCGTCGAGCTGCCGCTTACTGTTTCAACGCGCTGACGCTCTGATTTAATTAATTCGGGCCTGAAACTCGCTGCCGGAGAGTCTGGCCACAATAAACGACGCGGCACCCGACGGCCGAGATGCCCGGCAGAGCCGCTGCAGCATCGTCTCCCTGGTGTACGGAACCGCCATTCGTCTTGATTCCCCTTGTCAACGGACTTCCCACGTACTAAGGTACCGAATGGCCTGAGCAAGGCTCGGCCAAGCGTTCAGGTTTATAGTTGTCAGGGAGTGCAAATCTACGGAGACTTCCGATGAGAGCCAAAGCCGCCGTTCTGATTATCCTTCTGTACGTGGCCGTACAGGGATACTGGGTCGCGCAGGCCCAATCGCCAATAACCTCACCTGAGCAGTTCTTTGGTTTCAAGCTGGGCAGCGATCGCAAGATTGCCCACTGGGGCAAGATGGTCGATTACTACCGTCTGCTCGAGAAGCAATCAGGAGGGAAGCTGAAAGCGATCGATATGGGCCCGAGTACGATGGGTCATCCGTTCCTGCTCGTCATCGTATCCTCCCCCGCCAACCTGGCTCGGCTTGACCGACTGCGAGACGTAAATGCACGCATCAGCAACCCGAGAGGCCTTGAAGAAAATGACGTCAAGGAGTTGATTGCCGAAGGCAAGGCAGTCATTTGCCAGTCGATGAGCCTTCACGCGACGGAAATCGGCGGCGCTCAGATGGCGCCGGAACTGGCCTACGACCTGGTCTCGCGAAACGACGAGGAAACACGCAGGATCCTCGACAACGTCATTTTCCTCATGGTCCCCAGTTTCAACCCGGATGGTCTCGTAATGGTGGCGGAATGGTACGAGAAGACCCTGGGAACTCCCTATGAAGGCTGCAACCTCCCTTGGCTGTACCACAAGTACGCCGGCCACGATAACAACCGCGATGCGTTTCAGACGAACCTGGTCGAGTCCCGTTACATGGCCAGGATAATGTTCACCGACTGGATGCCCCAGGCTTACATCGACCATCATCACCAGAGTAGCTATGGGGCCAGAATCTACGTCCCGCCCTACGCAGAACCGGTCCGTCCCCACGCCGACCCGCTGGTCTGGCGCGAGCAAAGCTGGTATGGAGCGCACATCGCTTACAAAGAGGAAGAGGCCGGGATGTCCGGTGTGCTGAACATGGCCCAGTATTCGGGCTGGGGACATTTTGGCTTCCATTGGATCACACCCTTCCACAACATCACCGGCATGTTGACGGAGTCCGCGAGCGTGAAGCTCGCGACGCCGATTTACATTCATCCGGACCAATTGGTGGGCAAAACCCGAGGTTTGCCGGAGTATCAGGAGCAGACCACCTTCCCCAATCCCTGGCCGGGAGGCTGGTGGAGACTGAGGGATATCATCGACCGCCAGAAGATCGCAGCCTGGGCCATGCTCGATCTCGCCGCCCGTAACCGCGAGACTGTGCTGTGGAATGCCTACCATAAAGCCCGCCGGCAAACTGAACGCGGAGCAAGGGGCAAGCCGGCCGCTTACGTGATTCCTGCGGGGCAGCACGATCCGCTAACCGTTCTCAAGCTTGTGCGCCAACTCTTGATCCAGGGGATCGAGGTCAAGCAGGCCTCCGGGTCACTTGTGTTATCCGACGGCAGAACATACGCGCCCGGCGCATACGTTATCTCGCTCGCTCAGCCGAAGATGGGCCTGATTCGCTACCTGCTCGGCCGCACCTTTTACCCCGACAACGAGTGGACCAGATCTCGGGACGGGTCACCGATTCGTCCTTACGACATGGCGACGGACACCATGGCCGAGTTCATGGGAGTGCGGGTCGAGGCCGTGGACGAAGCGGTTCCAAGCCCGCTTCTTCGCGAAGTTAGCGAGCTCCCGGTGCCGGCAGGTCAAGTCCGCGGCGGTGCCGCGGGTTACGTCCTGGACGGCAGGCTCAACGACAGTTACAAGGCAGTAAATCTTCTTCTCGACCGCGGGTATCGAGTCAGGCGGGTTGAGAAAGACGAAGGCGGACTTCAGGCGGGCGATTTCTTGACCTCCGGAGGGTCCGAGACGGAACTTGCCGAAATCGCGAGAACAACCGGCGTTGGTTTTACCCCACTCGACTCTGATCCACCAGCCTCTGCGGCGCCAGAGATCAAACGATTGCGCGTGGGTATGTATCAACGTTACTGGGGCGGCAACATGGACGAAGGCTGGACACGTCTCCTCCTCGAACAGTTCTCATTCCCCTACACCACGCTGTTCGATGCAGAGATAAAGAAGGGTGAGCTGGAGACGAAATACGACGTCATAATTCTGCCCGATGACTCCACATTCATGATGACCGGGGATCCGGCAGACGACAGGGCGGGCGCCGGTTCCGGAGCAAGAGGGTCAACCAATCGCCTTCGCGAGGAAAGCTATCCTCCCGAATATAGGAGCGGTTTCGGCAAAGAGGGCACCGAAGCGCTCAAGAGGTTCGTTGAGAAAGGCGGGACTCTTGTTGCGCTAGGACGGGCCACTGACTTTGCTATCAACAAGTTTGAACTACCGGTGCGAAACGTGGTGGCGAACGTACCTGCGAAGGAATTCTTCTGTCCTGGTTCGACGCTTCGGACCCGGTTCGATACCGCGCATCGGCTGGCCCGCGGAATGCCTGCCGAAGGGCTGGTGGTCTTCTTTTATAGCCCGGCCTTCGAGATAATCCCCAACCGGTTCAACGAGCGCTATGAGGTCGTTGCCCGGTACGCCGACGCTGACATACTTCAGAGTGGCTGGCTCATCGGGGAGAAGATGTTGTCCGGGAAAGCCGCCATGGTTTCGGCCCAGACCGGGGAAGGGCGCGTTGTGCTAATAGGTTTCCGGACACAACACCGCGCCCAGACGCACGGCACGTTCAAGCTTCTGTTCAACACCTTGTTCAGATAGGGGTGGAACGGAGGCTTCAGCTGCTCTCGAATCCTGGGTTGAACCCTGCACTTGGGTATCCGCTGTCGTAATGAACAGAACCACGCGAAGATGGGACTGCACCCCTTTTCCCTTATTTTGTGAATCCCTAATGTATAGGGCGGTCGACGAATTCGCGATCTCGTGCTACCGTGGCGTATGGCAGGGTCACGGAAGCTTTGGAGGTTGAAATGACAAGCGGCGAACGAAAGATGCTAGTGCGCGGAGTAGCTGCTGGCACGATCATGGGTGTGGCCATTGGCCTCATAATCGCGTTGTTCATCGTGATCAAGCCGGAATTCTTCGCAGCGCTGATCCGGTGAGCGGCTATGCTACTGAAAAAGTGGGATAGCCAATTGCCGGTGCGGAGCGCCACCACACTGGATCCTAACGTGGTTCTGAGATACGAGTAGTTCATTGGGGAAAGAACGGGAACAGTCGACTATTCCCTTTTGCGGAACCCGCAAAAGGGAATTGAGTTGGGACCGTTTTGTTCTTCGGAAAAGAGAAGAACGGAATGGTCTAGGAGACTGCGCGGCTACAGCCACGCCGTTTTTCGGCCATTCGCGCCTTGAAGCTTCTGTGCCTGTGTCCTAATATTACCTTCAAGAGGGAGAGATACGTTTTTCCTGTCAACCCCGAAGTTCTATCCCTGATTTGACTGCTCGCTATCTGCGCATTTTTCGTCTCTCTTTTGAAAGAGCCAGGGGTTTGAGTTCACGCTCTATGATTAACAGACTCCTATGTGAAAGAGAATTGAAGGCGGCCAATTGATATGAGGTCCAGGCAGGATGTCAATTTGGGATGAAATTGCCGAAGTCTGGGAAGATGTATGGGACTTTCTTGACGACCCGAAGTACAACGTCGCACGCGCCAGCGCGAAGGAGATGGCGGCCAAATATAACCTGTACTATCGCAAGGAAAAAGAAGAGGAAGACGCCGAGGCCTTTGAGGAGCTCTGGGGTCTTACCATCAATGCTTCTTTGCTGGAGAAACTAAATCATCAAGCCGCGATCGTGGAGGTCATCCGATTGATTGGCCGACTGCCCGCCTTGCTGGACCGCGCGCCTGCTTCTACGACATCTCCTTTCTCACCAGTTGCTTCGATTGACGAAAACGGCATGGGGTATGTTCACACCGCCAAGACCGAGGAGAAATATGTCATCTTCTCGGATCATCACATGCTCTACAACGGCAGCCGCCAAAACTACTTTGTGACGAGCGGAAACAAAGATCTTTACACGGAAATACTGACGAAGTACTACGCCGCTGTTTCATATAACCTGGTAGAAAACGGCGATGTCGAGGAGCTTATTATTCTCGAACCCGTACTGGCCGAGATTGACAACATCGGCAATTGGAACTGGTCTCGGGTCTTTGACTACAGAAACAGCAAGAAGATACCGCAGCTGAGAAAGATCGTCAGGGACAACATTGACTACTATGAGGCCCTGCATGACGGGTTCATCTCGCAAGGGCGCTTTTTCAAGATCACCGGCAATCACGACCGCGATATGTGCAACGCGGAGTTTGCCGCGACTGTGGAAGAAATTCTAGGCCGGGAATTTCCCGTGGCGTGCGATGTCTTGCTGCTACGGTCGGGGCAAGAGGCCGATTTCATCATCTGCCATGGCCATCAGTTCGATACCGCCTGTACGCCGAGATTCGCAGCCAAGGCGGGTGAGTCCTTCTCGCAAGCCTCAGCTTGGGCGTTCCAGGGGCCCGACCGGATATGGCGAACTCAGTTCGACCAGATGAACGACTGGCTGGCGGGCCGTGAGCCAGTTCTGAATAACCTAGTCAGCGACGAGCCGGAGGGCGGCGGCGTGCTAGGAGAGAGCGCGCTCCAGGAGATCTGGGATGCTTTGGGCGCAGCCATCTCAAATCTGAACACCGAACGCGGCTGGGAAACGCTCTACGGCAAGAACATCGCTTGGAACTATTTTGAAAATGAGGGCGATCCGCAGAAATGTATTGACCTCGAAGTCAAGACGGGGAAGAGATGGTTCAAGTTCCGCCACATGAATGAGCTGCGCTTGGTGGGAGGACTTGAGGCCGCCTTTGGCTCGAAGGTTCCGACTCTCATCGCGGGACACACGCACGAGCCCAGGTTGCGCCCGCGCAGGGGGACGATTCTGCCGAATCAGCCGTTACGGGTGGAGTGGCAGGAAATTAAGTGTTACGCCAACAGCGGATCAGCGGGACGATTTGAGAACCTGATTTGGGGAATCGAGATCATCGAAAAGAATCCCATACTGATTTCCTGGCATCGCGACAACAGCGGGACGCCGATTCGCACCGTCTGGGAGGCTTATGCAGAGGCGGACGGGGGCTTTCTGCGGCCGGCTTCAAGCCAGCCGCTGCCAGAGCTGCTCTCTGGAGCAGCCGGAAGCGAGGCGATCTTCGATAACCTGCTGGTTGCGGTTGAGCTGGTACTCTAATCGATAGATTCCGAGCTTTCCCGAGGGGTTATCATGGGCGGAATCAGCGAAGCGCCTTTTCCAATTTGGCAGGGTTTCAGGCATTCCTGGACGTATAACCACCGTTTGAATCGGCTAGGCGACTGGATCAAAAGCCGCCAACGCGAAGGCGGTATCGCGACCGTTGAAATCGGTCACTCCGCAGCCTCGGGCTCCGGTCGAGACAAGGCCAGCTTCGAAAGCTTCCGGTCCGTGACTCGTGCCGATGGGATCTACTTCAGAGAATTCAGCCGCACGGTGCGAATCCGCTCGAATGAAGAAGAAAGCCAGGCCTTCAGCCGCGAAATCAGGGTCGGCCCTGACTCTGGTATAGCCGATGACTGTGATGTCTTCGTCGCCTGTCTGAGCGGTTTTGACCTCTGCTCAGAAAAAGACGCCGACAAGTTGATCAGTCTTCACCTCGCCGCTACGCAGCCGGTTCGCGACCAGCAAACCGGCGAGATCGTTTTCAGCGTGGTCGGTGCGTTGAATGTGGATTGCGACAGCCCGGAGTGCGATCTTTACGAAACCACCGGAGAGATGATTGCGGCGATTGTCATCGGTGGCAAGGTGGGGTGGGAGTTGGGGGGCCCGGTGGGCGCCGGGCTCGGCGGCCTTTTTGGCGCGCTGTTCTCAAAACTTGATATCACGACAGATTACACGCTCGACCTGCATTTCGTTCTGATCTGCGGTCGGTCTGAGGACCTGGCTGCAACACCCGCCAGTTTTGTCAATACGCTGGAATGGGACACCGAAACGCCGATTAGTCTGGCTAGGGAGGGTGTGCGGCGGATCGAGCTGTCGGGCAAAGACGATCCGCGCTGGAAGTCGAGCCTCCCCGGGATCACCCAGATTTCACTCGAAGTGACGTCGTGAAAAGGGAGTGCTGCGCCCCGACACCGCCATGCACTTTTTAGAGTGGGACATGGCCGTGCACCCGGTGAGGACCACCGGCAGGAGTTGCACGGCGGATCTGGATATGTTCTTCCGCAACTGGCGCCCTCGCGAGTCAGAATTTCTGGACGATCAGATCGATCTCGGCTGGCTCAGCGAGATCGAGTTTATCGACGAGGTGGCCGAAGATATCTCATCACATCGCGACGCCGGGTCCGCAGTTCTCACCCTGGGGTTGACCTTGCTCCAATTTGCCCGACCCGGTGCCATCGAGGAGGGTGTCGAGCGCGCCTCGTTGATTTGGCAGGGAGGCAATGCCAGCGCAAAGTCCCCGGCCGCCGTTTACACCACTGTTGCAACTCACCAGATCGCGCCGCCAGCTACAGCCGCTGCGTCAATACCTGATTCGACCACTGTCCTGGTCGCATTTGAAAACTGCAACTGAGCCTAAGGAAAGGATAGTGCAATGCCCAAGATAAAAGAGCGAAAAGACGAGACATCGAGAATTGACGCCAAGGTAAAGGAAACGCCAAGAGCGTCTACCGGGAAAACCACTGCCTTTGATCCTTCGAAGACCCAATCCATTGAGATGGAGGAAGTCGTTCGCGGCCGGGTTGTCGGCTACACCGTCGACAGCAAGCGTCTGGTCGTCAAGTTGGACTGCGGCGCCATCCGCCGAATCGCCTTTTCGGTCGATGCCGACGAACCGCACTTCCGAGCAGCTGTTTCGATGACTATGATCGCGCTGAACAATCGGGTGAATCCCGCAACCCAGGAAGGTTCAGCTTTCGACCATCAATACTTGTGGGCCAAGCTGGCCAAATTGCCGACGCCCCGTTTGCCGACGCGCGATGTTGCCGGCGACATAAGAACGGCGTTAGCCGTGGGCCTGTCCAATAGCACCGATGCCGATCCCTTTGACATTGCCAATTTTGTGTATGAGGGGTGAAAAATGGCCAGAGTCCCCAGTTTTAGTCTCTTCGTAGTGCCGCCTTTCAGGCGGGCCTTAAAATGTTCATTCGGCGAGAATTGACCGCTGGGCAAACTGCCCGGCTAAAGCCGGTACTACAAACTTGCGATCCCGGCTGCATTCCCGTTCGTAGTGCCGCCTTCAGGCGGGCCTTAAAACGTTCATGTAGCAACAACTGACCGCCGGACAAACTGCCCGGCTAAAGCCGGTACTAGAAACTTTAGATCCCGGCTGCATTCCCGTTCGTAGTGCCGCCTTCAGGCGGGCCTTAAAACGTTCATGTAGCAACAACTGACCGCTGGGCAAACTGCCCGGCTAAAGCCGGTACTACAAACTTTAGATCCCGGCTGCATTCCCGTTCGTAGTACCGGCTTCAGGCGGGCCTTGAAACGTTATTTGGCAAACAATTGACCGCTTTTAGCCTTCTTGATCAAGTGGCTCTCGGAATCAGCCTTCGGGTCTTGGGATCTATTCCCAGCATCTTCGCTATCGACAGTCCCCACATCTTTGCTCGGTCCGAATCCGGAACGTGGTTGGCGTCCAGCATTTGCTGGAAACGTTCAATGTTGGGCTCCAGGCCGGAGGGGACCTCATCGGTACCGAAGACGACATGCTCCCACGCGCCTGGCCCGCCCTTGAGAGTGTGAGGATTCTCGACGCTTTCGTCGGCTGCCCACCAAAGGATCTCCCTCATCCTCTCCAATCGCCCAAGCTTGATGAACTTCAAGAGAGTCGAACCGGTGACGTCGAAGCAAAGGTTCGGGTTCCAGCGGAGCGCTTCAGCTGCCTCTTCGTACCAGGGATTGCCCAGATGGGCGCCTTGCAGCGTCGCCCTCGGGCAGACGCGTGCAATGGTGTCCAGGAACATCGGCCGCATCTTCGAGGCCGATTGAACGCGAGGAGTATCCGAGATCCTTCGATTGGTAACGCCAGTATGAAAAAGCATGTGCAGGCGCAAGTGCTCGCACAGCCGATAAACCTGAAAATAGCCGGGATCATCGTAATCCTTCTGGGGGCTATGAAACTTAATTCCCACAAAACCATTCTTGTGAAAGGTTTCGATTTCCCGAACCGCGTTGGGGTCGTCCAGATCGACACGGCCGTACGGGATGAATACGTCCGGGTGGTCTTGCGCGGCCTTGCGCATCAATTCCATGTCCTTTATCCACGTCAGCGCACAAGCCATTACCTTTCGCGGTCGGTAGACACGAAGCATTTCCTCGACCCAGGCATCAGTCCCTCCGCAATGAATGTGCGAGTCAATGATCAGGTCAGGCAGTTTTGACTGACTCTTGGCGTTGGTTCCAGAGGCCGCCAGCCCAATCTTGCCCGTACCAACAGCGGAGGCGGTAACCGCCAATCCGGCGCTACGGTGCAAGAAATCTCTTCGTCGCAGGTTCTTCCTCTGTCCCATAAGTGCCTCCTTAAATGACAGGCGTTTTGCCGTCTGCAAGATGCCGGCGAAGCCAGCGCCAGGTTAAGAAGTGGTCCCCTTTTACTGGCTCTCGGAGCACAGCGTTGAAATACGGAAATTGCGATAGCGGGCGCCCCGGGTGGCCATGTGACGTAGACCAATGCGGCCTTCGGTAATTGGCGGCAGGGTGTGATTCTGCCACCGGCAATGCAAAGTCTTGTCAGGCCCCCGAATATCCATCGTCAACGTCTCGCCCTTCTTGGTAACGGTTATCTGGTATGGCACGCCTGTTTTGAACAGCCCCGTCCTGACATAATCAGGCTCGAGCGCAGTTCCTTCAAGTCCGTTTCCCTCCGGCACATATCGCCTCGCCCGGATGTAGTCGTGGTCCGGGTGATCCTGGGCCTTTTGGAAAGCCGCATAGCTGATGGCGTAAGTGTGCATGTGATCGAAGTACATTTTCATGGCCGGTACCGACCGCAGATCCGCCCAGCGAAGAATATCAGACTCAAAAGGCGGTGTACCGCTGCCGGTCGCTTGAATGTACAGAATAGTCACGGCCACGGCTCGCGAGGAGTCCAACCGCGTATACTCGTACTCGATTTTGAGGTCTCCCTCAAAAACTTGCTTCGTCCAGAGGACCGCGTGTGAGGCATGACCGGACCAGGTAGAGTCGGCGAAAAAATCCATGCCATCGGGAGAGTTTGTGATGCGAGCCTTGCGGCCGTCGAGGAACCAGTTCCGCCCCCAGTCCTCAGTGCACGAATCATAAAACACTTGCTGCCAGCAGGGGTCAGGGGTTGTCGGCCGCGTCCCTTCTTTGGCCTCGTCGTCCCCAGCACTCGTGATACCGAAATCCTGGAATGACCCGAGTGCCGCCAAAACCAAGATTGCTGTCAGGAATAGGTTCATGGGCGAGCCCCCTTTACTTCATGACCAGAAACTCATCCAGTGCTCGGAGAAAAGCACTGCCGTGCGCACGGTAATCGTCGATGGTCAAGTAAACAGAATCATCCTCCCCGTGTCGCCCTTGCGAAAGTTCGATCGTGGCGCTGTGAGACCCGAAGCGCGCTGCCGTGTAGTTCACGATAGCCCCGGAGAATTTGGTCGGCGTGGACCGCCAAGGGGAATTCTTCTGGAGCAGCGGGAAAAGCCCCTCGCGCAATGACGAATCAGGAGTAAGCAAGCCATGATTTGTGTTTTGCTGCCCATCGCAATGGATATCGAAATGGAAATCGAGCTTGCCCCCGCCGGCCGTCCAGGATTTCAGCCAGCTACGCACGGCAACAACTTCAGGCTCTCCCGCGCCCTCACTCTCTGCTTCGTCCCACATTGAGTTGAGGTCCTCCATATGAGCGTTCAGCCGGGCGTGCCCCCGATAAATGCCGTCCGGGTTCATTACCGGGATGATCTTGAACAATACGCGCTGGCGGATCGACTGCGCACGTGGGTCCTCGCTAAGAAGAAAACTGACCAGGCCCTCCACGAAGTAACCGGCAGCGTCTTCGCCCGGGTGTGTCAGTGATGTCAGCAAAATGGTCTTCTCCGGGCGATCCGGCCCGATAGTGACGAGCCACAGCGGGCGCCCATCCACGGATTGGCCTATCTGTTCGCGTCGAACCCCCGACCTCCTGGAAATGTCTTCCAACCAGCGTATGGCCTGCTCGAGCGGATAAGGATGCGCGTAGGCCACCCACGCCGGGCTGCTTTTAAAATGATGACGCAACCTCAACGTGGCCGTGGCGGGATCCACTTCAGTCTGTTCGATCCTTTCCCATGACTGCCGGTCATAGCTCACCACCGGTCGAGTCTTAGGATCGAATATGCCGCGGTGCGGTCTGCCTCTGTAAAGACCGTAAATATCGGTTAGTTCGACGGTCACCTCCCGATTGGCGGCCCCGTCCAGCCGGAAGTAGAACCAGTAACGCTGATCATTCTGGCCGTTGGACTGCACCCAGTGCCGCGTTCGTCCGCGCAGAAAGCCTGAGCTGATCTCTGTCATTTCACCGATACTGCCGCGATCAAAATCGGAACTGATCGTAATCGGAGGTAGGTCGTCGTCGGGCAGATTCACGGCATCAGGCTGGCCACCGCATTGCGCCATGCTGATAACCGCAACGAGCGCGGCAATTTGAACACCACGAGAGACGATAGGATGTTTCATAGGCTTTCGTTCCTTGTTCCCTGGGTCTTTTATCGTTGCCGGACTCTCCGGCAGCGATTTTCCGGGCCGAATCAATTAGAGCGTCAGCGCCCTGAAACAGCAAGCGGCAGCTGGACGGCACCCTCTGTTCGTAGTACCGGC
>ERZ795047.2249-NODE-2249-length-18730-cov-20.510201_pt1 | contig 18730 bp, 16 predicted proteins | sample MGYA00375131_ERZ795047 | MGnify/ENA primary metagenome ERZ795047 (study PRJEB30176, sample SAMN05720228) | activated sludge metagenome | isolation source: Anaerobic digester | place: Japan | collected 2015-05-20 ...
CCTGCAATACCTGTAGAACGTTTGGTGCTGCCTGCCACATCGATGCCCCGGTTATATCCTTGAGAGGATCCTTTGCAGTTATTGCCTTAATAACTGCACTCCTCCATACGAGCGTCCGCCCTGGATGCATGCATCACAGTAGTCTTCCTGGAGACGTTTGCGGAGCAGTTTCCAGCCGTTTACGCGGGGGATCTCATCGACAAAGATGACACGGCGGGGGACCTTGTATCCCGCAAGGCGCTCCCGGGCAAAGGCGATGATATCCTCGGGGGTAACCCCGTTTCCGGCGGGGATCACCACGGCTACCGGGACCTCGCCTCGGTGCTCGTCGGCGCACCCGAAGACCGCAGCGTCGCGGACGCCGGGGTGCTGAAGAAGGACATCCTCCACCTCGGTCGGGTAGACCTTCCAGCCGGACATGACGATCATGTCCTTCTTGCGGTCGGTGAGATAGAGCATCCCGTTCTCGTCCAGGTGGCCTATGTCGCCCGTCAGGAACCAGCCGTCGGGAAGAAAGACATCGGCGGTCTCCTCCGGCATCTGCCAGTAGCCAAGCGCCACAGCCGGTCCCCGGAGGGCTATCTCGCCATCCTCGCCGGCTCGAAGTTCTCGCGCGGAGTCGTTTGCATCGACTATCTTCACCTCCGAGAACCCGACCGGGGTACCAACGCTCCGGAACTCGTCGGCGGTCGCGTAGTGTTCAGGGCGGATGGCGGTTCCTGTACCGACGACGATCGTCTCAGAGAGGCCGTAAGCGTTGACGATCGGGATCCTGAAACGTTCGTGGAAGGGTTTCCATATGCCTGGTGTCAGAGGTCCGCCGCCGCTGATCATCGCCCTGACTGTGGCAAGCGCCTCCTCCGTCCCTGGCGGTGTCTGGAGGAGGGAGTGGATTACAGGGGGCATACCGGCGACGATCGTCGCGCGGTATTTCCGGGCTAGTTCAATGTAGCGGTCGAGATCGAACCGTTCCATGACGATATAGGTTGCACCGGCCCGGAGGGCGGATATGCCCCAGCTGATCCCGACGTGCCCCATCGGGTATATCCCCAGGTAGACATCCCGGTCTGTGATGCCGAGGACGTCCCGCTCGGCGTCCATTGCGGCGATCCAGTTGCCGTGGGTGAGCATGGCGCCTTTGGGTCTCCCCGTAGTCCCGGAGGTGTACTGGATCTGGCAGATGTCGTCAAATCGGCAGTTGACGGCGCGAAGTCCCGGTGGTGACCTGAGGAGGTCAGACCAGGGGGTTGCAGCCCCGCTCTCCTCCCCACCACCGACCGCGATGATGTGCCGGAGTCCTGGCACATGCTCCCTGATGCGGCCGACGACCGCCATACCATCGACGTCGGTGATGACCGCAGCGGCGCCGGCGTCACGAAGAGCGTAGAGCACTTCGTTCTCCCGGTAGACCCGGTTCGTGGGGACTGCAACTGCACCGATGCGCCAGAGGGCCAGATAACTCAGCAGGTACTCGGTTGAACTGTCGAGGTAGATACAGACCCGTTCCCCGGGGGTGATACCGATCTCCTGGAACCCGCGCCCTACCCTGGAGACCTGATCAAGGAGTTCGGCACGGGTGTAACTCTCTCCGGTTGAGGGGACGATTAGAGCAACCTTTGAGGGGTTGGAGGCGTTGGCGTCGAGAAATGTGGTGCAGTTAGGCATGAGAGAACTCCTAGTGACATGTATGCACTTTAATGTATATAATCGTTCATGGCAGTGGCAGGATGGGTTGGCCCCGGTTTTCGGAATTCGCCTGAGATCCAAAAGATCCTCGACCTGGAGACTTAGATCCTGAAATCTTTCGGATCGGGGTTATATCGACCGAATAAGAGAGAATATCCAATGAAATCTAATTCAGCCGATCATACGGGGATAACCACGCTCGATCGCCTTGAACCGGGATGCCGCTCCCGGATCATAGGCATCCGTGCCTTTGGTTCTCTCAGGAAGCATATGCTTGCCATGGGCATGGTTCCGGGGGCCGAGGTGGAAGTGATCCGGGCTGCACCTCTCGGTGACCCTGTAGAATACCGGGTGAAGGGCTACTGCCTCTCGCTGCGGCGTGCCGAAGCGGGTCTGGTCGAGGTCGCCCTGGAGGGGCAATGATGGAGAGCGTCTGCCCGCTGGCGTTTCTGGCTCCGGGAACTGTGGCGAGGGTCGCCTGGTTCAGGGCCGGCAAAGGGCTGCAGACCCGTCTCTTCGGGATGGGTTTCTGCCCGGATGTCCGGGTAAAGGTCGTCTCTGCGGATCGGGGTTCAGTCATCGTCTCGGTTGGCGGTGCCCGTTACGCCCTCTCAAGGGGAGCGGCTATGAAGGTCATGGTGAGGGGCATCGAGGAGTCTGCATGAAGCGAGAAATCAGGATTGCGCTCATCGGCAACCCGAACATCGGTAAAACAACGATCTTTAACTTGCTCACCGGTTCAAGGCAGCATGTCGGGAACTGGCCGGGGGTGACCGTGGAGAAGAAGACCGGCCGGCTCAGCCGCAACGGGTATGAGATCGAGGTGGTAGACCTCCCCGGAACCTACAGCCTTACGGCCTACTCTCCGGATGAGATCATCGCCAGGGATTTCATCCTCGAAGGAAACCCGGACGTCGTCGTCCAGGTCGTTGATGCGACAAACATGGAGCGGAACCTCTACCTGACGCTCCAGGTTGCCGAACTCGGGGTGCCGATGGTCATCGCCCTGAACATGGTCGATCTTGCCAGGGCGCAGGGTGACGGGATAGACCATGAGAGGCTTTCTGCGTCCCTGGGGATCCCGATCGTGCCGACGGTGGGAACCAGTGGCGAAGGTGTAGACGAACTCCTTGACGCTGCGATCAGGGTGGCGGAGGGCTCGCCGAACCATAAACTGACCGTCGACTACGGCAGCGGGGTGGAGGTGATGATCGCGAGACTTGCAGACGCCCTAACCACCGATACAGTTCTTGTTGATCGATACCCGCTCCGCTGGCTTGCGGTCAAACTCCTTGAGGGAGACGAGAACGTCCGGGCAAAGGTTTGCGGGGGGCCGGCGAACGGCCGCGTTGAGGAGATCCTCTCTTCCATCGATACGGACGATTGTGAGGCACGGATGGCGGACAAATGCTACGAGAAGATTGACACCATCCTGCCTGGCGTCAGGAAAACAAGCACGGGGCGACGCGTGAACCCATCAGACCTGGTCGACAGCGTTGTCACCGACCGTTACCTTGGCATCCCTATCTTCCTTGCGTTGATGTGGGGAGCGTTTGAACTGACGTTTACAGTCGGTGCCCCCTTTGCCGCCGCAATCGAGGCCGGCACCGCCCATCTCGCGGAACTGGCGGCCGGTTCGGTCGAGTCCACCAATCTTGCCTCGTTGCTTGGAGACGGGATCATCGGCGGTCTCGGAGCAGTCCTCGTATTCCTCCCGAATATCTTTATCCTCTTTCTGGTACTGGCGATACTCGAGGACTCCGGGTATCTCGCGCGAGCCGCGTTTGTAATGGACCGGCCGCTCTATGCCCTCGGTCTGCCCGGAAAGGCGTTCATACCGATGCTCATCGGGTTCGGGTGCAACGTTCCGGCGATCATGGCCGCACGGTCGATCGAGAACGAAAACGATCGGCTGCTCACGATCCTTGCAAACCCGTTCGTATCGTGCAGCGCCAGACTGCCCGTCTACATACTCCTGGCAGGGACGTTCTTCCCGGAACATGCTGGGAGCGTTGTCTTCTTCCTCTATGTCCTCGGGATCGCCGTTGCGATCGGGTCTGCGAAACTCTTCAGGAGCACCATCCTCCCGGGTGAGGTATCACCGTTCGTAATGGAGATGCCGCCCTACCATCTCCCGACGGTGAAGACGACGCTCATCTGCACATGGAGCCGGGGTTCGATGTATCTCCGGAAAGCCGGTACGATCATATTTGGGGGCGTCGTTATCGTCTGGCTTCTTGCGTCGTTCCCGCCAGGTGTTGAATACGGGAGCGCCGGGAGTCTTGCCGGCACCATAGGTCACCTGATGGAACCGCTTGTGGCGCCGCTCGGCTTTGACTGGAAGATCGCTGTTGCCCTGATCTTCGGGTTCATCGCAAAAGAGATCGTCGTCGGGTCGCTCGGCACTCTATACGGAACGGGGGAGGAGACGCTTCCTGCAGCGCTGCTCGCCGATCCAGCCCTCTCCGCAGCTACGGCCCTCGCCCTGATGGTCTTTGCGCTGCTGTATACGCCGTGCGCCGCGGCGCTCGGCGTCATCCGGAAAGAGACCGGGTCGTGGAAGTGGACAGGCTTTTCGGTCGCCTACGGTCTAACGGTCGCCTGGGTCCTTGCTTTCGTCGTCGGGCACGTTGCCGCGTTCGTTTGGGGTGCGTGAGCATGAATGATAAGATCAAGACTATATTCGGAGCGGCGGCTGGTGCGCTCTACACAGCCAGCGGAACACTCCAGTTTGTATGGGCCATCTTCGGTTCCCTGGGCGGCCTGGAGGTTCTCCACATATCCGGGGATCTCTTCAACGGGTTCGTGCTGCTAGTGATCGGAGCGGTTCTTCTGACCGGCGCCTGGAAAGTCTCCACCGGCGCCATGGAGGGTGTATCCTTCATATACGTCGGGCTCTTCCTCTCGGTTCTCTTCGGGGCGGTAGCGCTCTGTTCAACTGTGGCCGGGGCAATCGAGGCCACGTTCTTTGCCGGGGAGGGAGAGAGTGCGTGGTCGGCCGTGGACGCGGTCAGCCCGCTCCTTTACCTGGCGGCGACAGGCGCCATCGGTCTCCTGGCGTGGGGTAGAGAGTTCTTCAGGGGGCCCCCTGCATCATGATGCGAAAGATAGCAGAACGGATTGCCGGAGGAGGCGCCACAATCAGGTCACTTGCGGCCGATCTGGATGTGGAGCCGGATCTCCTGCTCGAACGGCTATTCATGATGGAGAGACTCGGGTTCGTAGAGCGAAGCGGGTTGTGCAGCGAACCCTCCGGCACCGGGACCTTTTCCTGCCCCCATTCTACGGGGTGCCCGGGCTGCAGCATGATCCGGGGAGACGGGGGCTTGCTATACACCCTGACAGAGAAAGGGAGGCGGCTTGCGGGGGCAAATGATCCTGAGGGGGCCTGGATACCCGGCCAGAGTCGGAAAGAGACTACAAAGACGGTAGATTGAAGTGTGCACCGAGGGGGGCCCGGGATAAGAGCCGCTCCCGACCCCGGGCTCACCCCCCCGGGTGCATTGCAGATCCTGGTGAGTCCACGCAGCGGAAAGCCGGGTAGCCGCCGGGACTCCAATAAGAAAGCGTAAGCCTCAAATCACGTCATGCTGAAAGGGTTCACGAAAGGATCATTATGTTTTTCAGGCACTCGACCCGGAGATTGGCCGGGATTATCATTCTGGCTCTTATCCTTACTGTTGTACACCCGACGTCCGCCGGGATCTACACCGATTCCTGCGGGATGGTATGGACTGACACCTGCGTTCCGTTCGAACGAAACAACGAGACGGCCTACAACGAGGAACTGGCTGCATCATTCGCGCCCATCGCGGCCAACCTGACCGAACCACCCCCCGATTTTAGCAACATCTCCTGGAGCGACGCCTTCCGCGAGACGTGCGCCTACATGGAGGAGCGCTACGCCTTTACAGACTGGCGCGCTGTTGATTGGAACTCGCTTTACTCAACGTATGCCCCGGGGATCGCTGAAGCCGAGAAGAACGGCGATAAGGCCGAATACTACCGCACACTCCGTGAATTCGTGTATGCCATCCCGGACGGGCACGTCCTGGTCCGCGCTGCTGAAGACTTCGGGGCGAAGTACGCCGATATAGGAGGTGGCTACGGGCTGGCCATCGCACGGCTTGATACGGGAGAGGTCATCGTGACCTACGTTGCAAACGGGAGCGAGGCCGAGCGGACGGGGATCCGGTTTGGCGATGAGGTAGTCTCCTGGGACGGCCGACCGATCGGGGATGCGATCAACGCAACACCGATCATCTGGACCCCGATCAAGCCCTCAACCGCGGAAGGTGTCCTGCTCCACAAGCAGCGATACCTGACCCGGGCGCCGGTTGGAGACGTGGCGACCATCGGGATCGTTTCTCAAACGGATTCACTCCTCCACATGGTTAACCTGACCGCAGCGGACGACGGCTACGACACCCTCAGCCGGACGAGCATCTTCCTCGGTCGTGAGGCAAACGACGGGAAAGCCGGATCATCGGCTGATCTCGAAACAATCCTTACAGACGAGATAGTGACCTCCAGAACCCTGCCTGGAGGGGTTGTGTATATCGCAGTCTACGAGGAGGTCTACGACGCCTACCAGCCCTTCACAACAGCGGTGAAGGATGCGATCGAGGATGGGGCGCCAGGAATCGTCATCGACCTCCGGTTCAACAGGGGTGGTGACGACAACCTGGCCTCTGCCTTCGCCGGCTGGTTCGTGGACCGGCCGGTCTTCTACGAGTACGGCACCTTCTACGACCCCGGGACCGGGAAGCCCGCGGTCCTCTGGGAGTCATGGACACAGCCCCGGCCCAACCGTTACGACGGCCCGGTCGCCATACTTGTAAGCCCGTACACAATCAGTTCCGGTGAGGGGCTTCCCAAAGTCTTTGCCGAATCCGGAACGGGCGCGATTGTCTCATGGTACGGGACGAACGGGGCATTTGGCATCGAGTCGATCGGCCCGACGCTCCCTCTCGGGATCGTGACCGCCTTCCCGATGGGCGCGTCGCTGGATGAAAACGGCCGGATCCAGGTGGACAGCAACGCATCCCTCATCGGCGGGGTGGCGCCGACGGTGCGGGTGCCGCTCGACAGGGATACCCTGGCGCGGGCGATGGCCGGGGAGGACGTCCAGCTCGCTTACGCGGTTGACTGGCTCGAAGCAGAGGCGATGGCCGGGGGCGCGGAGCGCTCTCCAGTTCCCACGCAGGAAGCAGCGGCTGCAGGGGTTGCCCCCCTCGCGGCACTTGCTTTCATCGTGGTTTGGCACGGCCGGCGATGAGTGGATAGGAGGCCTTCTCCTTTTCCGGCTTCCGCTGGAACGGGACCGATCGCGCTACAAAAAGGAGTTTTCCGGGTGCCGGGACACCCCTATTGGTATTCGAGCGGCTGGGTCTCTTTCGGCAGCCCGCCCTTGAAGTGATGCCGGATCTTCTGGTAATACTCTCGCACCCGCTCGTTCATCGTCGCATGCACCCTCTCCCGTGCCCGATCAAAGTGCGTCTGGCTCACTACCGCAGCGCCTTCCCGCATGGCGAGCATTGCCGCTTCCCGTGCGAGCGCCTCGAGGTCTGAGCCGACAAAACCCTCGGTCTCGGCCGCCACCCTCCTGACAAGGTGTGAGCGCACCGGGTCATCGAGGGTTATCTTCTCGCGGGAGAAGAGCTCGACAATTTTCTTTCGCCGGAGATAAGGCCTGAGACCTTCTTTGTCGTCCGGCGTGATCGCAGCAAGATGCTCCCTTATCTCATCGAGACTCACCTGCCGGTTTGCCCCGATAGCGAGAACCAGGTCTTCGAGATCGCTCTCGGAGAAGCCTCCGGTCATCTCAACAAGTTCATCCATGGTCGAACCCTCGATCGGCATGTAACGGGTATGGATGCTGAGGATCTTCTCCCGGTCCTCCCGCCCTGGTTCGCCGATGTAGACGAGACGGTCGAACCGCCCAGGTCGCAGCAGTGCCGGATCGACCATATCAGGGCGGTTTGTCGCCCCCATAACCACCACGCCCCGCAGTTCCTCGAGCCCATCGATCTCGGTGAGGATCTGGTTCAAGACGCTCTCGGTGACATGCGACTCGGTGCCGCCGCCACGGGCTGGAGTGAGGGCATCAAGTTCGTCAAAGAAGATTATGGACGGTGCCACCTGCCGGGCCTTCTTGAAGACCTCACGAACCGCCCGTTCGCTCTCGCCGACCCATTTGGAGAGGAGCTGGGGACCCTTTATCGGTACAAAGTTTGCCCCGCTCTCACTGGCGACTGCCTTTGCAATGAGGGTCTTTCCCGTCCCCGGCGGGCCGTAGAGGAGGACACCCTTTGGAGGCTCTATACCCAGATTCTCAAACTGCTCCCGCCGGGTCAGGGGATACTCCACCGCCTCACGGACATCCCGTTTCGCCTCCTCCAGCCCGCCGACATCCTCCCAGGAGACGTGCGGGACCTCAAGGAGAATCTCCCGCATGGCGCTTGGCCCCACCTCGCGAAGGGCCTCACGGAAGTCCCTGGCCTGCACCTCCATCATCTCCAGGATCTCCGCCGGGATCTCGTCTGTCTCCAGGTCGATCTCGGGGAGGTAGCGGCGCAACGCCTTTATAGCGGCCTCACGCGCCAGGGCGGCAAGGTCCGCCCCGACAAACCCATGAGTCTGCCTGGCGATCTCTTCGATCAGAACGTCATCTGCAAGCGGCATGCCGCGTGTGTGTATCTGGAGCACCTGGGATCGATCGTCTTCAGATGGCACACCGATCTCGATCTCGCGGTCAAACCGCCCGGGGCGGCGGAGGGCGGGGTCGATGGCATCGATCCGATTTGTGGCCCCTATCACCACGACCTGTCCCCGCTCTTCAAGCCCGTCCATCATCGTTAGGAGCTGGGCAACAACGCGCCGCTCAACCTCTCCGGTCACCTCCTCGCGCCGGGGGGCGATCGAGTCGAGTTCGTCGATAAAGATGATCGCAGGAGCATGCTGCCGTGCGTCCTCAAAGACCTCACGGAGCCTCTGCTCGCTCTCACCGTAATACTTCGAGATCACCTCGGGGCCTGCAATCGAGATGAAGTGTGCTCCGCTCTCGCTTGCAACAGCCTTTGCAATGAGGGTCTTTCCCGTCCCGGGCGGACCGTAGAGGAGGACGCCTTTTGGAGGCTCGATACCAAGCTTGCGAAAGATCTCCGGATGGCGCATAGGGAGCTCAATCGTCTCGCGAACGCGCTGCAACTCATCTTTCAGGCCGCCGATATCCTCGTAGCTGATCCTCCTGACACCCTCAAAACCGGCCGCAGGCTTCTCTGAGAACTCGATCTTTGTGTTCCTGGTGATTATCACGGCGTTCTCCGGCTCGACCACCACCGCCTTGAAAGCGACAATTTGAGGCTGCATGAATGGCAGCCCCACCTGGATAGGCACGGAATCATCCCTGACGACCGGGAAGTCGATCAGCCTGTTGACGACGCTGCCGTAGTTGACGGGGAGGTGCTTGGGGAGGTCTTCGGGAGGAGCAAGCACAACCCGTTTAGCCTCGATCTCCTCATCGAGTGTTCGCACCCTGACACGGTCGCCTATGCTCGCGCCGGCGTTTAAACGGGTGAAGTTATCGATCCTGACTTTGCCCTGATGCCAGTCGTTCACCATGGCGCGCCAGACCTTCGCTACGGTGCGCCGTTTTCCTTCGATAGCGACAAGGTCTCCGGGGTTGAGCCGGAGGTGCAGCATGGTATCGGGGTCAAGCCGTGCCTTGCCTGCCCCCTGATCCTCCGGGTAAGCGCTATCTACCTTCAAGTATATCTCGGGCATTACCTCTAGTTCTTATATTTCGGGAATTTATAGGTACTGGAGTCGCATGAACGTAGTTCTCTTCGATCCGTTCAACGGAGCCGCAGGCGATATGGTAATCGGATCCCTCCTCGACCTCGGGGCCGATGAAGAGGCTGTCCGGGCAGCCATGCGCTCCGTCGTCGGGGAGCCGACAATCGAACGGGTAGACCGCTGTGGTATCCGTGCGGTGCAGGTGATGACGCATGCCACCGCGGAGCACCGCACCCTGGATGAGGTGCTCGACCGCCTGGCAGGGAGCGACGCCCCGAAAGAGGCGCTGGAGATGGCACGAAAAGTCTTTCTCCGGATACACCGGGCGGAGGAGAGCATCCACGGGGCGGGAGCGCATTTCCACGAGGTGGGTGCAGACGATGCCATAGCCGACGTGGTGGGGGCGTGCACCGCTCTACACAGCCTGGCCCCGGATGGCGTCGCTGTCCTGCCCCTGGCGCTCGGCCGCGGTTTTTCGGTCGGAGCTCACGGTATCTTCCCCATCCCCGCCCCGGCTACGGTGGCGATCCTTGCCGAATCTCATCTGCAGATGGTTCCCGGGGGCGAAGAACGGGAACTCTGCACCCCAACGGGAGCCGCGCTCCTCTCCGAGTTCTCGACGATCCGGCCGGACGAACTGGGCCCGGCGAGTATCCGGGCGGTCGGCTATGGCGCGGGCAGCAGAAACCCGGCGGAAAGACCTAACGTCCTCCGGGCGATGCTCCTTGAAACGGAGGAAGATAACAGAGGGTCCGACCGGATCGATATACTGGAGACAAACGTGGACGACGTGACGGGGGAGATGCTCACCTACACCCTGGGCCGCCTGATGGAGGAGGGGGCACGGGATGCAACCGCCATACCCGTGTTGATGAAGAAAGGGCGCAGCGGCCATACCGTCAGGGTGATCTCCCCGCCGGCGGCCACAGGCCATCTCACGGCGGTGATGGCACGGGAACTCGGGACACTCGGGATACGCTGCCTCCCGATGGTTCACCGTGCAGTCGCTGAACGGACGATCGAGAGGGTTAAGGTGAGGTTTGGGGGGCAGGAGTGGTGGATCGATGTGAAGTGCGGATGGTCGGAAGGCAGGATCACGTCCATAAAGGCGGAGTATGAGCAGGTGGCACGGTGCGCACGGGAGACGGGGCTTCCTTTCAGGGAGATTGCCGCAAGGGCGGAGGCAACCGCCCGCCGCCTCTTCATCGAGCAGGGTGTGCTCGACCCATGAAAACTGAGCGGGTCAGCACCGGGAGCCAGGCCCTTGACGGCCTCCTCGGCGGCGGGCTGGAGCGTGGCGCCATCACCCAGATCTACGGCGAACCGGCAAGCGGGAAGAGCGTCTTCTGCCTGATGGCGACGGTGGCCACCCTTAAGGCAGGGAACTCGGTCGTCTACATCGACACCGAGGGGTTCTCGGTGGAGCGGTTTGCGCAGATCGCTGGCGGGGATGCAGGTGAACTCGCGGAACGGCTGTACCTCTTTGAACCGCTTGATTTCACCCAGCAGGGAGCGATGATCGCCGATACCGAGGCGCTGCTAAAGAAGGCCGGGAAGGCCCCGGTGGACCTGGTGGTGATGGACTCGGCGACCGCCCTCTACCGGATGGAGCTTGACCTTGGACGGGAGGCGTTGCGGAAACTCTCGCACCACATGATAAAACTCCTCGGGCTTGCAAGGAAGTACGAGATCCCCGTGCTGATCACAAACCAGATCTACATGGACGTGGAACGCGACCGTGTGGCCGGTCTTGGGGGGACGGCGCTTGAACACCTCTCGAAGGCCATAGTTCGGCTTGAAAGGAGAGACAGTGTCCGGCGGGCGGTTCTTCTGAAACACCGGTCCCGACCGGAAGGACTCTCGTTCGATTTTGCTATCACCGGCGAGGGAATCAGAACGTTATAACGCCCGAAAAAACTGTCTCCGCCGGGCCTTCCATTGTAACAGTCTCACCAAACCGGATCACGAGCGGGCCGCCTCTCGTCTCCACCTGCACCGTATCCCCGACAAGGCCAAGACGACGGGCAACCGCCGCTGAGGCGGTGGCGCCGGTGCCGCAGCTCGCGGTCTCGCCCTCAACGCCGCGCTCAAAAGTCCTGATCCGGATCTTATCGAACGCGACTTTCTCGGCAAAGTTGACGTTTGCACCCTCCGGGAATGTGGGGTGGTGCCGGATTGGCGGGGCGAAGATCTCGATCTCTACAGAATCGATATCGTCGACAAAGATAACAGCGTGCGGAACACCGATGTTTGCGGCATAAACGGTAAACCCGCAGATCTCCTCACGGTAATCACCTTTCCCGACAGCGGGGATTGCGCTGCGCTCAAAAGCCGGGTCTGGCATGGTGATAGTCGCGCTGAACTCATCATCCGCATAACCCATCCTCACAGGGGCAATCCCGGCCCCGGTCTCTACTGTGCAGGGCTCTCTGACATAACCGGCGTCGTAGGCGTATTTTGCGAGACAGCGGATGCCGTTTCCGCACATCGCGGCCTCGCTCTTGTCGGGCTGAAAGAGTCTCATCCGGATATCCGCTTTATCAGACGGCTGGAGGTAGAGGACGCCGTCAGCACCGATGCCAAACCGGCGGTCGCAGTAGAGCGCTGCAAAAGTTCCTTTCATCTCTTCGGGGATGATCTCCTGATCGAATTCATCGATCAGGATGAAGTCGTTGCCGTTTCCATGCAGTTTGGTGAACGTGATCTCCATGGTGTACCCTCTTCTGTAATCATTTGGAACAGCGGGTGATAAACCGTGTTGCCTGCTGGAATGCAACACTCGGAACCACAACAAAGAGAGGCCAGGGCCGAGATTCGAACCCGGGTCGAGGGATCCACAGTCCCTTAGGATAACCAGCTACCCCACCCTGGCAAAGTACTCATAATAGTTGGAAGTCGGGTTTGATTAAGGTATCCCTCCCCCTGTACACGTCTTCCGCGCCTCTCGAACGGTAACTTCTTCCTCTGTCCACTCACCACCACAAGTTAATAGGGTCCATGCTCTATAACATACCAGTATCAGGCATCTGCTGACGCCCAACTGTCAGCAGAACCAATCCAGACCCTGGCGTGGTTCTGGAGAGTTCGAGGTCAATATCACGGGCTTTTCGGGTTAATTTGTCCACACAATATACTGCAGGTGATTATCATGGCTAACCAATCAGCGATCAGAACGCCCATCGTCTGCGTGATGGGGCATGTGGATCACGGCAAAACGTCCCTCCTTGACAGGATCCGGGGCTCATCCGTGGTATCCACCGAAGAAGGTGCAATTACACAGCATATCGGCGCCACTCTCGTTCCAATCGATGCAATAATACGCATGAGCGGGGCGCTGAGCAGGGTCAACATCAACGTCCCCGGCCTCCTCTTCATAGATACGCCGGGGCACCATGCCTTCACCACGCTGCGTGCGCGCGGTGGAGCGCTCGCCGATATGGCGATCGTGGTCGTGGACATCAACGAGGGGTTTCGTCCCCAGACGATCGAGGCGCTCCAGATTCTTCGCAACTACAAGACGCCTTTTGTGATCGCGGCAAACAAGATCGACCGCATACACGGCTGGCGCGTCAATGAGGGGCAGCCATTTTTAAAGACGTTTGCACAACAGAACGAGCGCGTCCAGGGGGTGCTCGAGACACGGGTCTATGAACTTGTCGGCAAACTCTCCGACCTCGGCTTCAACTCCGAGCGTTTCGACCGGGTCTCAGACTTCGCGCGGAACATCTGCATCGTGCCCACAAGTGCACTCACGGGCGAGGGTATCCCGGACATCCTGATGATGCTGATAGGGCTTGCCCAGCGCTACATGACCGGGAGCCTCAGGGTCACCGCCGATGGCCCCGGCGCCGGCACTGTGCTTGAGGTTAAGGAAGAGCGGGGTCTCGGGATGACACTCGATGTTATCCTCTATGACGGCACACTCAGGGTCGGAGACGATATCGTCGTCGCAGGTAACGACCAGATCATCGAGACAAAAGTGCGTTCCCTCTTAAAGCCCAGGCCGATGAGCGAGATCCTGGTCGAAGAGCGGTTCGAACGGGTCAGATCTGTCACCGCAGCGGCAGGTATCAAGGTCGCCGCACCGAAACTCGCCGGTGTCATAGCAGGTTCCCCACTCCGTGCCGTCCGGGGCGGGAACCGGGACGAGGTGATCGAAGAGGTCCGCCACGAGGTCCAGGATATCCAGGTGAAACTCTCGGATACAGGTGTCATCATACGGGCAGACACCATCGGGGCCCTTGAAGCTCTATCAAAAGAACTCGATAGCCACCAGATCCCGGTTATGCGGGCAGTCGTTGGCCCGGTCACCCGCCATGACGTCATTGAAGCCGGGACTATCAGGGATCCACTCTACAGCGCGATCATAGCCTTCAACACCCCGGTCCTGCCGGACGCGATCGATGCCCTGGCAGACACGTCGATGTCCCACGTCAGCATATTCGAGGGCGGGGTCATCTACCAGCTGATCGACGACTACATCGAGTGGCGGGAGGAGAAGAAACAGGAACTCGAGCGGCAGAGGTTTGAGAAGGTGATCATGCCTGCCAGGATCCGGATCCTTCCAAATTGCATCTTCCGGCAGAGCAACCCGGCGGTGGTGGGCGTCCGTGTCCTCGGCGGGAAACTCCAGAGCGGGGTTGACCTTGTCCTGCCAGAGGGGAAGAAGGTGGGCCGGATCAAACAGATCCAGGAGAGGAACGAGACCATCCAGGAAGCTGAGGCGGGCAAAGAGGTGGCGATCTCGATCGATGGGCCAACGGTCGGCCGCCAGATCAATGTCGATGACGAACTCTACGTTGATATACCTGAACGGCATGTGAAGGTGATCGAGCGCGAGATGCTGGATAACCTGCGCCCTGACCTCCGCGAGACCCTGGAGGAGTTCACCGCTATCAAGCGCCGGGAAAACCCTTTCTGGGGGAAGTGAAACCACTTCATGAGTTCCGAGCCCGCACAGAGGTAGTCTTTTAATACCATATTCTCAAAGTGTATAGGTAGTTTTGAAGGAGTCGTCAAGATGGCAGAGTTCAAAATAGTTCTATCCGACCGGGAGACCGGGCGTTCATATAAGGTCGATGCAACCGGTCCCGCCGCAGGGGCACTCATAGGCAGGCGCATAGGTGAGGAGATCGAGGGTGGTGTTCTCGGTTTTGCGGGCTACAGGATCCGGATCACCGGCGCCTCCGATCGAACAGGTATTCCCGCGCGCCGCGACCTTCCAGGGCCGGCACGAAGAAGGCTCCTCCTATCCAGGGGTGTCGGGTTCCACCCCGTGAGGGAGGGTGAGCGCCGGAGGAAATCAGTGCGCGGCAACGAGATCAGTGCTGATATCGTCCAGGTCAACGCCGTTGTGACACAGCGCGGTTCAAAGCCCCTGGAAGAATACTTCAACCGTCCGGAAGCGGCAGCCGAATAAACAAAATCCCTATTTTCTGGTCTACCGGCAAGTATCCGGGCTCTTCTGAGAATATCGAGCAGCACGGCAGGGCCACGCCCCATGCCTTATCGCAGCATAACATCATGGCGGTGTTATCCATATTCCTGCGATGGTGGCAGGGAGTGGCCATCCAGGCGATATCGCCTTCAGCGACGCCCCCGCTGCGGGACTCTCCTGAGAGCACCGGCCATGATCCCCATGAACTCTTCGGGACGGTTTAAGAACGCAACCGAACGGGGCTGCCCGATGAGATCATAAAGCCGGGTTTCTCTCCTGATCCCGAGCTCCGGAACCTCAACCGGATCGCAGCAGCGCACCGGCGGAGCGTCTGGATAGCGAGGGTTCTTCACCAGCGCCCCCCCTTCCATCTCGTAGTAGGCTGCACCACGCCTTTCAATGTAGGGGCCGTAATCGCTGGAAAAATCCGAGGAGACCAGGTTTGCCATAACGAGTTCCTCCCCTCCGGGGTTTATGGTCACGTGGCCGTAGCCTGGCGGGATCATGACCTTCTCGCCGACGGAGGCCTCGATCATCACAACGTCATCGGCAGGGTATGTCTGGAGGAGGTAGTGCCCCCTGCCTTTGAGAACCTCGTAGATCTCAGGATAATGCTCCCCTGCAGGGTTGCGGGGGTGGTAGTGCCCTTTCGTCTTGACGTACTCCCCGCAGATAACGCGAGCCGGGATGACGGTGATGTCGTAGCGGATATGGTGCTGCCGGAGCCACTCCCGGTCACTCTCACTTCTGGCGAGATCCCGATACATAAAATAGAGGGGTTGATCAGAGGTGCAGCCGGGATCTGCAAGCACATCCCGCATATCCTCGATCGTCCTTATCTGCGGCTCCGGTATTGGTCCGTCCCAGCAGCCGTTCATCAATGTTTCTTACGGTACACGAATATATAATACCCTGCCCCGATGACAACAGCCAGAACGACGATGATGAAGATGGGATTTGTGAAGAAACCTCCCTGTCTGCGCTCGAGCGCAACCTGCACCTTCATGGTGTCGGATATCTTGCTGTTGTCGAGTGCATCGCGGTAACGGATCTCAGAATCGATCCCATACTCCTTCTCGGTGGCATCGGTATCGACGTTCACCTCAAACCGTGCCGTTGCAGTCTCGCCGGGAGCGAGGTCGCCGAGGTAAGCGGTGTCATCGCTGCTCGTGAATGGGTCGACAGCACTGATACGGGCCTGAGCGCTGTAGACCGGAGCAGCCCCGACGTTCTTATACACGACCTCGAGGACGCTCTTCTGTCCAAGGTAGAGGGTTGTGGGTGGTGAGACCACCTCAAAGTCGATCTTGCCGCCGACCGGAAGCCCTACCGTCACCACCTTTGATGTCACCGTCTCACCTTCGTAGTTCTCATAGGTTACAGCGACATCCAGGGGATAGGACTGCTCTTCGGCGGTGTCGGCAACCGAGACCTTGAACTTCACGTCTACCGTTTCTCCAGGTTCAAGCATCCCGATGTAGGCGCTGCCATCGGTGGGGATGAGGGGGCTTGCTCCGCTTCTCGCGATCTTTACGATAGCCTTCTCCCCAGTATCATGCCCGACGTTCTTTATGGTCATGTAGACGTAGCCTTCGGTGCCGACGTTCAGCGATTCAGTGCGCACGTCAAGAACCTCAACCCTGAGGTCAGGGGTGACACGAACCTCTAGTGGCAGGGTCACGGTCTTCTTGATGTAGTTGTAGCGGAGTACGTCGGTGTGATCATCCACCGTCTCAATGTAGGTGTAGGTCACATCGAGCGGCAGCGTGTATGTGCCGGGTTTTGCCGAGTCCGCCACCTTCACGTTGAATGTGGCGGTCGCGGATGACCCGCCCCTGATGTCGCTCACAAACTGCGGGTCTGTCTTGACGGTGAACGGCGCATCTCCACTCTTCAGCGCCACGGTGGCCAGTTTTGCTGTGTTCGGCTGGTCATCTGGAGGCATCGACGGGACGGCGATCTTGACGGTATTCAGGCCGCTGTTGGATATGATGACCGTGACCGGGGTCTCGTCCCCGGGTGCAAACTCGTTTGTGCCGGCGATCGATGCAGAGAGATCGGGGCTCCCGTAGAGGTACTTGACGCCCTGCGCCGAGCCGGGCGCAACGGCCAGGAGTGCCAGCAGGAGCACCAGGATGGGTATGTATTGCAAACGCATCTCTTCACCCTGTTGTTATGTTAACAACAACATTTATTGCCATACTGTATATATACATGATGGAATGACGGCTTCCCGGGAAGTTCCTGCCACCCTGATCGAGTCGCTGAAATCTCTGGGTCTTACGAAGTACGAAGCCCTGGTATATATAGGTCTTCTAAGGGTTGCGGACGCAACGGCGACGGAGGTTCACGAGATCTCAGGTGTGCCGCGCGCATCCGTCTACCCGGTTCTCGACCACCTCGTCCAGAAAGAACTGGTCATTGTCTCCCACACGATGCCAAAGCGTTTCGACGCTGTCCCCCCTGCACAGGGTATAGAGAACCTTATGCGCAGGATCAGGGGTGATGCGGAGAGCGCGCGGGAGGCCCTTGAGGTCTTCTACCGGGAAAAAGAACTGATAGACCGGGGTGCCCGCGAGCTGATCTGGACAATCTACGGCGAGGAGAATATCAAGACCCGGCTTGCGGATCTCTTCCGCAGCGCGGAAAAAAGCGTTGAGGTGCTTGCGACCCGGGATCTCCTGCACGAGACCGTCCTCCCCCTGCTTGAATCCCTTCCAGACGCGGTGGAGGTGGAGATCGTCACCGCCTGGCAGGATGAGGGGAACCTGCCGTCCCGCTTCAGGCTCCGTCTCCTGCCTCTGGCAAGTTCTCCGGGGAAACTGCTGCCCTGCGAGAGGTCAGGCGTCTTCCTGGTGGATGACGCCCGCGCGCTGGTCTGGGTGGGAGAGGTTGACAGCCAGCCGTCTGCTCTCTACTCGGAGTCGGGGGGGCTTCTCCTCTTCGTGCAGCGGCATATCACCACAGTCAAGGAATGGGCAAGAACAACACTCAATAATCGTCAAGGTAGCCCATCTTCTGTATATCGATCAATCCCTTGAGCGCTCGGGTCACCACAGGCTTTCCTGCCTCCCTGAGCGCCGCCATGGTGTTCGTGCCCCCGACGAATGCCACACCCAGGTACTGCGGACTCACCGGGACGCCAAGCAGTGGAAGATTTGGAGCACCGACGTCCAGGATCCCGGAGAAACCGTATCCGGAAAGTTCGTCAAGAGCCGTCTCAAGGAGGTGCTCGGCCTCCATATGGCATTCCCGGATGTTTGCGAGTATGTTTCCCGTCCCATGCCGCATTACACCCAGGATCGACGTTATCTCCTGGGATATAAGGACCTCGAGGGGGTCGAGGGTGGTGTCGCGGTAGAGGATCATACACGTGAACCTCCGCGGGATCCTGCCTTCGATCTCGACTATCCCGCCACCGATGGGGTTGAGCGGAATCCCGCGCTGGATGAGGAGGGCATCGAGAGTGATGCTGCAGATCGTGCATATGGCGTTTCGACCTTCCGCCACAGTGTAGCCATCAACCTGATCTCCCGGCCCGCTGATGAGCAGCCTGTCGCTGATGGTGATACCCTGCCGGTGCGCCTCCTTCATGATGGAGATTGCGAACTCAAGGTCGCGGCTCTCGATAACCGAGAGGTTGTAGATCACCTTTCCCGCATTTTCCTCCGGGCGATAGGTCACCTTGAGCGCGTAGTCCTCGATACGGTGGTTGGTGAACTTCAGGGGGGCATGCATTACCAGACTTCTGCCGCAGCAGGGGAAAAGGGTTGCCTTCAGGATCAGGTGAGCCTCATTCGGGCTGCAGGG
>ERZ795047.2253-NODE-2253-length-18709-cov-4.862335_pt1 | contig 18709 bp, 10 predicted proteins | sample MGYA00375131_ERZ795047 | MGnify/ENA primary metagenome ERZ795047 (study PRJEB30176, sample SAMN05720228) | activated sludge metagenome | isolation source: Anaerobic digester | place: Japan | collected 2015-05-20 ...
AACTACCGGCCGGCTCTACCCGCTCGCGCCGTCCTTTGGTACAACGGACTTCCCACCCTGCAGAAGCTTTTTGTTCGCTGGGCTGATGCCTGGTTGGAGGCGGCGATGTCCACCGACCGAGGCAAGCCGCGCGGAATTATTCCCCAGGAGATCGTCTGGGAAGACGGAACACTGGGCGGTGTCGGCTCACCCAGTTGGTTCAAGGCGACGCATGATCCTGGGACTGTCAATTACGACTGGGAGGGGGGCGGAGGATACCACGATTTCATCGTGGACCTCTTTCTTCTGGCCTTCGACGCCACGGGTGACCGGAAGTATCTGGCCCCGATGGAACTGGAGGCTGCTTATGTCGAACAGCACTGTCCCCGCAATGTCCTCGGGCCAAACGGCGAGATCAACGCGCTTGAGTTGAGGAAGCTTCCCGAGGGGAGTCCGGAATGGATTGCGGGCCATTTGGCGACATGGCCCAGGCAATGGGAGAGGATCCGTAAAATCAAGTTCTCGGAGGAGTTTCCGGAGCAGGCCGACTTGTGGAGCCTCAAAGAGGCTGCCAAACAGGCCCGGGAGGAAGCCGAATGGGCCATCAAGCGCTGGCCCCATGTCACCACTGAATGCATCGCTACGGACCGAGTGTACTGGCCTGGGATGGGAAATGCTCTGCGGTTTATGACCGGCATGGGAGTGGTCAGTCCTGAACCAGTCGTGACGTATCGGGGACTCGGACGCGAGTTTGCGGCTGTTTTGCTGGCGGTCAACGATTCCAGCCTGCGCGTGGCGCTCTATAACCTCTCCGGGCAGGAAAAGATGGCGGCTATCGTACCCTGGCTGCTGGAAATCGGTTCTGAGTATGAACTCAGAATCGGGCCTGATTCCGACGATAACGGAAGGATCGATCAGGTCCTTGTCACTAAGCGAGTTCATCTTCAGTACAGAGGGCAGGAGGTCGAGTTTCAGTTGCCCTCGCGGCAGCAGCAGGTTCTAGAAATGAGGAAGATCGGCCAGAGTGGAGGTACGGTTCTGGCGCCTGATGTTGCCATCTCTGCCGAAGATATCCGCTTCGTTCCCGAGCATCATCGGGTGGAAGTCATGGTTCATAACGTGGGGGCGAGCGCGGCACGTAATGTCGTGGTGTCGCTCTGCGAGGGTGATCACGAGATCGCGCGCGAAATCATTCCCAATGTCGAAGCACCGATGCAACTGGATCCGCAGGTGGTGCGAATCTCTTTCCCCTTCAATGCGCGCTCCGAGACGGCCAGGCTGAGGGTGGTGCTCGACCCTGATGGGCAAATCGAGGAAATCACAAAGCGCAACAACCAGGCCGAACGAGTGTGCGACACACCCGCCGTATCTTTGCGACGACATTCCAGCCCCTAGCAGGGAGAACCATGAAAGGAAGGCAACGATGAGGAAAGCAGCTGTTTTAACGGCTCTTTGCCTGTTGTTTCATTCCCGCCTCGCTGCCAGCGAGTTGGGCTTCTCCGACTTCGTCGAAGATCTTGTCGACCTCAAGCGGCTGGCCGGAATCGACGAAGAACCGCTGCTCAAGATGGAATCTTCCTATGATCGCACCGGGGGAAACAACGATGGCTTCAACCCTGATTGGCTGAAGGACGGCGTCTATACGATAGCTGACCTGAGAGGCCCGGGGGTAATTCGACGGATGTGGACCGCGAGGCCTGAAGGCCGGTTACGGGTATATATCGACGGAGACAGCCAGCCCGTCATTGACATGCTGACTGAGGATTTCTTTGCGGCCCGGAAGCCTCCTTTTGAGCGCCCGCTTGTCGGACCAATGGGCGGCGGCAATTACTCTTACTTCCCTCTTCCGTTTCAGGAGTCCATCAAAATCCAGATAACCCCAAGGCCGGGCGGCAACGAAGAGGCTCCGTATGGGGCCTACCATCACGTTTACTATCAGCAGTTCCCGCCGCAAACAAGGATCCGTTCCCTGAAGCTTCCCCTTCCGGAAAAAGATCGCTTGGCCCTGGAACGGGCCATGAGCATTTGGCGTAACCCCGGGACGGATCCCAAAAAGATCGATGCACCGCTGATACATGAAGGGGAGATCACGGTTGCCAGTTGGCAAAGCGGCATTATCGCGGACATTGCCGGCCCGGGGGCGGTAGATGCCATTCACATTGACCTGCAACCGCGCGAGCCAAAGCTTCTCCGAGACCTGCTACTCAAAATCTCCTGGGATGGTGCTCCCGATTCAGTAGATTGCCCTCTGGGCGATTTTTTCGGAAACGGTTTCAGTTTTGTTCCGTTTAAGTCACTCCCTATGGGCCTGACTGCCGATGGGTTTTACAGCTATTTTTCAATGCCTTTCGCCAAGCGGGCTTATATCCGCGTGGTGAACGAAAGCGAGAATACGTCTGCGCGTGTTCGGTTTCGAATCGTTTATCACAAGCTGCCTTCACTCCCCTCAAACGTCGGGTACTTTCATGCGAAATGGAGAAGAGAACAGACAGCCAGTGTCAACATGCATCTAGAGAACCGTTCGGGTATGTACAACTACCGGATACTGGATTTCCAAGGACGAGGCCGCTTCGTAGGCACCACACTCAATGTCTTTAATCGCTACTTCAATTGGTGGGGAGAGGGTGACCACATGATCTTTGTCGATGGGGAAGTGTGGCCCCCGAGGATCCACGGGACTGGGACCGAGGAGTATTTTAACGACGCCTGGGGATTTCACGATTACATTCTGGCTCCGGGCGCCGACCCCAACAAAAAGGAACAGAATGTGAACCCCACGTCCGGTGTTTTGATTCCGGGAATTGGGACCGGTCACTACTGGGGACCGAATGCTGTGTTCGTGTTCCATCTCGCGGATTCCGTGCCTTTTCAAGAAGAGATTACGGTGACTTTGGAACACGGCTCCGAAAACGAGATGACGAACGACTACTCCAGCACCGCCTACTGGTATGCGCTTCCTGGAGGCCGGGACTTTTTCCTGATGCCTTCCGCCGAAGAACGGCGCAATCTCGAGCCGGACAAGTGGGAGGAGGTTCGCCAGGTTGAGCTTATGAAGTACGTGGCAGGACTTCGACGCGACCTGCTCTCGATCGCGGCAAACATAGAAGCGCAACCCACGGACCACTGGAATTTTCGTCACCGAGTCCGGTTGTTGCGCTACGTTGTCCGCAACGCGGACCAGCTTGGCCTGTCGGCGGATCAGCGAGCTGCAGTCCAACGGAGTCAGAATGTTTTCAGGACCTTGCCCATGCAGGAACGCTGGCCATTGGTTGATAAGGCTCTCAAAGAGGCGGCCAGTATGCTGCCCAAACCGTGACTTGGAGGATATGGGCGGCTGAAGCACTGAACTAATGTCGAAAGAAAGAAAACCGGTTGCCCCCTTGTGGCTATCGGTTCTCAATTGTCGCGCCTGCGACCTGTTGCCGGTCTTTAAAGCGCAAACAGCCCCCTCATCAGGTGAGCTAAAGCGCTTGACACAGGTAGCCAGCTGATCTGAACAGGTTCCAAAATTTGCGGTAGAGGCCCCATGGTGGTCCGGAATTTTGGGAGATTTGATGAGAGATTGCGTCCCTGTAGAGTTTATTTTCAACCCCAACTGGTGGTTTAGCAACTATTCGATTTCCTTCGACGAGTCTTTTTACCTGGATAGGGACGCGCGGGTGGAGAACGATTTTGTCATGAGACAGGCCCTATGGGATCGCTTCGGCTTCGGAGAGAAGCCGATTTCGAGGCGGCCGGTTATCGGGTCAGAGTATGTGGCGGGCGGTTTCATCATTCCCGCCCTCTTAGGGGTGGAGATTCAGTTCGAAGAACGTGCCGCCCCGGCTCCAATCTGCCGTTACCTTACAGCGGATGAAGTACGGCGGCTGAAGGCGCCCGACGTTCGGCGCACCTGGCCCGTGAATCGACTCCTGGCCGATATCGAGGTGCTGGAGAGGGATTATGGCTATGTGGTGGGCGATTGGAATACTGACGGGATTCTGAACACTGCCATCCACCTTCGCGGTTATGACCTGTTCACGGACTTCTACGACGATCCGGGTCTCGTGCGTCATCTGTTCCGGGTCATAGCAAAAACTATGGTGCAGGTGGCTGAGTTGCTTAGAAAGGTAAGCGGCACCTGCTCGGTGTCAGTCAATCGGTCGATTGTTCATCGAGATCCGGCAATATTTCTGCACGCCAACTGCTCCTTGCAGATGATCTCCCCTGAAACCTATACGAAGCACGTTCTTCCGTGGGAAATGTTTCTGGCTCGCAATCTACAGCCCTATGGTATCCATCATTGCGGCAGTAATCTGCACCTTTTTGCAGAGTTCTACTCGCGCCTTTCACCCGAGTTCGTGGACGTGGGCTGGGGCTCCGACCCGGGGCTGTGCCGGAAGGCGTTCCCTCATGCGTTCTTGAACCTGAGGCTGAGTCCAGTGCGGATGCTTCAACTGAGCGCCGAGGAGGTGGCAGCCGATGCTCGCCGGCTGATCGCGCAAGCGGGCGATGTTACTGACATAGGCTTATGCTGTATCAACATGGACTATGGTACGCCCGACGAGAATATCTTGCAGATTTCCAAGATCGGGAGGGAAATCGTCAAATTTAGCAAGAATGACGGAACCGCTCCACCCGGCATGACGGAGGCGGAGCGCTCCAATGGTCTGCTGGTCTTATCCCTAGAAACCGACGAAAGGGATGTCCCGCCGCCAGCGGACGAGTCTTTTAAGTCTGCGGGCAGTCTTTTTCCTTTGCGTAAAAAGCAAGAGAAGGTCTGAACAATATGACCCCTCACTCCTGAACAGTGCCGGACATCCGTACGATTCGCTCAACTGCAGGGAGCCTGACCTCTTGACCCTCGACTATCACCGGGGGCCTGGCAAGGAGGAACGTATGAAAAACGATATGCCGCCGAAGGACGAAAAGCAGCTGGCTCTGTCGCGTCGAAGCTTCATGAAAGTGGCCGGCGCGGGCGTGGTCGCAGCTGACTCGCTCACTCCTGTTACGGCGCAATCTGCTTTTCAGGCTCAGTTAACGGCTCTTCCCGCGCCGAAACGACTGTCTGAGAATCTTTACCTGATCGAAGACACCTGTAATGTCTACCTGGTGAGAGACGGCCGGCGCGCCCTGCTGGTGGACTTCGGTTCGGGGTTCGCCCTGCGGATCGCACCGCAGCTCGGCATCTCGAAGTTGGACTTAGTGCTGCATACGCACCATCACAGAGATCAGGCCCAGGGAGACCTCGATGCTTTCAAGGCTGGCATCAAAATCTTCGTTCCAGCTCGTGAACGGCACCTGTTCGAGGATGCCGAAAATTTCTGGCGAAATCGCCAGATTTACCATCTTTACGCCGTTCGCAACGACTTCTTTACCTTGACTCGGAATGTAAGGGTTGCCGGTGTACTTGAGGATTACGAGACTTTTAGCTGGGGGCCGTGTCGTTTCTTGATCCTTCCTACTCCGGGACATACCGCCGGGTCAATTTCGCTGGTTGCCACGATCGATGGGAAAAAGGTGGCTTTTACCGGGGATGTGATTCATTCGCCTGGCAAGATCCAGAACCTGTACGACCTTCAATACTATTACGGGGGACATGAAGGGGCCGATTTCCTGGTTCATTCTTTGGACGCCCTGATGCAACAAAACCCGCAGCTTGTCTGTCCGTCGCATGGCGATCCCATGGAAGATCCAGCCAGGGGACTTCAAGATCTGTCCGACAAGTTGGCCGACTGGGTGGAGTTTTGGCCGAACTTGCAGGTCACGGCCCGACAGCTGCCGCAGCCGGTCAGTCCTCATCTCATTGCCCATCCGCAGGCAACTTCCGCTTTCTATGTGGTCATAAGCGACAGTGGGAAAGCTCTTTTCGTGGACTACGGGTCGGCGGGGTCGGTGTTCTTCAGGACCTTCAGGGAAGCGTCGGGCACCTTTGACCGGATCCGCTTCGTGGAACACAGTATAACCGCTTTAAAGGCGCGCCACGGCCTGAAGTCGATCGAGGTGGCAATGCCGAGTCACATCCATGACGATCACATCAACGGCTTTCCGTATCTGGCCCGGCGGTACGGAACCAAGATCTGGTGTTACGAGAATATGGTCGAGATCCTCGAAAACCCTCGTGGGCGCAACGTCGGATGCGTGCTCGCCGAGCCTGTCAAAGTGGATCTCTCTTTCAGGCACAAGGAGCAATTCAAGTGGGAGGAGTTTGAGTTCACCGTGGTTCACTCTCCGGGCCACACCGACTTTCAGATGGCCATGTTCGCGACCATCGACGGGACTCGCGTAGCCTTCACGGGAGATGCCTTTTTTGCCAGGAATCCAAATGATCCCCAGGAAGCATTCAGGCACAACCTGATATATCGCAACGATGTGCAGAGCGACAGCCACCTGCATTCTCTTCGGAACATCATGGAATTTGAACCGCAGCTGATCGCCCCCGGACACGGCGCCCCCTTCTTTCTTGCCCCGGAGGATCTAAAGCTGCTCGAAAAACGGTTCATGAAACAGCAACAGCATTTTCAGTCGCTCATTGCCGACCCGGACACCGATTTCGGCCTGGATCCCTCCTGGGTGCACATCTATCCTTACCAGGCCTCGATTCTCCCCGGACAGTCGAGGTCAATGCAGATGCGAATCCGGAATCACGGAAGCAGGCCTATGAAAGTGGAGGCGGCCCCCGTCCTTCCTCCTGGCTGGTCCACGACACCTGCCGTTCTGGATGTTGAAGTTCCCGCAAAAGGAACGACTACGACTCCTTTTGTTCTGTCTGTGCCTGCTGAGTATCCGGCTTCGCTGACTCGCGTGGCAATTACGTTGGATGTTATAGCCGGCGGCAAATACCTCGGCCAGATCGCTGAATCAGTGGTCGAGTTGAAGGAATTCAACCCGAAAAGTGCGATCTGAGACGCGGGTCCCCGGCTTTTATTTCAGAAAGAGAGCAGGTTGACATGGAAACACGCAGAGAATTCTTGAAGAAAGGTGGCGGAATTCTGACGGCTGGCGCGCTGGGAGCGAGTTCGGTACTCTCGGGCTGTTCCTCGGGCTTGTCCAGCTCGGGTTCCGGGTTCCAACACTCCGGCATCTGGTACTTTCTCCCGAGTTTCTTTGAATATTCGCTCGGGCCGTGGCAGCCAGAACTGCCCACACATCCAGACCTGGCACAGCTGTGGATCCAGACTATAGACTGGTTCGCCGATCAAGGTATGAACCTGGCCGTTATTCAGCTGGGTCCGTATGGCGGAAGCTCTGTTCCGATCGGGGCTGACAGGATTCGCTTCGGCTGGGGTTATCACTACGTCCTCGACTTTAAGAAGTTTCCAGAAGCGAAGTGTTTCGACAACGATTTTGTCAGGCGTAACCAGGATATCGTCCGAAAGGTCACGGAGCATGGAAAGAAAAGGGGAGTGGACATTTACACCCATCACTACAATTTCCTCGCCCCCGTCCCATTTGTCGACGCGCATCCTGAAATTACCAGGCTGGAGTACCTGAGGAGAGGAAACTTCGTCGATTTCAAACTCCCCTGCTGGGACTTGCGCAAGAAGTTGTATTACGACGTCTGCTGGAATAAACCGCTGTACAAGGAGTTTCTGCTCTCCTGCTTTACCGAGTACCTCGAGATGTTTCCCGCTGCTGCCGGAATCCTCGTCACACCGGGCGAGCGCGCCCGCTGCCGGTGTGTCGACTGCATTGGCGAAAGGCGAGATGAGGCTGACTCGGCAGCGGGGCGATATCAGGACAGTCCCGAAAAAAGAAGGACGCTCGCGGATTTCGTAACAGTGTTTGATTCGGCGGTTAAAGCTGTCGGCCGAAAGCCGCTTGTCAGGAGCTGGATTGCCGGGATCAACGAGGAGTGGGTCGATGTTTTGCCCAAGGGCGTTACTTATGTCACCAAGTATTCGGTGTTCGATCTGACGGACGGGGGGCCCGATCCGATCGTAAAACCGTGGATAGATGCAGGCCACGACATCTGGCTCATGAAGGAGATCATCGGTAACGAGAACGCAGGTCCGATGGTTCTGACCATCCCGGAGGCTTTCGACAAGATCGCTGAAGAGACCCTAGCCCTGGGGGTCAAGGGCATCATTGGCGTCTACAACGCGGAGTTCGGATTTCAGTTCAAGAACAAAAAGGTTCAGTACACCAACGAATTGCTTTTCGCAAACGCCACCGGACGCCGCAAGGGATCGTGCGAGAAGGTTTGCCAAGAGTACTACGACAGCATCTTTGGCGACTTGGGCGCCGATGTGCTCACCGCAGTTCGCGACTATGGGAAGGTGCCCTTTAATATGAGCAGGCTCATTGGCTCTCATGAAGAAGGGTTTACCTGGGAGTTCCCGTACTATTTTGCCGATTTTTTTGGCAAGAAAAATGGGCACCCGGGAACCATCGGCTCCGGCCTCGATCCGGCTCCATGGCTTGCCAGGGAGATCGTGCCGCTCCCGAAATACGTCGCGTACTTGAAAGACCACCCCTGGGATGACAAGTTCCAGGACAAAATTACCGGCGACGGAAAACACCCCATCGATTTCCTGACGGAACTCGAGGAATCGGCCAGGCGAGGTCTGGAACAACTTGAAAACCTGGCGCCGCGCGTTCAGGCTTCGGCGCGGGAAGAAATGGAGCTGCTGATCAATAGTGCAAAGCTGGCCTATTCAACTGCGAAACAATGGCGTCATTTCTTCCAGGCGAGGCTGTACTACGCGGGTGCACTTGGCCCAACTCCGAGGGAAATTAAGAGGGAACTGGCCGCGAAAGCGATTGCCAAGTACAAGCTTGGGCTGGAGGAAGTGAAGGCCCAAGGGCCGCTTCTGGAGAACTTAGTCCCGCTGAACGTCATCGATCCCCAGTTGACTCTGAACAACCGTTATCGCAGGCACCTGAAGCAGCGGGAAGGTTGGGAATTGCCGACCTTGGAGAAGGAATTGGCGCCGTTCCTGTTTTGAGAAAAATGTATCGCATCCCGGGAATAACGACGTTCGCGATGATTCTGGCCGCAGCCGCGATGCTCAATAGCGGCTGCGAGCCGCAAACAGCAATTAAGGCCGAGGTCCAGAAGAGGCTTCAGATCCGCCGCCTGGAGCCTATCTGGGATTTTTACACCGGCGCCCTGATAGAAATCACAGGACCGGGGGAGAACGTCTTCTGGCTGTGGCCAGAAGAGTATTGGTCCTGGATTTCGGCCGATGGACAACGCCACGGGGGATTTGCGAAAGCTGAGTTTATACGAGACTTCCAACAAGATGAACACAGCGGAATCATCCGTTACAAGCTGGCGATGGCACCTGAGGAGTGCGACATCTCGGTGCGGATCACACCTCGCAAAGACGTCCTTGTGATCGAGCATGAAATCGACAACCGCGGCCGGGGCACCGTCATCGGTGGGTCCCCTTGTCTGCAAATTGGACGCGCGCGGGATTTTCAAACGTGGAATTTCGACCAGGCCAAAAGGGCTTTTTTGTGGACCAGACAGGGAGGCTTCACCTGGGTTTCCGACACACGGCGGTCTGGCCGTGACGCACACCTGTCGAACAAACTGTTCTGCCAGAATTATCATTTTCGAGATCCGGAGAAGATGCATAAGGCCTTCGGTCGATCCCCGGATTTAGCCGCCAGTTCCCTAATAGGTGCTGTCTCCATAAACGGTAAATGGTTGGTGGCCTGTGTAAGCGAAAACGCCGACAGTGTGGCTTACGGACTTATGAACTGCCTGCACAGTTCACACACTTGCCCCACACCGCCGAGCCAGAAACGGGTTTTTGTCTACCGAATCTATTTCCTGGAGAATGACTTGAATGAGTTGGTCCGCAGAGCCCGCCTCGATTTTCCCGAGCTCTCTTTCCCGCCCCCGGATATGGATCGGGTCGTTCTGGCCTCCCCAATCCCTCCCCTGGAAAGCTTCGAGGATCGAAAGTCCTACGCCCGGGTACGACTCGAAAAAGCGAGAATGGAGTCGATGTGGGTGCGCAGACTCAGCGTCGAACAAGGAGCGGCGCCAAGCTTTGGAGTCACGCACGGCCGAGGAGCGGCTTTGTGTGAGCTGGAGGACGGCGGAAAGATCACCATCCCGGCTCTCTTTACCCCCACCCCGGCCAACCGTTTCTTTACCGCGGATTTGACTGTCCCCGTCGATCGCGACATCTTCGTCAGAATCTGCCTCAGGCAGGCCGAAAATGAAGTTAGCGATACGTTCGAACTTATCCCGGGCACGCCTCGCCGATGCGTGGTCCCTCTAAAGGGAGTCTCGGCCGGTCGAACCGTCGACTTGATTGTAGAGGCTGCCGATCAGAAGGCCTGCCTCCTGCAGATCGATGCTCTGACGGTTTACTGAAACGCACACCGGAAAATGCCGGGGGAATGCTTCGTCACCTCTGCCTGGATGTCGCCCCGAGCGCCGACTCATACAGGTGGTTCAGGTTGAAATCCTGCATCCTCTTCACGCAATCCCAGTATGGTTCGTCCATATAGTTCCTGACTCCGGATTTGCGGGCCCGATTCTCCAAGTAGGCGCACCAGTGCCAGCCAAGAATGAAGGGGTGACTCAGCGCCTTCGACGCGAATGCCTGGTAGGCCTCTCCTCGAGCCTTCTGATCGGGGACATAGGCAGCTGATCCTGGCGAGACCTTCAACAGCTCCGTTGGCGCCAGAAAGGCCATGTCCGAAAGCAAAATCGGCCGTGTTGACCGTTTGTGCCATTCACTGAGCTTCGTTTCAATATCCTCCGGCGTGACAAACAGGTTACAGAGAATAACGTCGAAATACTCGCCCGCAATCTCAATAGTCCAATCGGGAGTGTTTGGCGGATTCTCAAAACGAGGACCGAATATCATATGGTTTGGATCGTATCGGCGAATGGCCTGGGTAGTCACTTCGAAATATCGCCGTACAATCCTTTCCAGCTTCTTCCTGTCCTGGGGATCCTCGAGATTCAGATTCTCCGCCCAGGAACCGGGTGCCTTCCTCAGGAAGGCGGGCAAGGTGACATCGGCGTAACCCAGCAGGAAAGGCTCCGATGCAAGGTCCACACAGACCGAGCGGGCCACGTAGTCGGCCCAGTTCTCGAAATCTTCGTCGAAGACGTCCGGGTAAAAAGGATTCATGTTAAAGCGCTCGATGTCCGCGAAGTGAAGATTGTAGATGAATGGAAGGCCAGTCAGTTGCAACTGTTGGGGCGACCATTCGTGAGAGTGTTGAAGCAGCGTTTTTGGATCAAGCCATCGCCCGGACACCGATTCCTGGGTCCAGCCTATGGTGTTAAATCCCCATTCGCGCAGGGGCTTGGCGACTCCCTCGACGATATACCGGTCGTTGCTCCCGCCGTAACGGTTTCGGAATATATGGATATTATCCTTATGCTTAAGCGCGGCAAGGTCGAAATGATTCATCCCCATTGAAATGAACCCGTTGCCTTCGGGCGTGATGAACCACCACCTGCCGTCGATCTGTTCAACCCGGAAAAATCCGGTGCCTTTTGCCGCAACTGCCCGGGTGCCGCCAAACCTGTCACGTTCGCTGTCAGCCTGGCTCGCCTGGGAAGGGACGTCGGCATTCGCCCTGACACTTTCTGAAAACCTGAGCCCTTGCCATCCCAGCGCCAGGAGCAGAATCGACCAGAGGGTCACCCACCTGTTCCGCACTCTCCAAGTAAATTTCGTTCTCATGCTCTCCATGTCCTCCCTGTGCCTTCAAATCATGCGCCTCCGGTCAATGTTCAGCACCCAGGAGGCGATGGAACAGGTTCCCATATGCCACAGGACGCCAAGCCGGGTCAAGGTCATATCTCTGCCCCCGATGCTTAGGCCTCGATCGTTGCTACCCCGCTACCCGCGGTCTCTCAAGATTTCTGCTTGACCCCGCTGGATCAGAGTTGACAGAATACAATGGTTTGGAACGTTTTCCATGAAAGCGGGTTTTTCTCGCCGTTTTTGGCCGGGGCGGACGGGAACTAAGATATGGATATGAAGCTTCCCTGGATAGAGACGCAGGCGTTCAAAGGCCGAGTCGTTCTTATTACTGGAGCTGGGCGGGGCATAGGCGAGGGGCTCGCCCGGAGGTTTGCCGAAGCCGGGGCCTTGGTTGTCATGAACGACATCATTGACGGCCGTGTTCATGAGGCCGCCTGCCGACTCCGGGAGATCGGCTTGCCGGTGACTCCCCTTGTTGCTGATATCACCAGGCCCGAAAGTGCTCGAGACCTCGTTCACAGGTGCGTCGAACTCTGCGGGCGCCTGGATGTCTTTGTCAGCAGTGCCGGCTTCAGTGAAAGAAAGTCTTTGTTGGAAATCGACGAAGCCTACTGGGATCGGATCCAAGGAGTGAATTTGAAAGGCCCTTTTTTCTGCCTGCAGGCGGCTGCGCGCGCCATGATTGAACGCGGGGAAGGGGGGCGAATCGTCTTCTTAACATCGATTGGTGCGTATGCGGCTCAAATGCATCTTGCCGCTTATTCGGCTGCCAAAGCGGGCCTGAATCTGCTGACAAAAGCCGCCGCCGTGGAACTTGCCCCGTACCAGATTACCGTCAATGCCGTTGGGCCAGGCGCTGTCGAGGGACCCTGGAACGAGCAGTTTTTTCAAGATCCGGACTACCGACGCCGCTGGATGGCCACCGCCCCCCTTCGGCGTCTGGCAACAAATGACGACATCGCCGGGGCGGTGCTTTTTCTTGCTTCTGCCGGTGCCGGGTATATCACTGGTCAAATACTCTATGTGGAGGGCGGGAAACTGGCGTACGTGCCGAACGCCGACATCATCGCACACGCCTTGGGACAGTCGTCGGATCGAGATGAAGGGGGAAACCGTTGATAATCGATCTCAGAAGCGATGCCAGCAGTTTGCCCACTCCGGCCATTCTTCAAGCGATTATAGAGGCTGAGATCGGGAACGACGATTTCGGAGAGGACCCCAGTATCAGGCGGCTGGAGGAAGAAATCGCGTTGTTGCTGGGCAAACCGGCGGCTCTTTTCGTTCAAAGCGGCACCATGGGGAACCTGGTTGCTCTTCTCGCCCAGGTTAACCGCGGGGAGAGCATCCTGGTTGGTCCGCATTTCCACGTTTTTGACCACGAAGGGGAAGCGGTCGAGAGAATCGTCGGATGTCACTTCGTCCTGCTGGAAGACCGTGTCGATGACGGGCTGACTTTTCTGTATGGCGATGCTTTGACCCGGGAAGCGCCTGATCGTGGGTCAAGGCCTGTCCTGTTGTCGCTTGAGAATTCAGTTAACCGACTGGGCGGTACACTGCTGCCCCTGGACCATATGACCGACCTGTACAGTTTGGCCAAATCGGTCGGGCTGCAGGTTCACCTGGACGGGGCAAGACTGTTTAACGCGGCTGCCGCCTTGGAGGTGAGTCCGGCATCCTTGGCTAAGCGGGCGGATACTGTTATGGTCACCTTCACCAAGGCTCTCGCTGCCCCCGCCGGCGCCGCTGTCGCGGGACCGGAGGACGTAATCGCACGGGCACGGCATTGCCGATGGCTGCTCGGGGGAAACTGGAAGCAGGGCGGGGTGTTGGCTGCGGCCTGCCTGACCGCTATGCGAACCATGATGGACAGGATTCCCCAGGATCACGCTACGGCGCGTCGATTGGCGAAGGGCCTGAATGCCATTCCGGGGATCAGGGTTAACCTGGACCGCGTTGTGACCAACATTATCCAGATGCATATAGACGACCCTGCACTCGATCCGGGGGCAGTAGAAAGCTTCCTGGCGGCCTCCGGTATCAAAATCGGGCGTTTCAAGAACCGGATGTCCCGGCTGGTGACTTACAAGGATATCGACAGTCAGGCTGTCGACTTCGTGCTTGATTGCGTCAGAGAAGCGGTGAATCAGGCGTCCAGGCATGTCAAATCCTAAGCCCTCTGTCCGGCGAGCCGATCGTCCGGAACTCGAGCACGTACAGACGGTACTTGGTCCTGTTCCGCCTGGAGAACTCGGCGTAGTTGACGCGCATACCCACGTCTTTCGGTCGGGCGGTCCCCTGGTGGATCGCGATCCGAGCTTTCTCCTTTCCTCATTCGATAAAGCCGAGCAGGAGTTGGCACTGTTTCGCGTGGCCGGAGGCGGTACGATTGTCGATATGACACCGGTTGGGCCGGGTCGGGCCCCGGAGGTGTTAGCCCGTTTGTCACGAAAGACGGGAGTACACATCGTGGCGGCGACCGGTTTTGCCCCTTGGGCGCTTGATCGGGGAAGCCCCCTCGAGCGGCTGGATCCAGAGGCTCTGGCCGCCCTTGCTAGCTCCGAAATCACCGAGGGGATGGACGCCGCGAATTTTCTTGGGACGGTTCGGCGCACCACAGTTCGGGCCGGCGTGATCAAGGCAGCGGTCGACGAATCGTTGGGAGGCACTGAACAGTTCGTGCGGGCTGCTTTTATTGCACACCTCGAAACCGGAGCTCCGATTTCGGTCCATACAGAGAAGGGAAGCGGTGCCCCATTCCTGCTCCGCATGATGGATGAGTACCAGGTATCGCCAGAAGCGGTTGCGTTAGCGCACGTGCTCCAGCATCGCGACGATGGTTATCTGCTTGATTTGGCAGCGTCTGGCACCTATCTAATCATCGATGGGATGGGCAAGCCTCAGTATGGTTTGGACACTCGGATCATCCGGCGGATTGAGTTGCTCTTATCCGCCGGTTTCGAGCACCGGCTACTTCTCGGCATGGATTTGTCCAAGTCGACTTACTGGAAGAGCTACGACGGACTACCCGGCTTCGATTACCTGCTGCGCGTGTTCGGCCCGGCGTTGCGCGATGCTGGCGTGACGCCGGAGACCGTGGAACTAATGCTCAAACACAACCCGGCTCACGCCCTCAGGATGCGGGAAGTCTAGGCGCCTGGGAGACCTATCGACAGTGTTACCAGAAGACTCATTGTGGTCGGAACCTCCAGAGTCCGACAAAAGCGGACTTTCAAAGTAGCTCGATGGTGTCAGCACCCTCCGCCTGGCATTGCCGGACTCTGGAGCTGGAGTGGCATCTGACAAGTTCGTAGTACCAGCTTTAGTCGGGTAGTTGCCCATCGGACGATTGTTGCTATAGGACCAACTGCCGGGGGGTTGACATGTCCCACCGCTTCCGGCCGCCCATCCCCCTTACTGACTCCTTGATGGGGGGTTATCTCTCATGGTCGTTGCGATACGTCAGCCTGGTAACAGATCGTGATAGCCTTTTGACCGCCTCGCGGCTTATTGGCGCAGCGCGAAGGTTCCCTCCTTTCCAGAGTTCCGTTTGGTCGTTGAAATGCGGGCTGTCGGGACGCTCGGAATTGCCCGGGGGCAGCATAGCGAGGCTGGAGTCGAGATCGGAGAAATCGACAATCTGAACGTACATTTCACCGCGCTGCGACCAAATCGTATGGACATGAAAGGCCTTGAGCGGAGGCGAAATCTGGTCGTACTCAGGGGCAAGAGAACCGAAAAATTCTCCGTTGGCTTGGTATGGCATCCTTAGAAGCAATCCCTCTGTTGTCCACGAGTCTTTACCTTCATCCCGTTCCATGGCCGCGTAAGCTTCCCGGGTGGTTTGGAGCAGCCATTCCCGCATTTTCAGGTCTGTCGGCGGCTGTCCGGTGGTTTCGTACTCTCTGACCGCTTTGCGCAAAAAAGAAGTCAGACCGGACCATCCGCCGCCGTAACTGAGGATCCAGTCGCCTTTGGCCATTTCCTGGAAGCGATCAACCAGACTGTTGATCAGGGCAAAACCCTGAGAATCAGTCAGCAGGCGGCCGTCCCATTTTCGGTACAGCTCTGCGGCCTGCTTGATGGTTTGGTCCGAAGGCTTTTCTGCATCGATTACGGCAAGAACCAGTCTGACAAAATCACGAGCCGGCGGATTAACCACGTCGCGGTGAATGTCGGTGAGAAAATCCCTGGCAGAGAATTTGCGATCACCCGCTAAAAGCTCCTTCAGCCGCCAGCTCCGCGGACCGCCGCCGTAGCCGTCGCAGGTAACGAAAGGATGCCACGATCCGACGGGCAGGTCGTTGGCCGTGCTTACTACTCCCGACTTCGGGTTCAGCATGGACGGCAGATACTCAAATGGAAGCATTTCCCATTCGTCGTCTCCGGTCCAGCCCTGGCGCGGCAAAACCCGGCGAGATCGCCGGGCGGGTATGCTCACCATGCTCTGATATCCAATGTTCCCGTCGCGATCGGCATAGGCAACATGGATCGCCGGTGCGTGATACCGAGCCGCTGCGCGTCGAAAAGATTCCCAGTTTCTGGCTCTCATGATCTGCAGGAAAGCCGCCACAGAGGAAGACTCAGCCGAGAGGGCCGTGGATTTAAGTGTGTAGACCTCGTCGTCCCGTTCTCCATCGATCAAGTGGTTCACCACCGGACCGTGAATGGTCTCCCGCACTTCCAGTATTTCCGACTCTTGCCCTTTGATCCGAATCACTTCCGTTCGGGTTTGAAACTCTCGCCAGGAGTCTTTCCATAGGTATTGACCGGGACGGGCCGGATCGACGCGCTCTTCGAACAGGTCTGCGCTGTCGCTGTTCAAAGCGCTCGGAGCCCAGGCAATGGCGTCAGTAAAGCCTTCAAGGAAAGCAGGACATCCAGGAACAATTATCCCCCGGACGTTGTATTCGCCCCCCATTATGTGAATCTCGTAGACTGCGTTGGGATTTTCCACCGTCAGCTGGGGTTTGCCGCCCAGCAGGGGCTTGCCCGTTGTCGATCGTCTTCCCGCCACCACCCAGCTGTGGCTCGCCTTGGGAGGCGACGCCGCGGGATAGAAAAGGCTAGCTTCCTTCGGCCCCTGTTGTTGGGCGATCTCCTTTAGTTTGCGGTAGACTTCCGAATTCGACCTCTGAAACTCCTCTTCACTGACAATCGCAGCCTCGTCGTCGAGCGGACGAGATGTCATTAACGCTGCCGGGTCTTTCTCGAATGCTCTTTTCGCAAGGACCTCGCTTTTCCAGGCAGGGCTGAAAGGGATGCCGAAAGCGATCCAGATGGCTAGGCAGTCCTCGGCCTTCCAAAGTTCAGGGACGCCTCCGTACTTGTGAAACAGGGGCGAGAGCCTTTCCGCGTTCTGTTTCAGATACTCGCTAATGCCCCGTGCATACGCTTCCAGAAGTTCCCGCTCCCGGGCCGGTACAAGGCCTAACTCACGAATAGCCGCCTGTTGTACGCCCAAGGTGCGATGCAGACGGTCCGATTCGAGGAATCGACCATCTGGCCCCGACCCCATGATCTCAGCCAGTCGACCTTGGGCCTGGCGGCGTTTCAGCATAATCTGAAAGAGCCTGTCCTCCGCTGTCGCGAACCCGGCGCCAAAAAAAGCCGCCGGCTCCGAATCGGCATAGACATGTGCAATTCCCCACTGATCACGGATAATCTCAACCTCGCCGGGCGCCGAAGTTCGACAGCCAGCCAGGATCGTCAACAGTATCCCCAGTGTGAAGCAAAGCCAAGAGTCTGGAAACTGTTTCACAGCTGTTCCTCTGGTGCATAGAATACAAGAAAGAAAGACCTGCGGCGAGGGCAAAACGGGGTAATGCCTCGATCCGACCGGCGCAGCTGCAGCTAAAGAACGTTGAACTGGTCGAGAGCGTCGGGACGCAGGGTGGTCCCTGCCCCAGGCGTGTCGGGAAGCACGAAGCGGCCATCTTTGACGGTTACCGGATCGCGGAAGCATCGACGCAGCCAGGGGATATATTCCATAAGTCGACAGGCGGGATGAGCTACGGCAAGATGGAGGTGGATCTGCATCATATCGCCTATGTGAGGCGCCACAGGGAGTCGATGGGCCAGGGCCAAATCCGCCACTCTCCACCACTCCGTTACGCCCGCCAGTCGAACTGCATCGGCCTGAACGAAGTGGACGGCGTTGGCGCTGATGAAAGTCTCAAAGTCATCCAGTCCATAAAGCTGTTCGCCGAGAGCCACCGGCGTCTCGATCTTGCGAGCCAGCTCGGCGTGTCCCTTCACGTCTTGATACCATAGCGGCTCTTCAAACCAGAAAACGTCGTAATCCTTCAGCTTGGCGCCTATGCGCAACGCGGTGGGAAGATCGAAGCGCCCATTGGCATCGACCATAAGTCTGCACTCCGGTCCGATGGCCGCGCGCACCGCTTCGATGCGTCGTAGATCTTCACGGTAATCGGGGCGCCCGATCTTGATCTTCACACCCCGGAAGCCTTCGTCCAAGACCAGCCGTCGGCAGTCGGCAACCAGTTTGCTCTGGTCCCAGTTGAGCCAGCCGCCATCCGTGTTGTACGCCTCAAGGACGGTCGAGTTCTCGCCTCCTAATAGCTTCCAAAGCGGCACTCCGGCTTTCTTCGCCTTCAGATCCCACAACGCTGTGTCCACGGCACTCAGGGCTAATTGCGTGATCCCCTTACGGCCAACCCAGAGAAGGGGGGGGAAGTGGAAAAGGCAATCCCAGAGGGCCTGAACCTCTTCGGGGTCACGGCCCAGCAGCAATGGTCCATAGCAGTCGGATATGCAGGAGGTGATCAGGCGGTCGCTCGGCAGATGAGCATGGGTTCCGGTGTAACCGAAGCCTGAAAGTCCCTCATCCGTGTGAATGATGACGCCCGGAGCACCCCAACAGGAAACCTGATGAGTGCTGTCTTCAATCCGGTTTCCGGTCACCGGGACGTGAAGGATGAAAGGCTCGAGAGAAGTGATTTTCATAGAGAATCCAAAGCGCACCGCTGGCGCCTTACGCAAGCTCAATTCGCCTAGCCCGGATTTCTCACAACCCGAACGCTCGGCGGGCAAATTGACCATTTTTC
>ERZ795047.2256-NODE-2256-length-18702-cov-5.311096_pt1 | contig 18702 bp, 21 predicted proteins | sample MGYA00375131_ERZ795047 | MGnify/ENA primary metagenome ERZ795047 (study PRJEB30176, sample SAMN05720228) | activated sludge metagenome | isolation source: Anaerobic digester | place: Japan | collected 2015-05-20 ...
CCACGCCGCAGGCGGCCGCCGCGGAGGTCGCCGAGCGCGCCGGTGCGATCGCCGTGCAGACCAGGCAGCGCGTCGCCGGCGTCGTGGAGAACATGTCCTGGCTCGAGCTGCCGGACGGCACCCGTCAGGAGATCTTCGGCAGCGGGGGCGGTCAGGCCGTCGCCGACTCGCTCACCCAGACCATCGGTGCCTCCGTGCCGCTGCTCGGCCAGATCCCGCTCGACACCCGGCTGCGGGAGGGCGGCGACAGCGGCGCGCCGGTCGTCCTGTCCGCGCCGACGTCCCCCGCGGCGGTGGCGCTACGCGCCGTCGCGAACGGTCTGGCCACCCGCGCCCGCGGGCTGTCCGGACGGTCCCTGGGGATCTCCCCGAGCGGCCGCTGACCCCTCTCGCCCCCGACGTCGACTCCGCTTTCCGGCCGGTCAGGTCGCTTCGGCGTCCCAGGGCGTCGGACGGGTGAGGTCGACGTCCGCGACCGGCGGTCGTACCGGCTGGTCAGCGGCGGCCGTGCTCGAGACCGACGCGGCTGCGGTGGCCGTCGCCTGGTCGGCCACCGGATCGGAGTCAGGGTTGGCCAGGGCCTCGCGGACGATCCGGCGCGGGTCGTACTGCCGCGGGTCATAGGCCCGCCAGTCCACCTCGTCGAACTCGTCACCGAGCTGGTCGCGCAGCTGGCTTCGTGCGCCATCGGCCATCCGCCGGACCCGTCGGACCAGCCTGGCCAGCTTGGCGGCATACTCCGGGAGACGCTCCGGCCCGAGGACGAAGACGGCGAGCACGGCGAGGAAGATGATCTCCCAGCCGTTGATGTCGATCGGTCCCACAGTCCCTCCTCTCCCGGGCAGGACGACCCTAGCCGCCAGCGGCCACCAAGGTCATCGTCACGGTGCGCGTCGTCCCGTCGCGGCGGATCTCCAGCGTCACCTGGTCGCCGACGTCCCTCGCGCGGACCGCGACGATCAGCTCGTCCGGGGTCGAGACGACCCTCCCCTGGAACCGGAGGATGACGTCGCCGGCGCGGACGCCGGCCAGGTCGGCCGGTCCGCCCGAGGTCACCGCGTCCTCCTTGGTGGACACCCGGACGCCCTCACCGTCATACGCCGTGTCGATCTTCACCCCGATCACGGGGTGGGTCGCCTTCCCGGTGGAGATGAGCTGGGCGGCGGTTGCCTGCGCCTTGTCACTGGGTATGGCGAAGCCGAGCCCGATACTGCCCGAGCTCGACGTGCTGCCGGGCAACCGGGCGATGGCCGAGTTGATTCCAATGACATGGCCCGCCATGTCGACCAGCGGACCACCGGAGTTGCCCGGGTTGATCGCGGCGTCGGTCTGGATGGCGCTGATATAGCTCTGCTCGGTGCCGTCACCCGCGGTGACGGGGCGCCCGAGTGCGCTGACGATGCCGGTGGTGACGGTCGCCTCAAGACCGAGCGGGGCACCGACCGCGATGACCCCGTCGCCGACGACGACATCCGAGGACCGGCCGAACTGCAGCGGAGCCAGCGTGCCACCCGCGCTGATCCGGAGGACGGCGAGGTCGTAGGTGGTATCGCGGCCGACGATCTCGGCGTCCTGCTGGGTGCCGTCGGAGAGCTGCACCACGATGGTGCCGCCCGACGCCGCGGATGAGACCACATGGTTGTTGGTGAGGATATGCCCGTCGGTGTCGATGACGAAGCCGGATCCCGTGCCGGAGCCTTGGGCATCCTTGACCCGGACCGTCACGACACTAGGGAGGGTCGCCGCGGCGATCTGAGCCACGCTGCCCTGGGGCCGCGACGTCTGACCGGCAACCGGTGCGGGCAGGACCGCGGTCCCCGAGTCCGCTGCGACCTTCGCGCCGACCAGACCCCCGGCGGTGCCGGAGAGCAGGACGATGCCGAGCAGGGTGGCCACCCGACGCGCGACGCCGCGAGGCCGGATCGGCTGCACGGGGTCGACGGCCGCTGGGAGCGGGGCCGGGAGCGGCACCGGGTGCAGGGCCGGAGGCGGCGGCAGGAGGACCGGGCTGGGGGCGGACGCAGCAACGCTGACCGCGCTGGTGTCATCGACCGGGAGCGCCGTCGTGACCTCGGCACCGTCCCACCACGTCGCCGCGGCCGGGGGCCCCTCCGCAGGGACTGGGGTGATCGGATCCTCGGGGCCAGGGATGGATCCCTCCGTCAGGGCGGGTCTGGCCAGCTCCGCCGCGACGGGAGCGGGCGATTCCTGCGGGCCGTCCGGCGGAACGGGCGGCTCGACCTCGACTGTCATGGGCTCGATTCTGCCGCCACGCCGACCCGGAAGCGCATCGGGGCCTCGGGCACCCGGACCGTTACTGCGGTCAACGCACCGAAGAGGGCCAGCCGGGCGGCCGGCGAGGGGCTCGCGACAACGGCGGCGGGGAGCTGGGCCGGTCCCGGAGCAGAGGGGTGGACCGCTCCCAGTCCCCACGCCACGGCGGCTGCCGCCCCCGCGGCTGCGGTGGCCAGCGCAGCCGAACGGCGCGGGGAGTGATGCAGCGCCGGGCTCGCGGGAGCAACTGTCCGCAGCTGGACCGGGCTCGGAGCCGGGAGCATGACAGAAGGTGTCAGCGCGCTCGGCCTGTCCGCCAGGCTCATCAGCATCGCCTCGAGGCCGGCCGACACCGGTGGCGTCGGACCGCAGCGCAACGCAGCGAGCAGCTCACGCTCACGGCGCACCGCGTCATAACAGGTGACGCAGGCGACGAGGTGCCGGTCGTGACGCAACAGCGTCCCGGCGTCAAGGGCACCGTCGGCATACGCCCGGACATCGGCGCCAAGGTGAGAGGTGCGGGTCATCGCGAGCCGGGCACCACCCGTCCAGGGATCGGGAGCCGCACGGGGCGACGGCTTGCGGGCGGGCGGGTCGCGGTCTCGGGTGCGCGGTGAGCGAGCGACTCGCGCAGCTGGGCGCGGCCCCGGTGGATGCGAGATCGGACCGTGCCGAGCTTGATCCCCAGCGTGGCGGCGATCTCCTCGTAGGAGAGCCCCTCGATGTCGCAGAGGACGACTGCGGCGCGGAACTCCGGCGACAGGGCGTCGAGGGCGCGCTGGACGTCGTCGTCGAAGTGGGTCTGCTCGTAGGCCTGCTCGGGCCCAGGCTCGGCGCTACGTAGCCGGGCCTCGGCATCCTCACCGAGCGCGTCGATCCGGATCCGCTGCTTGCGGCGCACCCGGTCGAGGAAGACATTGGTCGTGATCCGGTGCAGCCAGCCCTCGAAGGACCCGGGGGTGTAGGTCTCCAGCGACCGGAAGACCCGCAGGAAGACGTCGTGGGTGAGGTCTTCGGCATCGTGCGGGTTGCCCGTGAGCCGGTACGCCAAGCGGTAGACCCGGGGCGAGTGCTCTCGCACGACCGACTCCCAGGTGGGCGGCGTCCAGGGCGATGCAGCGGCCTGCGACATGGCAGAGGTGGTCACGAGTTACCTTCCCATGAGGACATCGAGTCCGACGAACACGTCCCGTCGATCGTTCCCGCGTCCCCTGGAAGAACGCTGTGAGGCTGCCGTGGATTCCACTCGCGACCACGCGACCACGACGTCCGGGAGCACCCCGGAGGCAGGGCACGGCGAACCCCACGCCACGGCGGCCGACACGGCGGCCGCGCCGACCGGCGGTCGGCGTCGGGTCAGCGTAGGGTGACGACCATGACAGGTCAGCGGTTGGCGAGCTGGGTCTATGCGGAGGAGTTCGTCCCCGAGGACGACCGGCTCCTCGACGCTCGGGCCAGCGGCGAACGCCTCGGCGCGACACCGGTCGGCGCGAGCACCGGTGCGGCGCTGCGGGTGCTCGCCGCGACCTTGAGCGCGACCTCGGTGGTCGAGATCGGCACGGGAGCGGGCGTCTCCGGTCTGTGGCTGCTGCGCGGGATGCCCGCCGACGGCGTCCTCACGACCATCGACACCTCGGCCGAGCACCAGCGGTCCGCCAAGGCGAGCTTCGCCGCTGAGGGCATCCCCCACCAGCGCACCCGGGTCATCACCGGGCAGGCCCTCGAGGTCCTCCCCCGCCTCGCCGACGGTGCGTACGACCTCGTCGTCGTCGACGGGGACAAGCGCGAGTACCCCGCGTATGCCGAGCAGGCCGCTCGGCTGCTCCGCCGCGGCGGCGCGATGGCGCTGGACAACATGCTCTGGCATGACGCCGTGGCCGACCCGGCCGCCCGCGACGAGACCACCCGCACGCTGCGCGACCTCGGCAAGGCCCTCCGCGACGACGAGCGCTTCGTCACCACCCTCCTCCCGGTCGGCGACGGGCTCCTCGTCGCGGTCAAGCGCTGACCTCGGCCACGGCCGGACCCATCGAAAGGACCACTGTGTCGGCTCCATCAGGGGGCGTCGGGAGTGCGCCGGGCTTCACCGGGCTGTACCTGCGCCAGAAGGTCACCCTCATCGCGAACAAGTACTGGGTCCACGGCGTGTATGACGGGACGACCCAGGGCCCGGTCATCGCCTTCGCCGAGCAGAAGAAGATGAAGCTCCGTGAGGAGGTGACCTTCTTCGACAGCGAGGCCAAGGCGCAGGTGCTCTTCTCGTTCAAGTCCCGGCAGATCATCGACATGGCCGCGACGACGGACGTTTTCGACGGCGCCGGCGCCACGATCGGGGTCTTCCGCAAGGATGCGATGAAGTCGCTCATCAACTCCACCTGGCACCTGGAGGCCGCAGGCGTTGCCGCGACCGGTCACGAGCGGAGCCAGGGCGTGGCCGTCATTCGCCGGGTCGCGGGCTTCGTCCCCGGTATCGGTGAGCTGCTCGAGGCCATCCCGTGGCAGTTCCACTTCGACTTCTACGACGCGTCGGGGTCGCTGGTCATGTCGAGCGAGCGCCAGCGCAAGCTGCGCGACCAGTACCTCGTCAGCCTGCCGCCGATCGGGGCCGGCGCCCCGCTGGACTGGCGGGTGGCAGCGGCGGTCGGCGTCGCGCTGGACGCCTTCCAGGGCCGCTGAGGCCACCGCGTCGGCCATCGACACGGGCGGCCTCCAGGCTCAGCGCAGGCCCTCCAGGTAGCGCAGCAAGAGGCGGGCGCCATACCCGGTCCCGCCCACCTGGTTCGTCCCCGAGTCGGTCTCGGAGCGCCCCGGGCCGGCGATATCGAGGTGCGCCCAAGCGCGCCCCCCGGTGAACTCCCGCAGGTACAGCGCAGCGACGATGGCTCCGGCCATCGGGGGCTTGCTCGACACGTGGCCGAGGTCGGCCACCGGTGAGTCGAGCCAGGGGCGGTAGTCATCGACGAGCGGGAAGGGCCACATCGGCTCCCCAGCGGCTCGCCCGGCGGCCAGCAGGGCCTCCTGGAGCAACTCGTCGGTGCTGAACAGCGGGCCGATGGACCGGCCCAGGGCGAGGGTCGCCGCACCGGTGAGGGTCGCCACGTCGATGAGAACGTCCGGGTCGAGCTGGCCCGCGGCATACGCGAGGGCGTCGGCGAGGACGATCCGGCCCTCGGCATCGGTGTTCCCGATCTCGACTGTCGTCCCGCCATACTGCGTGACGACATCGCCGGGACGGTAGGCCGAGCCGCTCACCGCGTTCTCGGCGAGTGGCAGCAGGCCGGTCACGCGCACGGGGATCTCGAGCCCCTGGCAGGCACCCAGGACAGCGAGGACGACGGCCGCACCGGTCATGTCGGTCTTCATCGTCAGCATGCTCGCCGGCGGCTTGATGTCGAGCCCACCGCTGTCGAAGGTGATGCCCTTCCCGACGAGGACGACATGATCGACCCGGCGTCGCCGGCCGGAGGCCGACGTCTGGCCAGGGCGTCCCTTGGGCACGTAGTCGATCCGGACGAACCGGGGCGGTGTGGCGCTCGCGCCACCGACCGCGAGCAGCCCCCCGAAGCCGTCCGTGCGCAGCGCGGTCTCGGACCACACCGTCGCCGTGGCCCCGCCCGCCTTGGCGACCCGCTTGGCCTGGTCGGCCAGCCAGGCCGGGGACTTGATATTCGACGGCACCGCGACGAGGGCCCGGGCCAGCGCCGTCGCGGCAGCGTGGGCTCGACCGTCGGCCGCCGCCCGCGCGTCGTGTCCGACGAGGGAGACGACGCCGACCTGGCGATAACGCGGCTTCGCAGCCCAGGTCGGCCCGACGAATCCCCCGAGGACCGCCCCCTCGACGAGGGCGCGGGTGTGCTCTGCCGACTGCGCAGGTATGCCGACCAGCAGCTCGTCCCGGTCTCGGGCGGCCCGGCCGAGGGCCGCTCCTGCCGCGCGCGCGTCCTGCGGCCGGTTCTCCCCCAGGCCAACGACCGCGACCGCCCGGATGCCCTCGTGGGTCGCCGGCACCGGGATGAGGACGACCGCCCCGGACCGCGACTCGGGGGCGTAGGCGGCCCGCACGGTGTCCGGCTCCAGGCCGGCCAGGCCCACCTGCGCGAGATCGCTCTCGGCCACCGCGAGCAGCCGGTTCGGCGGCGCGCCCGCTCGAGCCGACGGCGAGCGGTCCGTTCCGGTCGCGGCGTCGGCCACCACCTGCACGACAGGCAGGTCCAGCGGCGGCAGGGCGGGGGGAACCATGGCACCCCGAGCCTAGTGCCGCGTGCGCTCTGCAAGCCCGAGAACGGGACGACGCGGGCCGGTCCCTGGCCCGGACATGACGATGCCCCGGCCGGTGCGGCCGGGGCATCGTGAGGTCAGCTCAGGCCGAAGGGACACCCTCGCAGCCGGCAATGGCGTCGCGCAGGGCCGCAGCCTCGTCCGGGGTCATCTCGACGACCAGCCGACCGCCGCCCTCGAGGGGCATCCGAAGAACGATCCCGCGACCCTCCTTGGTCACCTCGAGAGGACCGTCGCCCGTGCGGGGCTTCATTGCCGCCATGGATCTCCCCTTTCTGGAGTCCTCCCGCCACTGGAGCGGGAGCCCGCAGGAAATCACACCGTGCGGGAGTACGACCGCCATTATCCCCGGAATCGCCCCGGTTGTGAAAACGGCGACAGGCCAGGTGCCGCCCGCAGGCCCGTGGGCGCGGGAGGATGGGAGCGACCTCCGCCCGACCGGAGGTGTCGACGACCCCGTGACGAGGAGATCTCATGAGCTCACCCACCGACCACCCCTTGTCCTCCGGGACCGAGGCGCCAGCACCCGTGCTGTGCGAACGCGACGGGGGTGTCGCCACGGTGACCTTCAACCGGCCGGACGCGATGAACGCGCTGGACACCCCGACCAAGACCGCCCTGCTCGCCATCCTCCAAGAGCTTGCGGCGGACCCGGGCGTGCGCTGTGTGGTGCTCACCGGCTCGGGCCGGGCGTTCTGCGTCGGCCAGGACCTGCGCGAGCACATCACCTTGCTCGGCGCGCGGGACGAGAGCCTGTGGCGGACGGTTCCGGAGCACTACAACCCGATCGTCGAGCTGCTGGCGACGATGAACAAGCCGGTCATCGCGGCGCTCAACGGCGTGGCCGCCGGCGCGGGCGCAGCCTTCGCCTTCGCCGCGGACCTGCGGATCGCGGCGGACACCGCCGGGGTCAACCTCGCCTTCGCCGCCATCGCGCTGTCCTGTGACTCGGGGTCGTCCTGGTCGTTGCCCCGGCTGGTCGGTGTGGCGCGGGCTAAGGAGCTGCTCCTCATGCCGCGGACGGTCGACGCCCAGGAGGCGCTGCAGCTCGGTCTGGTCACCCAGGTCGTCCCCGCCGCGGAGCTGGCTGCCGCCGTGGCGGCGCTGGCCGGCCGGCTCGCCGCTGGGCCGACCCTCGCCTACGGGTCGATCCGTAACGCGGTCGCCTTCGGCAGCGCCGCCCCGCTCAGCGACGCCCTGGCCCGGGAGGCCGAGTACATGGCCTTCACCGGGGCCACCGCGGACCACCAGGCCGCGGTCGCGGCCTTCCTCGCCAAGGAGAAGCCGACCTTCACCGGTCGGTGACCTTGCGACCCCCGGGGACGCGTCCCCGGGGCGGGCGCCCGGGTCACGGTGGCCAGTCGCTCGGCGGGACGAACCGCCACAGCTCGTCGGTCCACAGGTACTGCCCCGCAATCGACGCCGCCAGGACGACGACGGTGGCGACGAGCACGTGGCGCCGCGGGCCGCGCCACTCGTCCGGCCCCGGGGGTCCCCCCGGCATACCGCCGCGCCGCCCCGCGGCCAGGGTCGCCACTGCGGCGAGCGGCACGATGGGGACCAGGTAGCGGAAGAGGCTGGTCACGGGGTCGAGCACGACGAAGAGGTATGCCGGATAAGCGACGCCCCAGGTGCGCATCGCAGGTCCGAGGCCGCTCGCCCATGGGCCCAGGCTGGCGCCAAGGACGACGACGGCGTAGCCGAGCAGGACCCAGCCCCCGCGGTCCTCACCGAAGAAGTACCGAGCGTTGTCCAGCCAGGGACGCAGCGGGGTGATGGTCCCGCTGCCGCGCCAGGCCGACATCGTGTCGGTGTATGCCGTCGGTGAACCCGTCGCGAGGGCGGCGATGCCGGGCCAGATCAGGCCCGAGACGCCGCACGCGGCGACCAGCCCGACCAGCCCGAGACCCTCGGAACGGCTGAGCCGGGCGCCCTCGGCGCGTAGCGACCGCCAGCGCAGGACCGCGGCGACCACGGCTACGACGGCCAGCGGGGCAGCGATGGGCCGAGCCACGCCGGTCAGCAGGGCCAGCGCCGCCGCGGTGGCCCAGCGCCGGGTCTCCACCGCCAGGAGGAAACCGGCGAGGAGGACCATGGCGAGAGACTCGGTGTAGGCGACCTGGAGGACCGGGCTGGCCGGCATACTCGCCCAGACGACGACGACGAGCAGCGCGCTGACCGGGCCGATCCGGCGACGAAGCAGCACCGCGAGCAGCACCGCGGCGATCGCGCCGAGGACCAGCGAGAGGGTCGAGGTGACGACCACCGGGTCCGCCGAGGTGAGCACGACCAGCGCCTTGGCGAGGAAGGGGTAGAGCGGGTAGAAGGCCCAGGCATTCTGCTGCACAGTCCCCCCGGCATCGACCGGCAGGGTGCTCGGGTAGCCGGTATCCATGACCTGCCGGTACCACTGGGCGTCCCACTGCTGGGTGAACGACAGGTAGGTGACCTCGGGTCCGGTCCAGCCGGTCGGCTCCTGGTACGAGCCCACAGCGACGAGGATGGCGGCGCTGACGAGCCGGCAGGCGGCATACGCGAGCAGGACGATGGTGACGAACCCGGGACGCCACTTCACCCGGGCCTCCGATGGCACCCGACGATGTGGTCGTCGACCAGTCCACAGGCCTGCATCGCGGCGTAGGCGGTCGTCGGTCCGACGAAGACGAAGCCACGAGACTTCAGGGCCCGGGCTAGCGCTGTCGACTCCGGGGTCACCGCGGGGACCTCGGCGAGCGACCTGGGCGCGGGGCTCTTCGCCGGTCGGAAGCTCCAGACGAGGGCGTCGAGCCCACCGTCGGCGCGCAATGCCACGACGGCTCGGGCGTTGGTCACGGCAGCGGCGATCTTGGCTCGGTTGCGGACGATGGCCGGATCAGCGAGCAGGCGCGCCTCGTCCGCAGGGGCGTATGCGGCGACGACGTCGGGGTCGAAGCCGGCGAAGGCGGCCCGGAAGCCGTCCCGCTTGCGCAGGATGGTCAGCCAGGACAGACCCGACTGGAAGGCCTCGAGGGTGATTCGTTCGAAGAGGGCCTGCTCACCGTGGACCGGCCGCCCCCACTCGTCGTCGTGGTAGGCGAGGTACTCCGGCGCACTGCCCGCCCACCCGCAGCGGACGACGCCGTCCTCGCCGCGGCGCAGTCCAAGGCCCGGGCCTGGTCCCGGACCGTCCTCCACGGGGCTCACCGGGTCACCCCGGCCTCCGCGAGCGTCCCCAGGGAGCCGACGACCCGCCCGAAGAGCAGCGCGACGGCCGGGTCGACGACGGGTGCCAGCCGCGCCCCCAGCCAGCCGGGCTGGACGACGATCTCCTCGGTCCACCGGACGAGGGTGGCCGCCTCGCCCAGGCCCTCGACCCGGACGTCGGCATACCCGCGAAGGACCCGCCCAGTTTTCCGTATGACGAACCGGCCCTGGTCGACACCATCGCCCGGGGGCTCCCATAGCTCGACCACCATGTCGTCATCGAAGCCGAGCCGCCCGATCCCCGTCGTTGCGGTGAACCGCCAGCCGACCCCCATCGGGCCGGGGTCCACCCGCATCCGGGTCAGTGGCATGACAGCCCCATGACCGGCCATGTCGGTGAGGACCGCCCAGGTCCGCATCGTCGGCGCAGCGACGCGCCGCACCACCTGGACCGAGGCCATCCTCAGATCCACTCGGGCCGGTGCGGGGCCGCCTCGTCCTGCTCGGAGGCCGCGCTGGCCGGCTCGGAGGCCGCGCCAGCCGGCTCGGTCTGCTCGGGTGCGGCGGATGTCGGCTCGGTCTGCTCGGCTGGGAGGTCAGCCTCGACTGCGGCTGCGCGTGCGGCTCCGGGCTCGGGCGCCGTGAAGATCCCCTCCTCGTGGACGACCGACCACTCTGCACCGGTCGCGGCGAGCCGGTCGCGCTCGGTGCGGAGCCGCTCGAGCTCGTCGCGGAGCCGGTCGACGAGATCGTCGACCTGGTCCATCCGATACCCACGGACCCCGACGTCGAAGCGCACCGCGGCGATATCGGCGTCGGTGAGCGGGCGGTCATCGGGCAGGGTCTGATGCGCCAGGGAGGAGGTCGCCTCCCCCATCGTCCCGTCGACGCGGCCGACGACGAGGGCGACCGCGGCCGCCGCGGCAACGGCAGCACAGAGGACGAAGAACCACATCACGCGGACGATGGTGCCACACCAGGCCGTGCGAACCGGCGTGACCTGCCCGGCCGGCCGTCAGCCCGCGTTGTGGTTCGGCGGCGTGCCGTGCCCGGTTGTGGCCAGGGCGACGGCTTCCTCCGGGTCGTCGGTCAACGAGAGCAGGTCGACGTCGCCGGGCGAGATCGTCCCCTCCGTGACCGCCGAGCTGCGCAGCCAGTCGAGCAGGCCGCCCCAATAGTCCCGGCCGACCAGGACGATCGGGAACTCGGTCACCTTGCGGGTCTGGACGAGGACGAGCGCCTCGAAGAGCTCGTCGAAGGTGCCGAAGCCACCGGGGAGGACGACGAAGCCGTGGGCGTACTTGACGAACATCGTCTTGCGGGCGAAGAAGTACCGGAAGTGCACACCGAGGCTGAGGTAGTCGTTCATCCCCTGCTCGAAGGGCAGCTCGATGCCCAGGCCCACCGACGTGCCTCCGGCCTCGAAGGCGCCCTTGTTGACCGCCTCCATCGCGCCGGGACCGCCTCCGGTGATGACGGCGTAGCCCGCCCTCGCCAGACCGGCGCCGATCTGCTCCCCGATGGCGTAGAACGGGTCGTCCTTCGCGGTCCGCGCCGAGCCGAAAACCGAGACCGCCAGCCCCAGCTCGGCGAGCGCGCCGAACCCCTCGACGAACTCGCTCTGGATCCGCATGACCCGCCAGGGGTCGGCGTGCAGCCAGTCGGCGGACTGCCAATGGTCCAGGAGCCGCTGGTCGGTGGTCTCGGCAGGGACATCCTTGCCGCGCAGGGTCACCGGCCCTTTGAGGTAGGTCCCGTGTGTGGTCCAGTTCACGCGGCCCAGGCTACGTCAGCCGCGGTGGCCTCCGGCGCACAACTGGCCGAACAGGGGTGGAGCGGCGGGCGTCGGACCTATGCCGAGCCGAACGGTGTGCCGAGCCGAGTGGTATGCCGGTCCGCGCACGATCTCGGGGCCAGTGAGCAGGTCGTGGGCCGATCAGCCGAGCCAGCGGAGCAGCGCCGCCTCACACTTCTCGTACTGCCACACGGGGCACTGCTCGTCGTCCATGTGGGCCAGGTTCGGATCGCCCGGACCGAAGTTGACGGCCGGCACGCCCATCGCCGAGAAGCGAGCGACATCGGTCCAGCCCTGCTTGGCCACGACCTCCAGCCCGAGGGCGGCAACGAAGGCCTGCGCGGCCGGAAGGTGCAGACCGGGGCGTGCCCCGGCCGCATTGTCGACGACGGCAATGTCGAAGCCGTCGAAGACGCTGCGGACATGCGCCTCGGCCTCCTCCTCCGACACCGAGGGCGCGTACCGGTAGTTGACCGTGACGACGCACCGGTCGGGGATGACATTGGTCGCTGTGCCGCCCGAGATGAGCACGGCGTTGAGGGCCTCGCGGTACTCCAGGGCGTCGACGACCCGGGTCTGCGGCTGGTAGGCGGCGAGCCGGCGCAGCACCTCCGCCGCGTCATGGATGGCGTTGTGCCCCTTCCACGGGCGGGCGGAGTGAGCCGCGACGCCCTTGAGGGTCACCTCGGCGCGCAGTGTGCCCTTGCAGCCGCCCTCGACCTGCGCGTCGGTCGGCTCGAGGAGCACCGCGAAGGCGGCGTCGGCGATGAGCTCCGGTCGCTGCTGCTGCACGTGGAGCAGCCCGTTGAACCGGCTGTCGATCTCCTCCGCCTCGTAGCAGACGAAGGTGATATCCCGGGTCGGCTCGGGCAGAAGCCGGGCGACCCGCAGGAGGACCGCGACCCCACCCTTCATGTCGACCGTCCCGCGACCCCACAAGGTGTCGACGCCGCCGCTGGTCACCCGACGTGTGGGCAGGTTCGCCGGGTCGACGGTCAACGGGACGGTGTCGAGATGGCCGGCGAGGACGACCCGCTCAGGTCGTCCGAGCTCGGTCCGGGCCACGACGGTGTTGCCGAGGCGGGTGACGTGCAGGTGGGCCAGCCCGCTCAGGGCAGCCTCCACGGCGTCGGCGAGCGCCGCCTCCCCCAGGCTCACCGACTCGATATCGCAGATGGCAGCGGTGAGCGAGACCACATCCTGGCTCAGGTCGACCTTGGCGGGCATGGTCGTCACCCTACCGATCCGCGGTGGTCGCCTAGGCTGGCCCGTATGACGACCGAGCCGTCCGACACGACGACGACCCGATGGGCCCGTGGGCTCGGCCTGGTGACCCGGACCTTCGCCGGCCAGGTCCTCGACGCGTGGTTCCCCGACCCGCAGCTGGGCGGCGACTATGACGACCAGGAACCCTTCCCCGCGCAGCTGCAGGCCCTGGAGGCCGTCGACGCCGCACGCGAGGTGCGCGTCCACTGCACCGGCATCGGCATCGACCTCGACGCCGCCCCCACGAACACCGTCGATGCCTACCTGCGGCTGCACCTGCTGAGCCACCGGCTCGTCCAACCGAACTCGATCTCGCTCGAGGGCATCTTCGCCGTGCTCCCCAATGTCGTGTGGACCAACTACGGGCCGTGCGCGGTTGAAGGCTTCGAGCTGACCCGGGCGCGGCTGCGGGCCCGCGGGCCGGTCACCGTGTACGGCGTGGACAAGTTCCCCCGGATGGTCGACTATGTCGTCCCCACCGGGGTCCGGATCGCCGACGCCGACCGGGTCCGGCTCGGCGCCCATCTCGCCACGGGGACAACCGTCATGCACGAGGGCTTCGTCAACTTCAACGCCGGGACGCTCGGGGCCTCGATGGTCGAGGGCCGGATCAGCCAGGGCGTCGTCGTCGGCGACGGTTCGGACATCGGGGGCGGGGCGTCGACGATGGGCACCCTCTCCGGCGGAGGCACGCAGCGGGTGTCGATCGGCAAGCGCTGTCTGCTCGGCGCGGAGTCTGGCCTGGGCATTGCGCTCGGCGACGACTGTGTCGTCGAGGCGGGCCTGTACCTCACCGCCGGGACGAAGGTCAGCCTCCCGGACGGCACCGTGGCGAAGGCGCGTGAGCTGTCCGGTCAGTCCAACCTGCTCTTCATCCGCAACTCGGTGACCGGGGCGGTCGAGGCCCGGCCGCGCGACGGGCACGGGATCGTCCTCAACACCGCCCTGCACGCCAACGACTGAAGGACCCACGCTGAGCCCCGAGCCGCCCCGGCCCGCGTCGACCTCGCCCGTGCCCCGCTCCGTCTCGGACTCGGCCCGAGCGACAGTGCACCGGCGTCGCCGACGACTGCGCGCCGCCGGCGCCGTCGTCGCCTTGGCTGCGCTCTTCGCCGGCGCCTTTTTCGCCGTGACCAGATGGCTTGGGGGCGTCGCCGCCACGAGCGAGTGCATCGCGACGGCCGCTGGGACGAGCTTCAGTCTCGAGGTGGACCAGACCGGCAATGCCGCCCTCATCGCGGCGATCGCCCACAAGCGCGGGCTGCCGGCCCGAGCCGTGACGATCGCCCTCGCCACCGCGCTGCAGGAGTCGAAGCTGCGCAATATCGCCCACGGCGACCTCGACTCGGTGGGTCTGTTCCAGCAGCGCCCGAGCCAAGGCTGGGGCACCGAGGCGCAGATCCTCGACCCGGTGTACGCGACGAACGCCTTCTTCGACGCCCTGGTGAAGGTCAAGGGCTACGAGACGATGGATATCGCCGCCGCCGCTCAGCGCGTGCAGCGCAGCGGCTTCCCGACGGCATACGCGAAGCACGAAGGCATCGCCCGGGTGTTCGCCTCGGCCCTGAGCGGGGAGACCCCACGCGGCATCGTCTGCCGCCTGGGGGACCCGTCGGCCCCGTCCGCCCCCACCACCGCCGCGGCCGAGCTGACCCGGCTCTCCGGTGAGCGCGGCATCCTCCAGGACGGCGGCCTGGCCGTCTCGACCGACAGCGCCCGCACCGCCTGGGCGGTCGCCGGGTGGGCGGTAGGTCGGGCCGAGCTCAACGCAGTCACGTCGGTCCAGGTCGGTGACCGCGTCTGGACCCGCGGCAGCGATGACGCGGCGACCACCTGGGCCAGCGCCGACCAGCCGATCGGGGCGACCCAGGTGCGGGTCAGCTTCGCGCGCTGATCGGCACGTAGTCGCGGGTCGGCGGACCGACATACACCTGCCGCGGGCGGCCGATCTTGGTCTCCGGGTCGGAGATCATCTCGCGCCACTGGGCGATCCAGCCGGGTAGGCGACCCAAGGCGAAGAGCACGGTGAACATCTTCGTCGGGAAGCCCATCGCCTTGTAGATCAGGCCGGTGTAGAAGTCGACATTGGGGTACAGCCGCCGCTCGACGAAGTAGTCGTCACCGAGCGCGATGGCCTCGAGCTCCTGGGCGATCTGGAGCAACGGGTCGGTGACGCCGAGCTTCTCCAGGACGTCGTCGGCCGCCTTCTTCACCAGGGTGGCCCGCGGGTCGTAGTTCTTGTAGACCCGGTGGCCGAAACCCATGAGCCGGGACCCCGGTTCCTTGTTCTTCACCCGGAGCATGAAGTCCGCGGGCTTCTCCCCCGAGGCATGCAGCCGGCCCAGCATCTCCAGCACGGACTGGTTCGCTCCGCCGTGGAGCGGACCGAAGAGCGCGTTGATGCCGGCCGAGACCGACGCGAAGAGATTGGCGTGCGAGCTGCCGACGAGCCGGACGGTCGAGGTCGAGCAGTTCTGCTCGTGGTCGGCGTGGAGGAGCAGAAGCATGTCGAGCGCTTTGACGACCACGGGGTCGACCTCGTAGGGCTCGGCCGGGAAGCCGAAGGTCATCCGGAGGAAGTTCTCGGTCAGCCCCAGCGAGTTGTCCGGGTAGAGGAAGGGCTGACCGACGCTCTTCTTGTGGGCGTAGGCCGCGATGGTCGGCAGCTTGGCCAGCAGCCGGACCGTCGAGATCTCCACCTGCTGCGGGTCGAAGGGGTCGAGGCTGTCCTGGTAGAAGGTCGACAGGGCAGAGACCGCCGAGGACAGGACCGGCATCGGGTGGGCGTCCCGGGGGAAGCCCTGGAAGAACGCCTTGAGGTCCTCGTGGAGCATCGTGTGGTGCCGGATGCTCGTCTCGAAGGCGGCCAGCTCGGACGCGGTCGGCAGGGCCCCGTAGATCAGCAGGTAGCTGGTCTCGAGGAAGGTCGACTGCCCGGCCAGCTGCTCGATCGGGTAGCCCCGGTAGCGGAGGATCCCCTCGTCCCCGTCGATGAAGGTGATGGCGCTCTTGCAGGCCGCTGTGTTGACGAACCCGGCGTCGTAGGTGACCGCCCCGCTGTCCTTGAGCAGGGTCGAGATGTTGTACCCGTCGGTCCCCTGAGAGGCGGCGACCACAGGCAGGGTGAGGTCTTTGCCACCGGTGCTCAGTACGACGTCGCTGGCCGACATAGTCATCGCTGTGCCTCCTTCGACCGGCATCCTCGCCGGTAGTGGGACGTTACCTCACGGCCTTCCGGGCATGGATGACGGACCACGACCCGGTCACCCCAGTCGCTCGGCGGCGCGTGCGATGCGCTCGTCGGACGCAGTCAGCGCCATCCGGATATGGCGGCGCCCGGCGTCCCCGTAGAAGGACCCCGGGGCGACGAGAATCCCCCGGTCGGCGAGCCACCGGGTCGTCTCCCAACAGGGTGCCTGGGCCCCGTCGACGTCGGCCGTCCGGGTGGCCCAGAGGTAGAGCCCGGCCTCGGAGCGGTCCACCCGCAGACCCGCGCGGGCGAGGGCGGGAAGGAGGATCTCGCGCCGGCGCCGATAGCGTTCTCGCTGGTCAGCGACGTGCGCGTCATCACCCAGCGCCACCGTGAGGACCGCCTGGACCGGGCCGGGAACCATCATCCCGGCGTGCTTGCGGACCTCGAGGAGCTGCCCGACAAGGCTCTCGTCGCCGGCGACGAAGGCGGCTCGATAGCCCGCGAGGGAGGACTGCTTGCTCAACGAGTAGACGGCGAGCAGGCCCTCGTGGCTGCCCCCACAGACCTGCGGATGGAGGATGCTCGGCGTCGCGACGAGGCCCTCGCGCTGCTCCTGCGGACGCCAGTCCAGCTCGGCGTAACATTCGTCACTCGCGACGACGACCCCATGGGAGCGAGCCCACTCAACGACCGCGCGCAGCTGCGCCAGGCCGAGCACCGCACCGGTCGGGTTGCTCGGCGAGTTGACCCAGACCAGGGCCGGGATCTCCCGCGGACGGGTCGGCAGGTCGTCGAGGTCGACGACGACCGGAGTGGCTCGGGCCAGCCGCGCACCGACGTCATACGTCGGGTAGGCGACGGCGGGGAGGCCGACAAGGTCACCTCGCCCCAGCCCGAGCAGGGTTGGCAGCCAGGCGACGAGCTCCTTGCTCCCGATCGTGGGGATGACCCCCTCGGGGCGCAGCCCCGGCACCGCGCGACGGCGGGCGAACCACCCGCACACCGCCTCGCGCAGCGCCGGCGTGCCGACCGTTGTCGGGTAGCCAGGAGCGTCACTGGCCGCGGCCAGGGCACGCTGAAGCAGGTCCGGCGTCGGGTCGACGGGCGTGCCGACGGAGAGGTCGACGATGCCGCCGGGATGCCGACGGGCGAGGTCGGCATACGGCCGCAGGGTGTCCCAGGGAAAGTCGGGCAGGGTGAGGGGCGCGCTCACGGCGCCCGGCTCAGTCCTGGTTCTGCGGAGGAAGCGCCTCGATGAAGGGGTGGTCCTTCGGCAGGACGCCCATCTTCGCCGCGCCGCCAGGGCTGCCGAGGTCGTCGAAGAAGTGGACGTTGACGTCGTAGTACTCGGACCACTGTTCGGGCGTGTCGTCCTCGTAGAAGATCGCCTCGGTCGGGCAGACCGGCTCGCACGCGCCGCAGTCCACGCACTCGTCCGGGTGGATGTAGAGCGTCCGCGGACCCTCGTAGATGCAGTCGACAGGGCACTCCTCGATGCAGGCCTTGTCCTTGATGTCGACGCACGGCTGGGCGATGACATACGTCATGACGGCGAACTCCTCCGTTGGTGGGTGGTGAACCAGAACTAGTATGCCGAGTCGGGAAGCTGTGGCGCGAGGAGGGATCGCCGTCGTGGACGGTGTAGTGCGGCTCGGGCGCCGAGTGATGGCTCACCGCCGGCTCGAGGTCGGGACGACCGAGGTCGTCGGCACAGTCGTGGCGGTCGGCCGAGCGGACCTGACCCTGCGGACCGCGGACGGGACGCGGGTGACCGTTCCCATCGGCGACCTGGTCCGCCTGCACGCCGTTCCGCCGCGCCGGACCGGCCGGGGACCGGCCCACCTCGCGGTGTCGATGGACGACCTCGCGCGGGTCACTGCAGACGGATGGCGGGCCGGTGACGAGGCTGCGCTCGGCGACTGGCTGCTCCGCGCTGCGGACGGGGTGACCGGTCGGGCCAACTCGGCCCTCGTCGTCGGCGACCCGGGACGTCCACTCGAGGCCGCCCTTCCCGCCGTCACGGACTGGTATGCCGCCCGCGGGCTCCCGGCCATGCTCCAGGTCTGCCATGGCGCGGGCGAGCCGGTGCACGCACACGCTGCCGGAGCGGCGGCCCTGGCCGCCGGGATGCGACCGGGGATGGCGGTGCTCGTCATGGTCGCCGACCTTCAGTCCGTGAGCGACATGGCCCGGGCGGGGGCACCGGCCGCGGCACCGGCCGCGGCACCAGCCAGCGCACCCCGAGCCGCCGGCAGGCGCAGCCCCCTGGCCTCGGTCTCCGTCTCCGCCGCGCCGGACGAGGCCTGGGTGCAGGCCTACCTGGGGTCGAAGGGGGTGAGCCCCCGGCAGCTCACCGCGGTCCGTGGGTTGCTCGAGTCGGCGCCGCGCCAGGTCTTCGCCAGCTGTCGAGACGACGCCGGTCAGGTCGTCGCGGTCGGCAGGCTCGCCGTCTCCCCCGGCTGGGCCGGCCTCTTCGGACTGTGGACCGACCCCGCGCTGCGCCGAACCGGTGTCGGGACCTCGGTGGTGGCGGCTCTCCTCGACGGCGTGGACCGGCATACTCCGGCGCTCTACCTCCAGGTCCAAGACGACAACGCGCCGGCGATCGCGATGTACCGCGGGCTCGGTTTCGTCGACCACCACCGGTACACCTTCCTCGTCGGCTCTCGCCCCTGACAGCTGAGGTTTCCCTCACCTCGACCGTCACGACCGC
>ERZ795047.2259-NODE-2259-length-18667-cov-9.926768_pt1 | contig 18667 bp, 13 predicted proteins | sample MGYA00375131_ERZ795047 | MGnify/ENA primary metagenome ERZ795047 (study PRJEB30176, sample SAMN05720228) | activated sludge metagenome | isolation source: Anaerobic digester | place: Japan | collected 2015-05-20 ...
CCAACACGCTCGACTTCTCCGCTACGCCGAATCTCTTCACAGGCACCGAGAACACCTCGGTCAAAAGCTACTTCACCGGCACGCTCACGCCTTACGGCGACACCTATCTGCTCGGCAACACCGGCATCGATGTCGGCGACGGTGCATACGGCTTTGTAATCACCAACTTGACCGACGGCGCGGGCGGCACGCCGCGCCGCGTGCTGATCCGCGGCAAGGGCGTGGTGGATACGCGCAACAGCGCCGCCCACTCCGGCGGCACGCGCGTGGAAAACGGCGGCAAGATCGTGATCATGGGCGACCGCGGCTTCGGCACCGTGCCCGCAGTCTTTGATCCATCGAACGTCGTATTCGACAGCGGCGTCTTCCGCACAGAAACTCAATTCGTCACGCTGGCGCCGACGCGCGGTATCGCCTTCAACGGCACCTGCCGCATCCATGCTTCAGGTGGTCTGCCGGCGCAGTTGATGATCCCCGGCGACATTACGGGCAACGCCACCCTGCGCATGACGGACATGGGCTGGGTCACGTTTGCCGGCACCAACAACAGTTACCAAGGGCGCGTGCAGCTTGAAGGATCGTGGGGCGCGATGATGATCGGCAACGGCACGAACTTCTCGTGGGCCTCCACCGGCGGCATCGTGGGCACGGGATCGCGCGGCTGGCTCTATCTGAACAACGGCGCCGAGGACACTTTCGTGGATACCTTCTCGGGCAAGGGCATCATGACTAAGAAGGGGCTCGGCACAATAACGCTGGCCACCGCCAACACCCATGCCTACCTGCCCACCAACACGGTGATCGAGGCCGGCACGCTACGATACGGCGTCGCCGACGCGCTGCCGTACGGCGCAGGCTACGGTGTCGTCGATCTAGGGGGGAGCGCAGCGCTGGACATCAACGGCCGGGCGGGAACGTTCAACGGACTGACCGGCAGCGGTCGCGTAATCAACTCGGTCGGCACGGCGCAGGAGGTGCAGGTGGGCTGCGACACGCTGGACTCGATCTTCAGCGGCAGTCTGGCATCATCCCTCACGCTCACCAAGATCGGCACGGGGCGCTTCACGCTGAACCATGCCTATCCGACACCCGAGCCGGTGACGGTTGCGGCCGGCACGCTCGCGCTGGATGTCGGCACGGCATTGACCAACGGCGTGACGATCGCGCAGAACGCGACCGTTGAGGCGTTGGGTTATCAGGGACTGCGCGGCGAGTATTATGACAACGCCTTCACCGGCACCACCGGCGGCACTTGGCCGACGCTGGGCACTACGCCGGAGGCGGTGGACGCGGTTCTGGCGGGGCTCTCTCCGGCGTTGATCGCCGGATCGGGTAGCTTCGGCGAGACGTTTGATTCGGGTACCAGCGGCGAGTACTTCCCCGGCAAATATAGCGGCTCGGTCGACAAATTCGCGGTACGCTGGACCGGCCAGTTCTTGGCGGAGCAAGCCGGCACCTACACCTTCCGGGTTTTTGCCGATGACGGCTGCCTGATCTTTTTGGACGGACAACTCGTCGTGAACAACCGGACCGGCAGCGGCTGGGCCACAGGTTCCGTCTCGCTGACACAAGGCTGGCACGACATCATCGTTTTCTTCTATGAAAATGGCGGTTTGCAAGTGGTGCGCCTCCACATGACGCCGCCCGGCGGAACCGAGGTCGCGTTGTCGCAACGTCTGCTGCGTGCATACCCCACGAGGATCGTGGGTGTTGACGGCACGGCTGGCGGCAATCTGGGCGCCGAGGCCTTCGCGCACCTGATTGTGGATCAAGCGGAAGACACCACCCTCGGCGCGTTCAGCGGCGCGGCCGCGACGGACGCCGTGATCGAAAAGCAGGGTGTCGGCGTCATCACGCTGCAGCGGACCAGTAGCTTTATCGGGACCACGCGCATTGAGCAGGGCGGCATCACGCTCGCGCCGGGCGTGTCGCACACAGGGGCCTTCGATGTCGTGGCCGGGACGCTCACGGCGAGCGGCGGCACGGCGGCGGCCCCGGTGTTGATCGGCGCGCTGGATGTCGCGGCGGCCGGCGACGTGACACTCGCGGGGCGCACCCGCCTGTACATCGACCAGACGACGGAAGGCGCGTTCGCGGGCACGCTGACCGGCGGCACGACCGACAGCGTGATCGCCAAGGACGGCGACGCAACGTTGACAATCGCCACAGACTTGAGCGCGTATCCCGGCGATTGGGCCGTGTATGATGGCGAACTGGTCATTGACGGACTGTCAGGGGGATGCCTCGCACCGGATGCCGCCGTGGAGACACGCGCGGGCGGCACATTGGTATTCCGTAGCCCGACGAATCTCGTATTCAACGGCGCGATCAGCGGCGACGGCGTGGTGCGCAACGAGGGGCCCGGCACGCTGACGTTGACGGGCGCGGTCTCGTGCGGCATTCAGGTCGCCGCCGGACAGACCGTGATCCTCGACGGCGCAGCGGTCGAGGGCACAGTGACGATGGCAGGGGAAATCCACAATGAAGGTACGCTGGTCTTCAACACGCCCGGGACGTTCCGCTTGCGTGCGCCGATCTCCGGCGGCGGCGCGGTGCATGTTGGCACGGGCGCATCTTTGCTGGTTGACGGCGGAGGCCTTACCGACAGCCAGAGCCTGCTGCTCGAAGGCGGTACACTGCTGCTCAACAACGGCGGCGCTCTGGGTTTCGACGACACGATGTGGGTGACCACCGGCGTGACGCGCTTTGTGGATGATGGCCAAGGTGGTACGATCCTGGAGCTGACGCCGAACGTCGCCAACAAACGCGGCGCGGCTTACTACCGCGAGCAAGTGGTCGCCACCGAGCCGTGGGTCATCGACCTCACGTTCCGCAAGGGGGTTTCCACCACCAGTCCGGGCGACGGCTTCGGCGTCTTTTTCCAGAACGACCCGCGCGGTACGAATGCACTGCCGACCGGCGGATGGTGGCAAATCGTCTCCCCTTACTCGCCCAGCTTCGGTTTCCAGTACTACCTGATGCCGGGGGATTGTTATCTGGCATGGATTACGAACGGAGTCAGAGCCACCTGGGTTGATAACGCGCTCTTCAGCCAAAACCAAGGAGCGTTCAACGCGCGCATGACCTTTGATGGCACGACAATGGTCATCGACATGCAGCAAGGCGTAAACGTCTACAGCATGACCAACGAAAATGCCGGTGCGAAACTTGCTGAGCTGGGCACACCGGCTTGGCTGGGGATCGTCGGTGGTACGGGTGGCAACTACGCGCAGCAGTTCATCGACGCCTTCACCTTCTCGTACACCGGTGAAGCGGCGCGGAGCTTCACCAATGCGCTGGAGTTGACCGCAGGTACGGCCTCCACCATTGAACCCGTCTCGCCCTTGGCGGAGGGGTTGCCGCTCATCGTGGGTGACATCACCGTCAACGAGGGCGCTTCGCTCACGCTCCAGCCGGCCGCAGGCACCGATCCTGACTGCGTGTTCCTGCACCTCGGCGATCTGATCATGCGCGGTGACGGCACGTTGGCGGTCGCGCCGGGGAGTGCGGCTGCTATCGTTGGCGACACCTGGACCTTCACGCCGGGATCTGTGCTGACGTTGTCGGGCGCGTTGACCTTGCCGTCGACTGTCATGATTGTCGTCGATGGCCCGATCCCCGCCGGTCGCATGAATCTGGTGGATTTCCGCGGTGCCACGATCGCGAATCTGGACGAGGTGAACTTCGTGCTGGTCGGGGGCGATGCGACAGACCGCGTGAGTCTGCGCGGCGGCTGGCTCTACACAACCGGGTCACAGGGAACATTTATGATGCTCCGGTGATCCGAGCGGTAAGCGGTTAGTGGCAGGGAGCACGAGAGTCGAGTGCGTGTTTTGTGTGCGCGCGGGCGGGAGCGCGGTGCCCCCGCCCGCTCTGTGAAAGGCCGCTCGTGATTCCGATGCGCGTCCGGGCTCGCGGAGCGCCGGGAGGGGCAAGCGTCTGCTTGCCCGCGGACGAGCAGACGCTCGTCCCTCCCCTCCTTTGGTCAAAATAAAAAAATCCGCGCAAATCTGCAGATAAAACCAGAAAGCGCAAGACACGCTGTTGCGGGCGAGGACGCCCGCGCCCGACTCTCTGCTCCCCTTTTCACAGGAAACGCACGAGCTTCGCATGTTCCCACCACCGACCGATTACCTCATTTTGAAGGTTCACTCTTGCCGATACTCCGTCCGCATGTCACAATAAGCCCCGTTCAGAACCTGAAGAAAACGTGTGCTCGCTAATCGTCCGGTGTCGTGCCGATTGCCGTTTGGCGGGGTGGTATATGCAAGGAGTCAGGCCATGGAACTACTAGGGTTGATGATCGGGCTGGGAATCGTCGCGATCCTGCTTGTGATTCCGGTGATCCTGCTCGTCCGCGTTGCGGGCCTGTGTCGCGGCATGAGGGAGTTGCAACAGCAGCTCATCCGGCTGGAGGAACGCCTAGTCGAGCCCGCGAAGCCCGACGCGCCGGTCGCAGTTGCACCGGAGTCCGCACCGGTCGCCGCCGCATCTGTCAGCGATGCAGGGCCGGAACCCGCACCTGCTTCCGTTCCCGCCGCTGCGCCGCCGCCCATGCCTGAACAGCCATGCGCGGAGCCTGTTCTTTCGGTCGACGCTGCACCTGCGCCCGCGCCATATGCGCCGAATGCGGTCGAGCGTGCCTTGGCCTGAATATGGAGTTGGTTCATCATCGGCGAGGAGTACCGCAAGCCCGGCGAGTCATGGGAGTACGCGGCGGCGACTCACTGGCTGCTGCGGACGGGCATTCTGATCGAGCTCGCAGGCGTCGCCTTCTTCCTCAAGTACTCGATCGAGAAAGGCTTGATGGGGCCGCTCGGGCGCGTGGCACTAAGCTTGGCAGCCGGCGTAACGTTGATCGTGCTGGGCGTACGCCTGCTCTTCAAACGCTACCACCTGCTGGGCCAAGGTCTCGCCGGTGCAGGCTTCGTGATGCTCTATTTCGCCTTCTATGCGGCCTCGGTCCTCTACCACCTGATGCCCCTGTCTGCGGCCTTCGGCCTGATGGCCTGCGTGACCGCCGCAGCCGGTACCCTTGCGGTACTTTATCGATCACTCAGCATTGCCTTGCTCGGCGTAGTCGGTGGCTACGCTACGCCGCTGATGATGGGCGGTTCCTCGGCAAATCCGCTCTTCTTCTATGCCTACGTGTTGACGCTGGGCGTCGGCGTACTCGGCATCTCGTGGGTGCGCCGCTGGCCGATACTGAACGGACTCGGCATGCTGGCGGCTTACGGGTTGTCGTTCCTCTTCTGCTCACAACACACGACGGCCGACCAGCTTTTCAACGATCTGCTCTTCACCTCGGGCGTACACCTGCTCTATCTGCTCTCGGTGATCGTGCTGCACCTGCGCGCGCAACTCAAGACCGGCGCGTTCGAGTGGACCGCACTCAGCCTCAATGCCGCGATCTATTGGACGTGGGCTTTCCTGCTTTTCAAACCGGTTTACGGACGCGAGGGGGCGGGACTGGTCGCGCTCACCGTGGCTGCAGTCTACGTGGCGTTGGTTTACGTCTGTATCCGTCGTGCCGTACTGGATCGCGCAGCGCTCATGCTCTTTGCCGCGTTTGCAGCGGTCTTCCTAGCCATGAGCCCGGTCTTCATGCTGACAGCGCAGTGGCTGACCTTCGCTTGGTGCCTGCAAGCACTGGCCATGCTCTGGATCGCGCAGCGCGCCGGCCAGCCCCTTCTCGCCAAGGCAGCTATCGCGCTCTTCGCGCTGGCCAGTGCGCGCGGAATGTTTGTCGATCTCGACCGCTTTTATGACAAGTCATGTCCTGAGGACTTGACCGGCGTTGCCTTCTGGAAGGCGGCGGGATTGCGCGCGTTGCTCTGCGGCGTGCTCCCCGTCACACTGACCGCAGCGTGGCGTCTGGTGCGCACGCACCGGCACGCCGCCAAGATATTGGGACTGGTGCTGTTGCAAGTGTGGTTGCTACTCACGCTGGAGACCAGCTTGCTGGCGCGCGTGTTCGCACCGGAATTCCATGACGACGCCGTGACGCTGGTCTGGACCCTCTTCGCCTTCGCGCTGCTGTTCTCCGGTATTCGCCTGCGCGGGCGCTGGCTGCGCTGGTGCGGATTGGCGCTTTTCGCGCTGGCCGTAATCAAGCTGTTGTTCTCCGATCTCAATGAATTGGCCACGCTCTACCGGATCATCGCCTTTATCTCCACCGGTGTGCTGCTGGTGCTGGGATCATTCGTGTATTTGACCTACAAACCCCTGTTCGAGACGGATGAACACGCCGATGCCGACAGGTAGGAGAGACTGTTTATGCGTATGCTGTTCTATGCAGGTGGATGTTGGTGCGCAGCCGCGCTGAGTCTGGCCGCTGCGGATGGTGCGCGGGTGACGCGCGTGATCCAAGGCGAGGCCACCGCCACTGCGGTTGTCGCCGTACCGTTGGACAATCATGTGTTCGCCCACACGCAGCCGCAGTGGGCTGATCTGCGCGTGACCGAGGTCGGTGGACGCGACATCCCGCGTGTGATCGAGCCCGAGCGCGATTACCGTTTCGAGGAGAGTCATACCGAACGGCGAGCGGTTCTCAAAAATATCCAGCAACTCCCCGACGGTGGACTCGCCGTCGTGTGCGAGCTGGAAGGCACCAACGCGCTCACGCTCACGCGCCTGACAGTGCGCACGCCGCTACGCGATTACGAACAGAGCGTGACGGTCTCGACCCAGAGCGCGGACGGTACTTGGACACCGTTGCGCGCCGCAGAACCATTGTTCGATTACAGCCGCTACGCCGACGTGAAGAAAGAGAGCGTCACGCTGCCGAATCTCACCAACCGGCTCTTCAAACTGGAAATCGCCCGTGCCGACGACACGGTGTTCTCGACCTACGCCTCGATGACCGAAGAGCGTGACGCTGCGGAAACCCGGCAACGCACTTTCAAACGCTACAGCGTGGAACAGCGGCCGTTCCGCATCGACGCCGTACTCTTCCGCGACACCCGACAGGTGGCGGTGGCAGGAAAGCTACGCACCGAGCGAGTGGCCGTGCCGTCGTTCACGGTCGAGGAGCAGAGCGACCGCAAACAAACGGTAGTGACGATCGAGACCGCACAGTGGCCGCTGACCGGTCTCGTGCTGTTGCCCGAACAACAGAATTTCGACCGTAGCATCACCGTAGCATGCGAGGCGCCAGGCGGGTGGCGCTTGCTGACCTCCGGGCGTTTGACACGCGTACGCTTACCGAACACCGCGCCGGTCGAGCAATGCGAAATCACGTTACCCGAGACACGCGCAGCGCGGTTGCGGGTGGTGATCGCAAATCACGACAACCCGCCGCTGACCTTCGCGCCGAACAGCGTGCTTGCGTTGCGTCAGGCGTATCGCGCACTCTTCATCGCCGAGCCGGGCGTGCGCTACGCGCTGACTTACGGCGCACCCGAAGCGGTGACGGCACCGGTTTACGAACAGAGCGTACTGAACTATCTGCGCGGCGGGCGCAAGGCGGAGGTCTGGTCGCTCGTCGCCGCGCCCGACGGCGGAATCCATGTTGGTTTCGCCGTATGCGTGCGCCGGTTCTTCGTCCGGCACGGCCTGCTACTCGTCTCGCTAGCCGTGATGGTCGCGCTGGGGCTTCTCATCCTACGCGCCGTGCGCCGCCTGCCGCCACCCCCCGATAGCGGAGACTCGCCATAAAAGACCTCATAAATCGACAGTTCTGATATTATTACAATAGACTTCTTTGGGGCTATTGGGTATTATTTATTTGCCAATGGACTTAATGAGGGCTATTAATGAGGACTTATTCGAGGACAGATGATTTGGAGATTGCGCTCGGTCAGCACCTGCGAAGCCTTCGCTTACGCCAGAACATCAGCCAGCGCGAGTTGGCAGAGCGGGCCTCGGTGGCGCTGAATGTGGTTAAAAAGCTGGAGGGCGGGAAAGGCGCAACGGTCACGTCTCTGATCAAGGTGTTGCGAGCTTTGGGCCGGGAAGACTGGCTCAATGCGCTGGCACCGAGGGTTTCCGTGAGCCCCTTGCAAATGCTGAAAAATAAGAAGCCCGTCCGACAGCGGGCATCCCCGTCGAAGGAGGCGCCGCGTGTATAAACCCGTTGAAGCAATCGAAGTTCGGATATGGGGCCAGAAAGTCGGCGCGGTGGCGCTGGATCCAAATCTGCGTTTTTATGTGTTTGAATACGAGCCGAACTTCGTGAAGACGGGCATCGAGCTTGCGCCGCTGACCATGCCGCTCGCCAAAGCCTCGGAACCGTTCGTGTTCACGGATTTGCCGGAACAGACCTACAAGCGGTTGCCGGCGCTTCTGGCCGATGCTCTGCCTGATGATTTCGGCAACACACTGATCAACGGGTGGATGGCCGCGCAGGGTGTTGAACGTGATGCTGTCACCGCGCTCGATCGCTTGGCTTACATGGGGGTGCGCAGTATGGGTGCTCTGGAGTTCAAACCGGCCATCGGGCCTGAGGCCAAAGACAGTACGGCGATCGCCCTCGCCGATCTGGTGGAAGGGGCTCGCCGTGCCGTGCGGGGCGATTTGGGTTCGGACGCTTCAGCGCGAGCCGTACTGTCGCAGATCGTGAGCGTGGGCACTTCGGCGGGCGGTGCACGCGCCAAAGCGGTCGTGGCATGGAATCCGAAAACGGAGGAGATCCGTGCCGGGCAGTTCGACGCGGAGGATGGATTCGAGCATTGGTTGCTGAAGTTCGACGGTATGGGCGAGGACAGGGAGCTGGGCGGTTCGCAGGACTACGGGCGCATCGAGTACGCCTACTACAAGATGGCGACAGCCGCCGGCATCAGAATGTCGCCCTGCCGTCTGCTGGAAGAGAACGAGCGCGCCCACTTCATGACGAGACGGTTTGATCGTGACGGCAATCGCAAACACCACATGCAGACTCTCTGCGCCATGGCTCATCTGGACTACAAGCAGAAGGCCAGTCACGACTACAATCAACTTTTCCAGACCATCGACCAGTTAAGGCTCGGTTACGAGGCGAAGGAAGAAGCCTTCCGACGCATGGCCTTTAACGTGATGGCGGCCAACTGCGACGACCATACCAAAAACTTCTCGTTTCTGCTGCGTGAGAACGAGGGATGGACACTCGCCCCGGCATACGATGTAACGCACGCGCATAATCCAAAGGGCGAGTGGACGAGCCAGCATCTCATGTCAGTGAACGGCAGGTTTGCCGACATCACACGCCAAGATCTGCTGGCCGTGGCGGATCGCTTCGGCATCGGCACAGCGGCCAAAGTTCTCAAGCAGATCGGCGATGTACTCATGGCGTGGCCGGATTTTGCCGCAAGCGCCAATGTCTCGCCCAAGGAACGGGACAGAATCAGCAGTCATCACCGAATCCTTTGACACGAACGAGCTTGGAATAACGCCGATGCGTCTAAGTCACGATGGGGCGCTTTCGTTTTAGGTTTATAGACTAACCGATTACGAATTGTCGTTACGCGCGGTATTGGATATTATGAGCGGCTCAACAGACTCACCATGAGGCGAGAAGGAGAAATGCGTCACATGACAATGCGAGGCATGACGGTGGTACTCATCCTGTTTGGTTGCGCCTTGCTGGCGTGGCCGACGCATGCGCGTCTCGGCGATGGCAACTATCAGGTGATCCTGTGGTGCAGTGACAGGGTGGCCCGTAACCGCGACAGCACGCAAGAACTCGCCCGCGCTTGTAATGAATTGGGCGTGACTTCGTTGATGACCGGTCCGACGGAAGACCCCGCGCTGTGGCGTACACTGGGCTTCAATTACTATGTGGAGAATATCGTCAGCCCCGGACTCTGCCTGAAGTTCCGATCATCCGTCACTGACTGGAACGCATTCATCACACAGTGGATGAAGACGCGCAGCCCGGAGGCATTCACGCGCGATTTCTGTCTGTCCGATCCGGCTTGGCGCGCCCGTGCCCGCGCCGCCATGCAACGCGCCGCTACACATCACGCGCCTTGGAGCCCACTGCTATACGACATCCGCGACGAACTCTCCGTCACCGTCTCCGCCAATCCATTCGATTATGATTTCGCTCCGGCCAGTCTCGCCGCCCTGCGACTATGGTTGCAGCAGCGCTACCCTTCGCTGGACGCCCTGAACGCGGCGTGGCTGACACCGTTTGCCGCATGGGAGGAGGTGCGCCCTTTTTCGACCGATGAGATCAAGGCGCGGCTGGCCGGTCGCATTGAGGCCCTGGACCAACAGCCGAATTGGCGCGCCCTGCGCGCCATGCAATACGCGCCACAGCATGTGCGTGCGGAACCCAAACGCTGGCACCTCGCGCCGTGGTGCGACTTCCGCACCTTCATGGATGACACACTCGCCGAGACTTTAGCCGACCTACGCACCGCCGCGCGTGCAGTAGACCCCGTCACGCCAGTCGGCATCGAAGGCACCCAGATGCCCAGTGCTTGGGGCGGGTATGATCTCTGGAAGCTGTCGCGTGTGCTGGACTGGGTAGAGCCCTACGACATCACCGCCGCACGCGCGATCTTTGGATCGTTCATGCGTGGCAAACCGCTATTCGCCACGTACGGTGAAAGTGATCCGGTAGCGGTTTCGCGCCGCCTCTGGCACCTGCTGCTTGAGGGCGACAGCGGCGCAATTCTGTGGTGGAGCGAGGACCTGCTCGAAGGCGACGGCCCCGCGCTGCGGCTCAGTGCCAAAGGACGCGCGTTGACGCCAGTCATACGCGAGATGCACACGCCGTTGGCGCGTCGGCTGTTGCGGGCCGAACGGCTGTACGACCCGATCGCCATCCACTACTCCCACGCCTCGATTCAGCTCGCCTGGCTGTTCGAATCCTTCGAGGACGGTGCGACTTGGCCGCGCCGCTTCTCAAGTTACGAGGCACGCCACAACCGTCATGCCGCATTGCGTACCGACTTGTTGCAAGCCCTACGCGAGGCCGGCTGGTCGCCGCTCTTCGTCTCTTACGAGGAGGTCGCCGCCGGCAAGCTTGAGGCGGATGGTTTTCACACTTGCCTGCTCCCCGACGCCTTCGCGCTTTCCGACCGCGAAGCGCATGCCCTGCGCGACTTCGCGCAGAAACCCGGCAACCGCCTGCTCTACACCGGCGAACCGGGTGTCTTCCACGCCAACGGCACACCGCGCACGCAACCGCTCTTCACCGCAAGCACGCAGACAGTCGCGCAACTCGTCACCGCCCTGCCCCCACCCGCAATCCGCATCACCACGCCCGGTAGCGGTGTTTGCGTCTATCGCTTTCGCGAGGGCTCGTCGCAACTCTTCGCATTGGAGCAGCGGCAGCAGGGACAGCACAGCGACGATGTGACAGCGCACAATTTGCCGACGCAGCGCAACGCCGTGCGCGTGACCTTCGTATACGGCGAGCGCCGTCCGCTCTTCGATCTCCGTACCGGTAAACAGGTCGGAGCAGAAGGCACCGCTGAAATCGATGTGCCTTTCGAGCATCCCGCGATTCTCGGCTTTATCAGCCCCGTTGGGGTTTCAGACTAGGAGAATGACATGACCACAAACAAAAAAAACCAAAAGGGCCACTCAGAATCACTTCCGCAGCGAATGGAACGGCTGATAGGCTCTGTCAAAAAACGCAAGGTGAAGGAGGCGGCGGATCTGGTCTTCGACTCTTGGGAGACGGCAGACAGTGACGAGTCCTACGCATTGTTGACCGAGGCCGTTGAACTTGACCCGCGCAACGTAGACGCCTGGCGGGGACTGATGAACTTCGAGCCGCTTGGCTGTGAAGAGGAAATCGCGTTTCTCCGCCAGTTGGTCGCGTTAGGCGAGAAGAACCTCGGCAAGAAGGTGTTCCAAGAACTCAAGGGGCACTTCTGGGGGTTCCTGGAAACGCGGCCCTACATGCGGGCGCGGGCGCGTCTGGCTCAACGTCTGGTGCAGGCCGGGCGGCTGGAAGAGGCCGTGACCGAGCATGAAGGCATGCTCGAACTCTGCCCGAACGACAACCTTGGCATACGCTACGGGCTTATGGCGCTCTACTTGGCGTTGAACAACCTGGAGGGTGCGAACCGGCTCTTCCGCGAGTACGATGAGCGAGAGTTTTCCGCAACATTCGCCTGGGCCTTTGTGCTTGAGCGTTATCTGGCCGGTGACTCTGACGGCGCCGCCGAAGCGCTTGCGGCCGCGAGGAAGCAGAACCCCTACGCTGAGGCGTACTTCTCCAAAGCCAAAAACCTGCCCAAGAGGATGCCGGGTGCATACAGCACGGGGAGCCAAGAAGAAGCTATGATCGCTTGGGATATCCTCCAGACGGCATGGAAGAAACATAAGGAGGCGCAAGTCTGGGTGATCGGTCAATGTGCGAGGAAAAAAGCGTAGCCCCAAGTTTTGGCTCACCCTACCCCAGCAGCCGACGCAAGCGCATAGCCGAGGCGTCACGTACTTCATCGTATAGGCTGCGCCCGCTGGCATCAATCCCGACCACGGCCTCCAAGCCCTCGATATCCAGTTCCCAGAGCGCTTCGGTGGCACCGAACTCCTCAAGGAAATGCACCTGCGCCACGCGCTTGATGCGTTGCGCGATCAAGGCGGCGGCACCGCCCACCGCCTGCAGGTAGACGCAACCGAACCGCGCACATGCCGCGCGCGTGGCTTCGCCCATGCCGCCCTTGCCGATCACGACACGCACGCCGAACCGCTCGATCACCCGCGCCATGTAGGGTTCTTCGCGTATCGAGGTGGTGGGGCCGGCCGCCACTACGCGCCAACCGCCGCGCCCATCTGACGGTTGCGCAGGATCGGGCGAAAGCGGGACGACCACCGGGCCGCAGTGAAAGAGTGCGCCGTCGCGCAGGTCGGCCGGACACGCGCCGCCTTCGGCCAGATGCTTGTGCAGACGGTCGCGCCCCGTGCAGACGCGACCCGACACGCGCACAGCCTCTCCGGCGCACAACGCACGCACAGCAGTTTCGGTGAAAGGATGGTGAAGCGTGATCATAAGTGAATGTGAAATGAGGGAGTGAATCAGTTGAGCCAGTGGAGCGAACCGTCGGACGATACGCGCAGGCCGCGCCGGCGGCAAGCCCAGCAGAGATAAGCCACAGTGACAAAGTAAGAGGCGGGCAGACGGGTACGCGCAGCGATTTTGACGCCCAGCAGCGTGGTGGTGCCGCCCATGCCCATCGGACCGATGCCCAATGCGTTGGCCTCCTCCAGTACGCGCCGCTCAAGTGCGGCCAACTCAGGTTCAGGCGCGGCATCGTCAAGCGAACGCAACAACTGGCGCTTGGCGACGAGAAACCCTTCGGCGCGGTCGGCACCGATGCAGACGCCCAGCACGCCGGGCGCACAGCCGAAGCCCTGCGTTTGCCAGACCGCGTGCAGCAGGCAACGCCGCACCCCTTCGAGGTCGCGTCCGGCTCCGAGCGTTTCGTCGGGCAGACTGAACTGGCGGCTCATGTTCTCGCTGCCGCCGCCTTTCTGCAGCAGCCAGACTTCGATTCCCGCCGCATGACCTTCGGGGCTCTTGCAAAACCCCTTGCGTACAGGTGTGGCACGGGCATCTTGCCCGTGTTTCATGGGCGGGACGCCCATGCTACGAGGGGTTTTGCAAGAGCCTTCTCCATCCGCCGCCCGTTGCTCGAAGTGGCACACCGGACAACCTTCGGCGACATTGCTGTCGACCGAGCGTCCCGTCAAGGTGTCGATCGTGTTGCGGCGCAGCCAGCCGTTGTGGGTGGCGCGCGCCACCGCGTTGCGCGCGGCTTGTTCGAGCGCGGCGGTATCGGTGCCGGGCGGCACCTCCCAGAAAAAGGTGAGCGTGCCGGTGTCTTGGCAGAGCGGCGTAGATTGTTGGCGCGCAAGCGCGGTGTTCTCCACAAGCGCGCGCAGGATCAGCGCGGCCTGCGAGTCGGGCGACTCCACATCGACAGCGCGGCACAGCGCGGCCTCCGCATCGGCGGGCAGGTCGCTCGTGGTGCGTCGGATCAATTCGGCTAATGTATCAGTCCAGTCCATGGGGGGAGGCTGTAAGGGGTTAAGGGGGTGAGGGGTTAAGAGGGCGTGACCACCCAAGGGTTATCGGGGCCAAGCGCGGCCAGCAGCGGAAGCAGGCAGGTGTCCGGCACACTGAGTGCGCCGAAGCCGCGACCAAGCGCGATGTCGGGTTTGGCCAGACCGTGGTAATCGGAGCCGCCGGTGACCAACAGCCCGAGGCGCTTGGCGAGGCGTAGCAGCGTCACGGTCTGTTCCGGCGTATACTCAGAGTAAATCGCCTCGATGCCGTTGAGGCCGAACGACTGAAGCGTGCGCAAGCCCGCCTCCAGACGCGCGTCGTCATTCTCCCATGTGAAGGGATGCGCGATGACGGCGATGCCGCCGGTCTCGCGGATCATGCTGATGCCCTCTTCCGGGTTGAGGCGGTAGCGGTCGATGTACGCGGGACGCCCCTTGGCGAGATACTTGTCGAACGCCTCCGCCACAGTCGAGACATAGCCGCGCCCGATCAGCGCCCGCGCGATATGGGGGCGTGCGACGACATCCTCGCCGGCGTAAGCGCGAACCTCGTCCAGATTCAGTTCCAAGCCCAGTTCGTTGAGCTTTTCGACAATCCGCTCATTGCGCCAGGCGCGCCCGTCAAGCACCCACCCGAGATTCTTATGTATCGCCGGGTGGTGCGGATCCATGCCGTAACCGAGGATGTGCAGCGAACCAGGGCCACCATCGACATCCACGCTGATTTCAATGCCGGAGATGCCGGTCATGCCGTGCGCACGGCAGGCGGCCAGAAAATCCTCAGTGCCGGCCATCGTATCGTGATCGGTCAGAGCCATCGCATGCAAGCCAGCCCGCCGCCCGAGTTCAACCAAGCGTGCGGGCGTGTCGGAGCCATCCGAGTGCGTGGAATGGATGTGCAGATCGATCATGGTTTAGGCGTGCATGTCATACGTCTTCCGCGCTTGCTCCTCCGTAACATCGGCAAAGAAGGCGGCAATCGCGGTGTCATACTGCGCGGTATGGGCAAAGGCTTTTTTCATCAGAGCGAGGCGCGTGGCAAAGCCCAGCGTACCGCCGTTGGCGGTCAGCTCATCGAGCAGCGCGCTGTAGTCCGCAGGATCGGTCACCGAAGCCACACGCAGGTAGTTCTTGGCCGAGGCGCGCACCATGCAGGGGCCGCCGATATCGATATTCGTGCGCGCCTCTTCCGGGGTCACGCCCTCACGCGCGACCGTCTTCTGGAAGGGATAAAGATTCACCACGACCATATCGATCGCGACCGCATCGGTACGGGCCAAGTCACGCTGGTGATCCGCGTTGTAGGTCTCGCTGAGCAAGCCCAGATAGATCTTGAAGTCGAGGGTTTTGACCAGTCCGCCCTGCATCTCCGGCTGTCCGGTATAGTCCGAGACTGCCACCAAATGTTGCGCGGCGCGTTCAGGGCCGAGCAGTTTCTGCACGGCGGTGTAGGTACCGCCGGTCGAATAGATTTTCACCTCTGGACAGGCGGCGATCAGTCCGGGCACAAACGTCTCCAGGCCACTCTTGTCCGACACACTCATCAACACATGGCGCACGGCCACGCACCCGTCAATCTCTCTCACCACATTCAATGCCATCTCTCTCTCCTAAGAATCGGTTTTACGCAACGGCAATAGAATACGGGGTTGGCGTGTGTTTTGCAACAATCTCTCTTCTTGCATCGCAAGCGGCTTCGCCGTATGCTGTAACTACGTTTCCAAAAGGATTTTTATGCTCTGCACTTTACTCAAAGCCAAACTGCACCACTTGCGCGTCACACAGGCCGACAAGGAGTACGAAGGCAGCCTGACGATCGATGAAGATTTGATGGACGCCGTCGGTATCCTGAATTACGAAAAGCTGCTGGTCGCCAATCTGGAAAACGGCGAACGTTTCGAGACTTACGCGATCAAAGGGCCGCGCGGCAGCGGCGTGGCGTGCCTGAACGGTGCGACCGCCCACAAGGGCACCCTCGGCGACCGCCTGATCGTCATGGTCTGGTGCCAGCTTGACGCGAACGAGTGCGCGGACCACCACCCCAAAATCGTGCGGCTCGACGAACACAACCGCATCGTCGCCTCGGCGGTGTGAGTACACGTGATCGAGGGCGACAGGTACCGACGTCTGGGGGCGACAGGCGGCAAAGAGAAGCCAGATGTGTGGACAGCGTGGACAAGATTCTGAAGCGTCCACCAAGTCCACAGCGTCCACAACGTCCACTAAATCCACCACCGGCAAAACTACTAGGAGAACCGATATGAGCGAGAAAACGATCAAAACTGATTGCCCCTGCACGTGGCCGGGGTGCCCGCGGCACGGAGACTGCAAAGCCTGCAAGGCCTATCACCATGCCCGGGGCGAAAAAACGACCTGCGAGCAAAAGTAGAATGCCCGGTGAAAATACTCCACACATCCGACTGGCATCTCGGCCGCACGCTGTATGGCAGAAAACGCTATGAGGAGTTTGAGGCGTTTCTAGCTTGGCTGACGGAGACGATCCGGGAGCGTGAGATCGACGCGCTGCTGGTGGCGGGGGATGTCTTTGACACCAGTACACCGAGCAACCGCGCCCAGGAACTCTACTACCGCTTTCTGTGCCGGGTGGTTGCCTCGCACTGCCGACATGTTGTCGTTATCGCGGGCAACCATGATTCGCCGTCGTTCCTCAATGCCCCCAAAGAGTTGCTCAAAGCCCTCAATGTCCATGTGGTCGGCAATGCTTCTGACTGCCTGGAAGACGAGGTGCTGGTGCTCCGCAATGCGCAGGACGCGCCGGAACTGATCGTCTGCGCCGTGCCCTATCTCCGCGACCGGGATATCCGCACGGCGGAAGCCGGCGAGAGTGTCGAGGACAAGGAGCGGAAATTGACTGACGGCATCCGCGCACACTACGCCGCCGTCACTGCCCTGGCCGAACAAAAACGCGCGGAGTTCGGGGGCGATATCCCCGTCGTCGGCATGGGGCATCTGTTTACCGCAGGCGGACAAACGGTCGACGGCGATGGCGTGCGCGAACTCTATGTGGGTTCGCTGGCGCATGTGACTGCCCAAAGTTTTCCCGCCAGTTTTGATTATCTGGCGCTCGGCCACCTCCATATCCCGCAAATGGTGAGTAGCACCGAAACCATGCGATATAGCGGCTCTCCCCTGCCTATGGGATTCGGCGAGGCCAAACAGCAGAAGAGTGTGGTGCTGGTCGATTTTTATCCACAGAGGAACGCAGACAAGGCTGACGCCAGAGACCCTTGCAAAACCCCTCGTGGCATGGGCGTCCCGCCCATGAAACACGGGCAAGATGCCCGTGCCACACCTGCACGCAAGGGGGATTGCAAAGGCCTCGATAATCGGCCAAAAGCTCACATCAGCCTAATCGACGCACCGATGTTTCAAAAGCTTGAGCGCGTCAAAGGTGAGTGGGACGACATCGAGCGCCGCATCCTTGAGTTGTCGGCAACGGACGCTTCAAGCTGGCTCGAAGTCGTCTACGAGGGCGAAGAAGTCATCGGTGACCTGCGCGAACGTTTGGAGACTGCGACAGCCGATACCCAAATAGAGATTCTCCGCGTCAAAAACAACCGTATCATCGACCGCGTGCTGGGACGGCTCCACACAGAGGAAACGCTCGATGATCTGACCGTAAACGATGTATTCGAGCGCTGCCTCGCCGCTCACAACGTGCCTGACGAACAGCGGCCCGAGCTACTGCGGACTTATCAAGAAGCGGTCGCGTCGCTCGACGAGGACGACGCGCTTTGATGAAAGACGGGATGCGTTTTTTTTGACATGATTGACATGATTGACATGATTGAGGCGCGGCATTGGAGGGCGAGTGTCCCCACGAGCCGCCTTCCGCCGTGCGGAAGGATAGTTTCTCAGATTTCAGTGCGAAGCACCGGGAGGGGCAAGCGTCTGCTTGCCCGCGGACGAGCAGACGCTCGTCCCTCCCTTCGGCGGCGGTCACGATGCCATCCCATAAAAATCTCTGCGTCTCTGCGTCTCTGCGTTAAAACTTTCAACGCTCAACGCTCAACGCTCAATTTTTATGTCCCGGCTATGCGGAGGGGCTGGCGATGAGGATCCTCCAAATACGCTTCAAAAATCTGAACTCGCTGGTCGGCGAATGGGAAATCGACCTGACGCATCCGGCCTATGTGTCTGACGGCATCTTCGCCATCACCGGCCCCACCGGATCGGGCAAGACCACCATCCTCGATGCCATTTGCCTCGCGCTTTACGGACGCACGCCGCGCCTGGACAGGGTCAATCGGAGCGGCAACGAAGTCATGTCCCGCCAGACCGGCGAGTGTTTTGCCGAGGTGACCTTCGAAGCCCAGTCCAAACGCTACCGCTGCCACTGGAGCCAGCACCGGGCGCGCAAGAAGCCGGACGGCGAACTCCAAGCCCCGAAGCACGAAATTGCCGATGCCGACTCCGGCGAGATTTTTGAATCCAAAATCAAAGGCGTTGCCGACCAGATCGCGACGGCCACCGGCATGGACTTTGACCGCTTCACCCGCTCCATGCTGCTGGCGCAGGGCGGTTTCGCCGCATTCCTGCAGGCAGCACCCGATGATCGGGCACCGATTCTGGAGCAGATCACGGGCACGGAGATCTACAGCCGGATATCCATCCGCGTCCATGAGCGCCAGCGCGAAGAGCAGGAGAAGCTGAACCTGCTCCGCGCTGAAACGGCCGGCATCGTGATTCTTGAACCGGAGCA